>Ga0098037_1001515_pt1 | contig 10689 bp, 4 predicted proteins | sample 5_EtaG_FD_75050 | JGI IMG/M metagenome (GOLD analysis project Ga0098037, IMG submission 75050) | Marine viral communities from the Subarctic Pacific Ocean - 5_ETSP_OMZ_AT15132 metaG | ecosystem: Environmental > Aquatic > Marine > Oceanic | place: Pacific Ocean | collected 2015-01-08 | reverse complement strand
GTTACTAACTGAACTAGGGTACGATGGTCCTGCAAGACAGGAGCAAATGGATGCATTTGTTGCAGCCACACCTTCTGCTGGTTCTATGCTAGGACGCTATACTGAAATAGCCAAGCAACGTGTGGAAGGAGAGCCGTTGTCTGGTATTGGTATGAGTGACGGTGGCACAGTTAAAAAGTTACTACTTGAAAAGCATGGTTTTACTCAAGGTGAAGGTGATACAATAGTCAGTAAACAAGGTACTATAATGTCTTATGACACTGACGCAGGTAAGTGGAGTACTGTTGGCTTTAGCTCACCAACTACCCCTGCACCTACCCCTGCACCTACCCCTACACCTGCTGCTACATCTGCTGCTACATCTGTGCCTGATCCTAACTTAAACCCACGTTTACCTACTGCTGATAAAGTTGATGGATATACACCTACTAAAGTTTTTCCTTCAGAGAATCCCACTGGTTCTATGTCTGGAGCAGAGATTACAGGAAGTATGATTTATGGTTCAAATGCTGCTAAAGAAGCAGGAGCTCCTATTATAAGAGATCGCGGCGCTACTGATCAAGATGATATGGTCTTGGTTTATTTTCCAGATGGTAGTTTTGCAGGATTTCAAAAAGGTCACGCAGAGGCATACCTAAACTACGCTAAAAACAATAACATAACTTTAAATAGTTATGATGATTATAAGGAAGCATTTGGCAAAGATTTTATGTCAAAAGTATCTGACCCATTTAGTATAGAGGCTGCTGTAGCTAAACAAGGTAATGATTTAACTATAGCCTACAGGGAAGCTAAACAAGGTAAAACAAAAGAAGAACTAGCTGCAGAAGCAGAAGAATATAATGCACAAAATTTAGTAACACTAAAAAGTGTTGGAACAGTAAGTGCTGCACCTTTACCTGCAGACTTTGATGCACAGATATCTGCTATTAAAGCAGCACAAGCTGCAGGAAATATAGATCAAGCACAGAGCTTACTAAATGATTTAAAAGGACAAGCCAACATACCTGCACCTGTAATTGCTGAAGCAGAGGCAGCAGTAGATGAAACTACTACAGATGAAACTACTACAGATGAAACTACTACAGATGAAACTACTACAGATGAAACTACTACAGATGACACAACTGCAGCATTAGGTAGTACAGATACATCTCTCAAGGGCATAGAACCTGCTACGCCTGGCATAGGTAAAATACTAGTTGAAAAGCATAACTACAAAGTAGGTTCTGATGGTTTGTACTACGCGCCTAGCTTTCCTTTTCCTGAAGGTGTTACAGAGGCGCAAACTGTTGTAGATTCTACAGTTCCAGAAACACCTGCAGATGAAGCCGAAGCTGATGCAATTGTAGTTAAAGATGATGACATCATTGAAAGAGATGATCCAGAAGAAATAAGCCCAAGCCCAGTAGACTCAGATGCAGATTCTAAAGTTATACTGCCTGGAACAGTAAGAGGTATATCTCCTGATCTAGACAAGGCACAGTTAGAGTACGCTGATGCACAAAAGATTTTAACAGACGCACAACTAGCATTAAATGATGCAGTTGATCCCTCAACTATGTACACTAGTTTAAACGATCTTAAAGAAAGTGTTTTAAAGAGTGACTACAACGTTGGTACAGATGGTGAACAGCAAGCAGGTAAACAAGAGACTGATTATAATAGAGTTACTCAGATTATGTTTGATTACCCTGAAATCAGACCCGACACTGAAGTAGAGTTTAAAAAGATAGGTGACTATTGGCACATCGTAGCACCTTCACTAGGTTCAGATTATGAAGAAAGTCTTGGGCATAGAAATGAACAATATGCAAAAAATGTATTTAACATGTTTAAAGCTGTGCTTAAAGGTTCTGAATCAATAGTATCGCCTGAAGAAAAAGAAGCAGCAGAGTCTATATATACACCGTTAAAAGAAGCTGTTGATACCGCTAATAAAACAGTAGAAAAAGCTGTAGGAAACTTACAAGCTGCAGACTTGCGTTTGAAAGCTACAGGTGTTCCTAGTGTAACAGAGTCTTTAGCTAAATCAATAGGCTCTCCTAAAGAGCTAGTAACACGTCCAGATGTATATGGTATAGCTATACAAGATAATCAACTTGTAGATAGTGAATCAGGTCAAGTATTAAGTATTGATGATGTAATTACAAAGCAAGCTACACTAGCTGGAAACATAGACTCGCCATCAGTTAAGGTAGCTATGGCTTACTTGACAGGTCTTAGCCCTGAAGAGAAAGCTTCTAAGTATCCACCAGCACCATCTAACCTAACTGAAGAGCAGTTAGCAGACTATCTAACTAGACAACAAGCCCAGATAGAAGTAGATGCACAGAGTGACATAGCTGCTACCTATAATGCTGTAGTGTCTCAGACTGATGTAAAAACTGCACTAGAAGACTTTGCAGCTAAGACAGGTACACCCTCTGAGGATGCAGTAGCTAAAGCAGCTACTATGTCTCCAGAAGAATTAGCACAGTTAGACTTAGATCCTAAAACTCTAGATACAATAAGACAAATACCAGATCTTAGAAGACAGCTAGAGCAAGGTGAGCAACCCACTGCAGAGATATTTAGTAGCTACACACAAGCTAAAGATCAACAAATAACTGATCCAGTAAAAGAAGTAGAGGCTGCTAAGTTTGCATCAGACACACCTATCGCCACAACTCCTACTGATTATACCTTAACCCCAACACAGATAGCTGAAGCTGAAGCAACAGCAATAGAAGCTGCTGCACAATTCGATGAAATAGCTAGTGCATCAGAAAAAACAACAGAGTTTGAGCCTGATGTAACTGCAGAGCAATCATCTGTTGTATCTGCTAATGAGATAGTTGACGTAAACGAAATACTAAATACTGAAGAGATAGTTGTAACAGCGCAGACTTTAGATACACTAAACGAGGCAGCTACAGGCAAAGCTCAAACAGCTACGTTTACTCAACAGTTAGAAGCACAAGCTGCTCAAGGAACTGTAAGCCCTCAGTCTACTGTCACATTTCAATTAGAGAAACTTATGGATTCTTTTAATGATGGTACACCTGCATGGGCGGCAGGAGCTTTTCGTAGAGTAAACGAAGTAATGAACGCTAGAGGACTAGGAGCTAGTTCTATGGCTAGTGCAGCTATGATACAGGCTGCTATGGAAAGTGCCGTACCTATAGCTCAAGCTGACGCATCTATTTTTCAAGCTATGGACATGGAGAACGTTCGTAATAAACAAGCTGTAGCTTTAGCTAACGCAGCAGCAGCACAAAGGTTCGAGCTACAAAACTTAGATAACAGACAAGCTATAGCAGTACAGAACAGCATGAACAATGCTAACTTACAGTTAACTAACTTAAGTAACCAACAAGAAGCTGTACTAGCACAAGCACAGATAAAAGCTGGGCTACAAGGGCAGACATTAAGTGTGTCACAAAACGTAGCTATGGCTAATGCTGCTAGGTATGCAGAAGTAAACAATATAAACTTGACTAATAGACAGCAATCATCTATACTACAATCAAGTCAAGCTTTAGAAGTTGACCTTGTAAACCTATCAAACTCACAGCAAACTGCACTAGCTAACTTACAAGTTAAAGCATCCATGATGGGGCAAGACCTGACTAACGAACAACAGGTAGCAGTAATAGCTAGTACACAAGCATTTGAAACTGAGATGCAGAACGCTACAAGTAAACAGCAAGCGTTTATACAAGACGCTGTATCTAGGGCAGCTATGGATGGTAGGGTCTTAGACAATAGACAGCAGACTTCTTTGTTTAATGTATCTAATGAACTAGCAAGAAGAGAGCAAGAGTTAAACAACGAGCAGCAGATTAGGATGTTTAACATGACTAACAAGTTGAACATAGATGTTGAAAACTTATCCAATCGTCAACAGACTGCTCTAGCTAATGCACAGATAGAAGCGTCTATGAAAGGTCAAGAGCTTACTAATAAACAACAAGTTAACATTGTAAGATCAGAGCGTATTGCAGAGATAGCTAATATAAACTTTAGTGCAGATCAGGCTCGTGTTATGCGTGACTCTGAATTAGCACAGACAGTTGATCTAGCTAACCTAAACAATAGACAAGCTAAACTAATGGCAGATGCGGTTGCTCTAACACAAGTAGACGTAGCTAACCTATCTAATGAGCAACAAGCTGCACAACAAAAGGCTTCTGCATTTTTGCAGATGGATATGTCTACTCTAGATAACGCACAGCAGACAGAAATATTTAAAGCTCAAAGTACAGTACAGAGTATTTTTACAGATCAAGCCGTACAAAATTCAGCACTGCAGTTTAATGCATCTAGCGAAAATCAAACTAGACAGTTTATGATGAACCAAGATGCGCAAGTAGACATGTTCTTAAATACACAAGAAAATAGTATGAACCAGTTTAATGCAGGTGAAGAAAATGCAATACTTAAATTTAATCAAGAACTACAAAATCAAAGAGATATGTTTAATGCACAGAATCAACTTGTTGTAGCACAGGCTAACACACAGTGGAGACAGGACATAGCAACAATAAACAACGCAGCTATTAACGATGCAAACATGCGTGAAGCTATGGCAGCTAACAACTTGACAGCACAAGGTATAGCTGAGTTGTGGCAGCAGGAACGTGACTTGATGAACTATGCTTGGCAAACAGCAAACAATGAGCTTGACAGATTAAACCAACTGTCTCTTAAAAACATTGAAGCTGATGCAGCCTCTAGCTCTGGTTTAGCTGGTGCAGCAGGATCTTTCTTAGGATCAATAATTAATGGTATGGCATCAACAGGCACAGGTTTCTTTTCAGGTGCACAGTTTACACCATCAGGTGCAAAATTATAAAAATAGGAATATGAGATATGATAGATCTGGCAATTGATTTACTTGTAGCAAAAGTTATAGAAGAAAATTTTACAAGGATGGATGCAGATGCAGCAGATGCAAGAGAGAAACAAGGCATTGCTCAAAAGGGTCTTGGTAATAGAGTTATAACTAACAAGCCAATAAAAGAAGAAGAGTTAGAGCCAGCTAAAACACCAGTGTCTACTGCAACTCGTGTTTTAAATGATATGTCTGATCCATTATATTATCAGCCTGATGAGTTTCCTACTCAGGAGGTACGAGTAGACAGAGCACCTAGATTTAGCAGTGTAAATAGATCTACTGTGTTAGATATATTGAGTGCTAACCGTGACGGTCTAGAGAAGCAAGGCATAATAAAAATGCCTATGGGTATGATGCGAAAGCCAGATCCAACATTAGACATAGACAGTTTACAAGGTAGACTGCTAGATAAGTTGGATTTAAGACCACCAAAGGGAAGCCCACAAGATATTCAGTATGGTGCAGAATTACAGAAACTAGGAGAGGTTAGAGATATTGATACAGATATTGATGTTGACAGGGATGCTCCTGCTGGGAAAGCCCAAGACAACCAACCTAATATAAATGATGGACGAGGGTTGGGTAGCAGGTATAAGGAATTAGAACCTTTAGGAGATAAATTTATTGAAAGATATGCTAAAGTACCAAATGTAGATTTTGAATTTATAAAACAAAAAGAAGGTTTTAAAACATCTATGTATGTGCCAAAAAAGAAATCTGGACAAGTTTTAGGTAAGTCTGGAGCTACAATAGCGTCTGGTTTTGATTTAGGGCAAAGAAACGAAAATGATTTAACAGGATTGCCACCATCATTGATAAATAAATTAAAACCTTACTTAGGTAAAAAGAAAAAAGTTGCTGCAAAATTTGTTAAAGACAATCCTTTAAGTATAACTGAGTCAGAGGCAAATATAATAAATGCATTTGCAAAAGAACAAGAAATGAGTAGGCTTATAAAAACTTGGAACTCTAGTAGCGATGTTAGATGGGAAGATTTATCAGTACCGCAAGCTACAGCCGTTGCGTCTGTACATTTTCAGTATGGTAACTTACCTGCTAAAACACCTAAATTTTGGAGATACACAACTACAGGAGATTGGTCTGCAGCAAGAGATGAGTTAGATAATTTTGGAGATGACTATCCTACAAGGAGAAAATCTGAGGCTGATTATCTAGAGCAAGATAATGCTGCAATATTAGGAACAAAGGCTAGCTAATGTTTGGACTACCCCTAGAACTAATCACCATGCTGTTCTCCACTATACTAGGTGGAGTGATGTCTATATGGGGGCAGTCCATAAAGGCTAAAGAAGCTAACAATAAAATGCTTATGGAACGTGCCAACTTTAGGAAGCAAGCTGTAGATGAAGCACGTAACGCTGGCAAGGATGACAAGCACTTTGCTTGGACTAGAAGATTAATAGCTTTATCTGCAGTATTTAGCATTATTGTCTTGCCAAAGCTAGTCGCAGTGTGGTATCCTGAAGTAAGTGTATACGTAGGATATACAGAAGCAACTGGTGGTTTTTGGAACTGGATGTTTGGACCTGATGACGCTATCCAGTGGAAGATGGCTAAAGGATTTGTAATCACACCCCTTGACACACATATTGTATCAGCCATAGTAGGATTATACTTTGGCGCAGGGTTTACTAAATAGGAAAAGAAAATGGAAGTATCAAGCTTTGGAGCACCAATACCAGGAAACTCTTTATTTACCACACCTAATGATGTGCCGTGGGAGCGCCCATCTGAGTTGGATACAGTAGATGATGCATTAGCTTACTACTTTACTAACTTACGTGATCCTGAAATAATAGATGACTTAATGACTGTGCTTGACATGGGCATACCAATAGAGCCTATAGTTAAAACTATGTATCTAGCATCAGTAATGAGAGGCATACATAACTTAGATGTCGGTCTTATTGTTGCTCCTGTATTAGCTGAGTTCTTAGCTGCTGTAGCGAAGACATACGAGATAGATTTTAAATACTCAGCTATTGATCCTGAAGAAGCTAGAAGCGAAAAGGAACAACAGAAAGTAGCCATGATGTTAAGAACAGCTATAGATAGAGGCATAGATACAGGGGGAGAAGATGACAAGGGAGTTGCCTTACTAAAAGAGATGGCAGCTACTCTTGAAGATGAGGGTGAGATAGAGGTAGAAACAAAAGAAGATATACAAGATGAGCCGCCTGAACCAGAGGAGTTACAACTTGTTGAAGAACAGCCTGTTGAACAGCAGGGTTTAATGGCTAGGAGAGGTATGTAAGATGGGGTTTGATTGGAATAGTTTTACAGCTAACTTTCTTAACACAGTTAGCACAGGAATAAATGACCGTCTTGAGAAGCAAGCTGACGAAAGAAAGTTGCTAGATGCAGAGTATGCAGATGCTAGGGCTGTGTTTAATAATAGAAAAAAGCTAGTTAACGGTAACATGATGTTGGTTGGTAAGGCTAGAAACTTAGGCGCTAACGACATGCAAATAAAAGCTGCCATATCTTCAGGAGAGGCTGGACTTCCTACTTTAGTAAAGGCTATGGAAAAGCACAACATGAAAACAGGTAGAAAAGCATTGACTTTTCCAGAGGTAGAAACCTTAGTAGAGGGTGCAGAGCTTTTTGAAGAAGGTGATGTGGCAGAGTTTTTAAGAAGATCTTATGGTTTAGAAAGTGATGATGCTCCTGATTTAGTTGATAGTAGAGGTACAATAGGAAAGTTATTTGCCTCTGGTGATGCAAGAACAGCAGCTAAACTAAGCTTTGGTGCAGACAGAGTTAACATGATAGAGCTTGCTCGACAGGATGCTTACGATAGCCTGGCTCCTGACAGAGGGTCTGTGTATTTAACTACAGATCAAGCTAGAGTGTTTGACGTGCAGCAAGGTATGAGGGATTTCTACAGAGAGTTCAATACTTTAATGGAAAATGTACAAGATACTAAGGCTTATAAACAGGCTATTACAAAACCTCCTGTTAAACTACCTGATGGCAGTGAAATGCCAGCAACTCAAGCTGTAATTGAAAATGCTAAAGCATTTCTTGTTGAAAGATATGTAAGACTAGGAGGGCAATCTTTTATTGATAATCTTAATCCTGCTCTTGTAGATATAGATCCATCATTGATTGAATTAGTGTCTAACGAACAAGGTATAGCAGGAAACAACGCTACATCTAAGGCACTAGTAAAAGCTACAGCAGCAGACATGGGTACGCTGATAGAAGAAGTTAAAGATAATGTAACTATTAAATACAATGTTGATGCAGATGGTAAGATGCTAGGCAATATTACTTTTTTAACTCCTAACGCAAAGGGTGGTTTAATAGAAAAAGAAATAGATCCAGCTAATACAGTTCAAATAAAAGAACTAACTAAGATGGGTTTTAACTTTGATACAATGTATGATGATGATGGAACTATAGAAGACGCTATCAGAAATATTCCACAGGCTAGTTTTTTAGCAGGTGAACCAGTAACTGAAGAGGTGTTACCACCAGCAGAACTTGGTGGTCAAATGACCCCACTAGCAGATGAGCGTAGAGATGACGATCCTGAAATAGAAATACCAGAAACTAAAGTAGATCCTAAAGATACACCAAGTTTACTTGATGACATCGGGGAGTTCTTTCGTGAAGGAGGTTTTTCTGGAAGAGCAGAGAAAAGAAGAAGAGAAGAGGCAGGTAAAACTGAGGAGAGTGAAGAGTCAGTTGAAGAAGCACCAACGGATGTTACCGTGTATGGAACAACAAGTTTTGCTCAACAGAACTTTAGCATAACTCCAGACGGTAAGGTATACATCAATGATCGTAGAACAAATAAACCTAAAGCTTTGGTCACAGATCAAGCAGTAATAGATGGGGTACTAGAAAAAAACAAAGAGTTTGTAACTAGTGCAATAAATACTTTTATTAAAGATGCTAACGATAAAAATTTATTAAATGATAAAGACAAACTAATGGCTTATTGGAAAAGGTTCTCAGCTAAAAATAGACTGACTCCTTACGTTATTAAACAAGTTCAAGAAGAACTAAATAAACAGTTGGATTTATAATGGCAGACGTTTACACAGGTAGTTTATTTGATTTAGTAGAAGGTAATCAAGGTACAGCCCTAACTGTTCCTCCTAAAAAAGTATATTCAGGTAGTATATCTGATCTTGTGCAGAGTGCAAAAGAAGGTGCGTACAAAGAGGAGGAAGATGAAGATGTTATCTTTGACAGTAAAGTTCCAGACAAGAAACTAAAGCTAGATGATTTCTACAAAAGAGAAAACTTAAATACTATACGTGAGTATATGTCTAGAAACAAAGGCGATGACTACCGCACTATGGAGGATGACACTAAGCTAGTAAATGATTTTGTAGATCATATGCGTTGGTTCAATGCAAACACTTTGTCAACTGCAGGTGAGGTACAGTTTGTACGTAAGGGCAGTGAAGCAGACAAAGCTGCTGCTGCAGATGCATACAGATTGTATGACAGTTTAGGCAACTTGTTTAACAGAGGTGAAACTTTCTCTGGTAAAATAGATGGTATAAAAGATTATATCTTTGCTGCTGCAGCAGACCCATCCAACTACTTAGGTCTTCTCACTGGTGGTATAGGTAAAGCAGCCACATTAGGGGCAACAACTGCTAGTAAAAAATTAATTAAAGAAGCAGCTAACAGAGCATATAAAGAAGGTATCCGAAAGGGGGCTAACAAAAAAGCAATAGACAAAGCAGTAAAAACAGCACAGGATGATGTGATTGCTAAGATAGGAAAGGGTGCAGCTAGAAGTAAAGCAGGTAAACTAGCACTGGATCAGGCTGCAATCAACATTAGATCTGAGTGGTATCGTAAACTTGGATATGAATCATTAAAAGAGTTTAATCAAAAGAGTCTTAAAAAAGGAAAAGTTTTTGAGCTAGGTGCTACGTTTGGTGCAGACGCTACAGTTGCAGCCTTTCAAGACATAGCTATACAAGATATATACCTAGATGTAAACGTAGATGACTCTGTAAATTCAATAAACAAAAAGCAAGTGCTACTTAGTACGATGCTAGGTGGAGCTATGGCTCCTGCATTTTCTTTAGCTGGTACTGGTATAGCTACGACATCTCGTAAGATAGGTAAAAAAACTAGTCTAGCTGATGCTCAAAAAGAAATGTCTATGCAAAAGTTTGCTAAAAAAGGTTTAGTGGATGCAGCAATAGGCTTTGAAGCATCTAAGGTTATACGTCAAGGCTACAAGTCTTGGGCTAAGAAGGTAGAAGCAGGTAAAGAAATACGTGGTAATCAGATGATGCCAGAGGGTTTACTTGGTGAAATACTTCTAGGTCCAGATAAGGAAACAGGTCTTGTAGGGATGCTCAGAAAGAAGGGCATTACAGTAAACAAAGAAACTTTTATATCAGACTTTCTTACAGATGTGATACGTGTGATGCCTGATAAAGAGTTTGTTTCTATGTCAAAAGACTTTGAGAAAGCTACAGGCATACACTTAGGAGATGTTGCTGCAGCTAAAGTTAAATTAAGTGACGTGATAGCATCATACTCTAGTGGACTAGGTAGAGAACTATCTGTGTTTGCTCAAGCTAAGAACAAGCTTAACGCTGGTGTTGTAATGGGCAATGATATAATTAATCAATCGTTAGAACGTAAAGAGATACGAGATGCATTAGAAGATGGTATACCAGGTTACTTTTTATCTAAGGAAAAACAACCAAAGAAACTAATGTACTTCCAAAACGTTTGGCGTAGAGCACTTGTGTCCTCTGTTCCTACAACAGCAGCTAACATATTTGGTTGGTCACAGTATTACTTAG
>Ga0098037_1001512_pt1 | contig 10706 bp, 6 predicted proteins | sample 5_EtaG_FD_75050 | JGI IMG/M metagenome (GOLD analysis project Ga0098037, IMG submission 75050) | Marine viral communities from the Subarctic Pacific Ocean - 5_ETSP_OMZ_AT15132 metaG | ecosystem: Environmental > Aquatic > Marine > Oceanic | place: Pacific Ocean | collected 2015-01-08 | reverse complement strand
TTTAATTTTATAGTAGGTAAAGCTGGATCTGGTAAAACATTATTAGCAGTGCAAGTAGCTTTAGATCAATTTTTTAAACGGCAATACAATAAAATAGTAATTACTAGACCAACAATTGCCACAGAAGATAATGGGTTCCTGCCAGGATCTGAAAAAGAAAAAATGGAGCCATGGCTCGTTCCTATACGATCTAATATGCGTAAAGTATATAATAAACCAGACAAATTAGAGACTATGGAAAAAAATGAATCAATTGAATTATGTTCATTGGCTCATTTCCGCGGTCGTACATTTGATAATGCAGTAGTTATTGTAGACGAATTTCAAAATTTAAGTAGATCTCAACTAGCAATGTGTATTGGTAGATTAGGTAAAGATTCTAAAATGATATTTTGTGGAGATTCATATCAAATTGATTTAAAAGATAAAAATTATTCAGCATACCATGATATGGCTAAATTAGTAAATTCAAAATATGTATTCAAATGTATTCTTAATGATAGCCATAGACATGATGCTATAGATGATATATTAGAATTATTAAATGGATATCATTAATTTCCCAATACTTTTTTATATTTATAAATAAAACTTATGGCAGCAGGAAAATATAATTTTGTAATAGAACAAGGATCTACAGTAGATTTTGAAATCCAATATAAGGATTCAGCATCTGTTCCTGTAGATTTATACAGTCATCATGCTAAAATGCAATTAAGATCGGGTTATGGTAGTGATGCTAAATTATATTTAACTCTTAGTAGTAGTTTAGATACTTGTGGTGGGGGATTAAATTTAAGTGGATCAAGAAGTGATTCAACTTATCCTAAACCTCTAACATCAGGAGCTATTGGAATATATATTACTGGATATTCTTCTTCATTTTTAGATTTTAATGAAGCATATTATGATTTAGAATTATATTCTGGTAGTGGAACATGTCAAACTGTTACTAGAGTGCTCGAAGGTAAAATAAAATTATCTAAAGAAGTAACAGTATAAATAATGGCTGTAGATATAAATCCAAAAAATACTAATGTACAGGTAAATTCTGCTAAAAATATAATCACTATTACTAACAAAACTAGTAATAAAAGTGTTTTAGTCCAACCAGAAACAACCAAAATAGTCCAAGTTAATTCACCTGGACCAATGGGTCCATCATTTGGGGGTACCTTAACAGGTTCTCTAAATATATCAGGTTCTGCAAATTTTGATGGTAATGTCTTAATAGAAGGAAATTTAAAAGTAGAGGGTTCATCTTCATTTGAAGGAAATATATCATCATCAGGAGGAACTATAAGTGGAAGTAAATATTTAGTTTCAACGAATATAACAGGAAGTAGTGCAAGTTTTGATGGATATTACTTTAATGATCAATGGGGTAAAAGAAATGCATCAATATATGTAACTGATAGGTTTGGAAATAAAGGTGGAACCTATCCATCTTCATCTAATTCTAGTAGTAATTACATTAATATAGGTCAAAAAGATAATGCTTCTAGTGGTATAATACTTAATGCAAGTTACTTTAGTATAACATCCTCGGGTGTATTTTCTTCAAGTGATTATTTTATAGCACCTAAATATTATGTTCAAGATGCTGATGGAGTAGGTCTTTCTAATTTTTTTGCTAGTGATAATAATGCTGGTTTACAATTAAGAAATACAGTATATAATGATGACCAAATAGAATTTATTTCTTCTCCACAAGGACAAATGATTCGTAATAGATCAAGATCTTTTAATATTGTATTGGATCAATTAAATACTACCACTTCTTCTCGCTTTAGCATATGGAGAGATTTTTCCTCACCAAGTGTTGTTTTCCCTGGTCTTGGAGCAGATTTAATGTTTTCTGTAGATAATTGGGGTAATGTAACTGCAAGTCGAGGAGGAGGTGGAAGTGGAGGTAGTGCTACTGATTTACAAAATAGTGGTAATATTAGTGCAAGTGGGTATATGTTTGCTTCTAGATTTTTAGGGGAGGATAAGAAAAATATAGGTACTTTTAGTATTTCTGATAACAGAACAACATATGGTACAGATAATACTAAAACAAAAATTCAAGGTTTAGTAACATTTTCACAAAACATACAAATAGATGGTAATGTAAGCTCAAGTGGTTATATAAGTGCATCTCAATTTATAGGTTCTTTTTCAGGAAGCATAAATAATGCTATAACAGCAGCTACAGCTTCTTATGTTTTAGCAACAAATATAGCTCAACCATTTACTAACATAACAGCATCAGGTAATATAAGTGCAAGTGGCACAGGATCTTTTAATCATTATCAAATACCTTTCAATAGAGTTTTTACAGGTAGGAAAAATACTTTTAATAATAATACTGTAAATTTAATAAGAAATGTTGGTGATACAGTAAGTTATTTTGGTGACCCAAATACAAGTAATGTTACTGTACAAGGAAATAATATTAAATTTGATTCTACTAATGGAAACATTCAATTTAAAGATAGTGGTTCTACAAAAATCACATTTGATCTCGAAAGTACCCCAAGAGTAGAAGCTGATGATGATTTTGAAATACAATCAACTGGAGATTTAACCTTTGATGCTCAAGGAAGTAATATATATTTTCTAAAAGGTGGTGACAAAAACATAGAATTTAATACAAATACTGGTTTAATAAGTTCAAGTGGTGATATCATTGCTAATAATTTATATATTGGAGAGGGAAAAATTTATGGTAATGAAGCTTATAACAATTATCTTACTTTTAATCTTTCATCAAGTTTATTCAAAATACAGAATAAAACATATATTAAATTTGATGGTAGTAGTGGTCAAAAAGAGGTTACTATCAATGAAGGTACTAATAATATTAATCTTGTAGTTAAAGGTGATTCTAATAATCCTTTATTCAAAACTGTTTCTAATACAAATCAAATAGGAACCCACGGTCAAGGTACACCTGAAGCTGATTTCCATATAGGTGGTAACTTAAAAACAAATTCACATATAACAGCTTCAGGAAATATAAGTGCAAGTGGGCGTATTGAAGCCAAATCATTTACAGGAAGCTTCTCAGGAAGTATAGCTAATGCAACATCATCATCTTTTGCTACAACTTCCATTTCATCATCATTTGCTACAACAGCATCTTATGCACATTCAGCTTCTGTTGAAATTACTCATGAAGTATCATCTTCATTTGCTCAAACAGCAGCTACAGCTTCTTACGTATTAGCTTCAAATATATCTCAACCTTTTACTCACATAACAGCATCAGGTAATATAAGTGCAAGTGACACAGTAATAGGTAATACAATGGTTGTTGGTACTAATACAGCAGCTACAAATATAGAACTTACTGTTGAAGGTGATATAAGTGCAAGTGGAGCAGTATATGCTGGTGTTGGGGGGATTCGTGTAGATGGATCTCAATCTGTAGCAAGTTTTGGTTCAATACTTCCTAATGTAGGGTTAGTATTTGGAGACTCAACACACCCAACAACACTTCAAGGAAGCTTAATTAATTTAAATGCAGCAGTAACAAGTTCTGCAATAAGTTCAAGCGGTTATGTTTCTGCATCTCAATTTATAGGCTCTTTTACAGGATCACTTTCAGGAACAGTAGAATCAGCATCATATGCACAACATTCTGATAATTTTACAGCATCTATTGTAAGTGCAAGTACTGGAATGTTTTCACCTAAATTTTCAGTAAATAATAATAATTACTTTAATTCAACACAAATAGCCTTTTCAAATACAGGAGATAATCTTGCCCTTAGAGCAGGTTTATCAGGTATAGGTCAAGGAGAACCTTTAATGGATTCTGTTGGTGGTTTTTCTTTTATGTTAGATAGTGGTGGCGCAGGTAGTGGTGCACATTTTAGTTTATATAAAGGGGGCAATGTTCCAGTATTAGGAACTCAAATATTTCATATAGATAACAGTGGTAATATAACAGCATCAAGTAATATAAGTGCAAGTGGTTATGTTTCTGCATCTCAATTTATAGGCTCTTTTACAGGATCAATTTCTGGAGTAGAATCATCATCATATGCTACAACAGCATCATATGCACAACATTCTGATAATTTTACAGCATCTATTATGACAGCATCTAGATTTGTAGGTGCAGAAGAATATAAAATAGCAGGTAATTCAATTGCAACTTTAATCCCAGCATATAATACCTTTTATTTTGGAAATCCATCATTTAAAACCCAAGTCCAAGGTACAAACATATTATTAGATGCACCCGTAACAGCATCAGGTTTTGTAAGTGCAAGTGGTATTATCACCGATAAAATAACTGCTGGTAGCACTACAGTAGGATTAACTATAACAGGAAATGTAACAGCATCAGGTAATGTAAGTGCAAGTGGTAATATACAAAGTAAAAATTTAAATGTTACTAAAAACATAACAGCAAATGAAAGTTTAAATGTAAAAGGATTAACAATACTTAGTGGTTCATATGGTCCCTCAAATGCCTATGGTGGAAATTCTGTTTTAACAGCAGCAGAAGTAACAGGATCAATATTCCCTCAAGTTGATTTACCTTATGTTGGAATTCATGAATTAGGAACGAAATCAAATCCTTGGAGAAAAATATGGGTTTCTCAACAATCATTAGAATTTGTTAGTGGTTCATCAACATCAGGTCTAGAAGCAGATACTGTAACTTCATCTTTTACATATGCTGATATTAATAATTTAAAGAAAGGTAGATCATTATCAACGGCTTCTATAGGAACATTTGGTTCAGATTATGCAAGATTCCCTTATTGGATACATCCAACTGTAGAAAATACCTATTGGAAATTAGAATCCACAAGATTTATATTTGGGATATTAGGCACACCTGTATTAGATATAAATGGACCATCAAATACAACAACAGTTTCATCAAATACTTTTATAGCTAATAATATAAGTGCAAGTGGAGATATAATAGCTAATTCAATTACAGCTAGTGTAATTCAAAATATTATAACTACTAACATAACAGCTTCAAATATAAGTGCAAGTAATAATGTATATGGTAAAAAAGTATGGTTTAAAGATCAACTTCAACCTACAGCAGGAAATGATTTAGATGATCGCATATTATATAATCCTGAACCAAATAGATATTTAGCTTTTTCTCTTGATGGTGCTGATTATTTTAGAGTTTATAATGGAACAATGACTTTTGGTGACATTGATAATGTTACTGGTGCTACATTTGCTATGGATGGAGATTTCAGTGCTAGTGGTACTGTATATACTAATAAAATTCGTACTAAAAGAGCAGCTGCAACTGATATAAGTGAAAATTTAGAATTATCTGCATTAGGTCAAGCAGGATATATAGGTTATATAATATCAAGTTCAGGTAATGCTCTTGTTCCTAAAAATTCCATGACAAGATTAGGATTAGGATCAACTAAATTACCAGCAATAGGTTCAAGATTAGACCTAACTGGAGATATGATAATAACAGGAAGTATAACATCTTCAGGTGGTAATATAAGTGCAAGTGGTAATATAATATCAGATAATGCATACCATAAAAAGATTTATGATGGAACTAAACTTACTGAAACTGACACTTACATTGAGTTCGGAGCTTCTTCAAATCACATTGATTTTTATAATGCAAACAGAAAGCAATTAAATTTACAATTCAGTTCAATCAGATTCAATGATGCAGGTAATGACGTTGACTTTTACGTAGAAGGAACTACACAGCAAAATCTATTTCACGTAGATGCAGGAAATGATAGAATTGGTATAGGATACAATACACCACCATCTATGCTTGCTGTTGCTGGAGATATACATGCAAACACACATATAACAGCTTCAGGAAATATAAGTGCAAGTGGTAATATATTAACTAGTGCTAATATAAAAGCAACTAATGTATCAGCATCCGGAAATATATCTGCAAGTGGATATATAGCAACAAGCACCGATTATCGTTTACCTAATAGTGGAGGCAGTTTATATACAGTCCTTAAACAAAATGGCTCAGGTATTGAAATAGGAGATGTAGATGCAAATGATAACGTTATGACAATTAAATTTCAAGCCGGTGGAGGAAATTCAATATTTGAGTTTGGAGATAATGTCAGCGATAAATTTGTATTCACCGGCGAAGGAATACATTCTAATAACAATATAACAACTGATGGTAATATAAGTGCAAGTGGTAAATTTATAGGAGCAGAAATATCAGCAAGTACAGCAGTAGGAGGATTAACACTTACAGGAAATATAACAGCATCAGGTAATATAAGTGGTAGTGCAACTACATCTAATTTTATAGCAGCAACAGGTTCATTCCAAAAATTAACAGGAGATACAACCCAAGCAACAGCATTAGAAGTTGAAGGATATGTAAGTGCAAGTTACTTTACAGGTAATATATTATATCAAACAGGCTCTGTGTCAGCAGGTGCTATACAAGGAGAAGGAGACATAATTTATTTTGGTAATACTACAACAACAGCAGGAAAAATATATACTATCAACCCCGCGGGGGAATGGACAGAAAGCACTTATCAAACAGCAGCAACATCAACAGGATCTTTAGCAATGGCATTAGGAACAAATTCAACAACCCATGGAATGTTATTAAGAGGTATAGCAAAAGTAGCAAGTGATTCTTCTTCACCTATAGGATCACCATTATATTTATTTTCAAATGGGAGATCAAATGATGCAGTTACATTTTCAGCAGGAGAAATAGCTAGAATAGTGGGATATTATTTAAAATCAGGTGGAACAATTTTCTTTGATCCTGACAAAACATGGGTAGTTGTAAGTTAATAAAAAATTAAGATTATGGCAGATTATACACTTGAAGAATTACAACAAATGCTTGTTGAAAAGCAGCAAGAAGAAGCAATAGCTAATGATACACCAACTGTTTTTGAAACATATGAAAAAAGTATTGTAGAAGCTAGTGATTATGAGGAAATTTATATTCAATATACAGGTTCTTTTCATACTAGGTTGGGTTATATAGCAAAATCTCAAACAGAAGATAAAAAAATAGTATGGCAAACTTACTATATAAATGAAATGAGAAATGGAAAGTTAGTAGGAAGAAGTCCACAAAATAGAGTTCCAACAACTGGCTCTTATAATAGTGTTATACCTGATCCTACTCTACAAATTATAGGTTCACGTGAAGTTGACACAACAGTAATGAAAGGATAATTATGGCAGTATATTATGTAAGTAAATATGGGGATGATAATAATAATGGAAGTTTAAACTTACCATTTTTAACTATAGATTATGCAGATACTCAAATATCAGCAGGCGATGTAATTTATATAGCCCCAGGAGTATATAGAGAATCAGTCCAATTTGGAGTAGGGGGTACAGCAGGTAATCATGTTAAATGGATAGGAGACACAGATTTAAATCAATTCTCACAAGCTTCACCACCAGCAGCTTCTTCATCTTATGAAAAAGGTGTAGTTAGGGTTACGTCAGCTGGTGAAAATGAAAGTTATGATGGTGCTAACAGTGCCTATGCTCTTTACACATACACTAAACAATACATAGAATTCCATAATATACATGCTGATGGTGGGGGACAGAAATTAGGAACAAATGGAGCAAGGTCATCTTATAGTTTTAGAGGATATAGTGACACGTATGATATCTATGCTTTTAATTGTTTAGCTCAAGGAGCAACATTTGGTTTTAGAAATTTATCTACTGCTAATTGTATAGCTGTGGCTTGTGGACAGTATGGTTTTTATCAAGGTGAAAAACATGTTAATTCAATAGGAATAGGAGGATATGGTACTTTTTATCAATCTGATCTTTGTGTAGATTGTATAGCTATAGGAGGAGGAATAGGATGTTTTTGGAATGTAGATAAACAGGTTAATTGTGCTGCCTTTGGAGGAAATACAGGTTTTAGATGCTATGATCAAAATGATTTTATCTTTGATAGTATAGCAATAGGCTCAGCAACAGGATTCATGGGTTCATTTAATACAACAGCTCAAGGAACAGTAATAAGTGGAAGTTTTTCTCAAGGGTGTTATGGTGCAGTATATAAAGGAAATATATCAAATTTTAGGTGGGGAGCAGGTAGTTATAGATTTGTATCATCAGCTGCTAATTATCCTTATGGTTGGGATGGTACTGCTTTTGGTTTTCAAAATATAGATAATGGAGATGTAGGATTATTGTATTCTTATGATAAATTAATTAATATAGCAGAAGTATTAAAACCTACACTTTTAAATAAAATGGTACGAGGAGCATCAGATTCTAACCATGATAGTGATAGAGCACAACAAGATTCTTCACTTGAAGGACCCTATACTAATTATGAATTAGAAGATATAGCAAATTCCCCAAGATTATTAGGTGAAAGAACAGCAAGTTTTCATTTAAATGACAATGGGTTATCTAAAAGAGACATAGGCCCTTGGGAATTTTCAACTACAGAAATAACTAGTTCTGTTTCTCAAAGCACACCAGGATTTAGAATTTTAGGAGAAGGAATACAATATTTTGAAATAGGCCAATCTTCAGGAAGTGCTATAACAGCAAGTGTTAATGTTTATTATACTTCAAGTGCAACAATGAAACCATCAATTACATTTAAGTATTTTAAGTCAATGCCATCTTCATCAACATATAATGGTAATCTTTTTGCATATTCAACAGGTTCCCAATTAGATATACAAACAACAATAGCAACAGCTAATCAAAATACATGGACTAATATAGCAGTTTCTGCAAGCCCATCATCAAATGATCAAGTTTTACAACTTCAATTACATGCTAGATCAACAGGTTCAGCAACAGCTTCATTTAGTGATATATTAATACAATGATAATAAAAAACGGCGAAATATTTGGTATAGGTATTAAGAAAAATACTAATAGACAATCTAAAATAATTGTTAAAAATGGTGAAATAACGGGGTTAATAGCATTTTCAAAAACACCAGTTGTAGCCCCATCAGGATATGCAAATACAATAATAGGAGTTAATGTTGGTAGTCTTATAAATGTAGCAACCGCAAATATTTCTAAAGTTATAGGAGTTTAAAAATTAAAATATGGCACAAGTAGATTTAAAAATAAGTGGTGTAGTTTCTGAAACCACATCAACTCCTGCTTCTAATATGGAAAATGATGATGGTTCTACAACTAATTTTGTAAATGGTCAACTAGCATTAGTAAGTTTAGATGATATGCCTTCAAATGTAGATTCAATAACATCAGCAACAATACATTTTCAAGCAAATATAAATCCTACTAAAACAGTTGCAGCTGTAGATTTAAATTTATTAGATTCAAGTGGTACAGTGTTACGATCAGGTGCAATTACTGTTGATGCACCAACTGCTGTTAATTATACATCTGATACATGGACTACTTATATAGATGGCGGAGCAACTTCAACATGGGATACCACAGTTGTAAATGATATGAGATTATTTATTAAACACGCTGGTAATTTATCAGGAATACCTCTTTTGGAAGCCGATTATGCATTTGTAAGAGTTGTTTATACTGAAACAGTTATCCCACCTACTGTAAAATTAACATCAGGTAAGGTTATTTTAACAAATGGTAAAGTATCTGTATAATAAAGGCATTTAAAATCTTTTTTTTCATATTTATAATAAAATAATTGACTTATGGCTAAAATCCCAATTTTTCCTGGATCATCATCATTCTTTCCTGGGGATACTCCTTTTGGTTTTTATGATAATGAAGTAGAATTTCAAAAAGATGCTGATAAAATAACTGTTTTTTGTGCTAGAAGATTAGGATATCCTATTATGGATGTTGAATTACAAGATTTAAATTTCTACACAGCATTTGAAGAAGCAGTAACAACATATGGTAATGAATTGTATGCTTATAAAGTAAGAGAAGATTATTTATCTTTGGAGGGTTCAACAACAGGTTCAACTAATAAATTTGGAGAAAAAACAAATATAAATCATTCTTTAATAAGACCTAATTTTGGTCCTATTGTAAGATATAGTGAACAATATGGAGAAGAAGCAGGAACAGGAGGAAACACAACATGGCATACAGGATCTATTGGTTTAGTTAAAAATAAACAAGTTTATGATTTAACTGAGTGGGCTGTTAGTCAATCAATAAATGAAGGTGATCTTGAAATAAAAAGAATATTTTATGAATCTCCTCCTGCTATAGTAAAATTCTTTGATCCCTATGCGGGAACAGGAACAGGAATGATTAATTTAATGGACACTTTTGGTTGGGGTAATTACTCACCTGCAATTAATTTCTTATTAATGCCTGTTAGTTTTGATATGCAAAAAATTCAAGCTATTGAATTTAATGATCAAATTAGAAAATCACAATATTCATTTGAATTAGTAAATAATCAGTTAAGAATATTCCCAATACCACAATCATCTACAACATTATACTTTCAATACATTAAAAAATCAGAAAGAAATAACCCTACATCAATATCAAGTTCAGGAGTAATTACTAATGTATCAAATGTTCCTTATGATAATCCAACATATACCCAAATTAATTCTATAGGAAGACAATGGGTATTTGAATATACTTTAGCTTTGGCTAAAGAAATGTTAGGTTATGTAAGAGGTAAATATACAGTAGTCCCAATTCCCGGTGCTGATACAACCTTAAATCATGGGGATTTAATTTCTGCTGCTACTACTGAAAAAAATGCTTTAGTAGAAAGGCTAAGAACTTAC
>Ga0098037_1001509_pt1 | contig 10715 bp, 2 predicted proteins | sample 5_EtaG_FD_75050 | JGI IMG/M metagenome (GOLD analysis project Ga0098037, IMG submission 75050) | Marine viral communities from the Subarctic Pacific Ocean - 5_ETSP_OMZ_AT15132 metaG | ecosystem: Environmental > Aquatic > Marine > Oceanic | place: Pacific Ocean | collected 2015-01-08 | reverse complement strand
GCTGTTTTTTTATTTAAAAATGCCCATGCATGGGTTTCACTTGCACCATCTGGTATATATTCAAAGTTATGTGGTGATATTAAATTATTGTTACCAGCACTATCTCTTGCATACAATTCACCACTTACACCTTGAATATACGAACTCGTTGAATTACCCCAAATGGCAGTCTGAGTTCCACCTTCTGACGAGGCCATTGTGAAAATAGCAGTACCATCTGCATTTATAGATAATGTGTTTGTTAATGTAACTGCTGCATCTGCACTAGCACTCGCACCAGAATACCAATTATGCGTTCCTCCAGCACCTATTTCATATCGTGAACTTGTACCAGTTTCTTTAGCTTTCCAAGCACCATCGTGATATAAGTTAGTTGATAATGATGTAGCACCACCATCATAATGTGCTAGACCACCTTGGTCACCAAAATCAATAGCTGTCCAATTTGTATGATAACTTTCTGGGGTTGCATCTATGCCAATATTACCACTAGCACCATCAACAAATAAAGCGTGTGTCCTATTATTACTCTCAACTCTAAAGTCTTTATCGGCACTATCTTCATTAAAAACAACACCAGTTGAAGTTTCAACAACTGCAGTTCCAGTAGCATTTGGTAATGTGATTGTTCTATCGGCTGAAGGTGTCGCTGGTACTAAAGTTACATCATAATTAGTGCCACCATGTTTGTACCATTGCACAGACTGTTCGTTTATTAGCTGTAACATATCTGGTGCAAAAGCATAAGTGTGTGTTGATGATCCGTTAACCATTTGAAAGATTTCTGCACGAGCATCTTCTGTGCCATCACTCGCATCTTCAATTCTTCCATAAATTTGAACATAATCTATAACTTCACTAGCACTATTTTCTCCACGAAAAACAGTTGCACCTAAATAATCCCAATCCGCTGGTGATGCAGAATTTCTGTGTAAGTATAACTTCGGATCACCACCACTACCAGAATCTGTAGATGTTACGGTAACATCGCCACTTGTATTAATACCCGAATTAAAAGTTGCTGTACCACCTTCACTACCATCAAGAGTTAAGAAAGTTGTATCAGCACCACCATCAGTGCCTTTGAAAATTATATCTGAATCACTTGCTTGAGCATCAATCGTAATATTGCCAGATGATGTAGAAAGAGTAACGGCACTATCACCCACAGTTAAATCATCACAAGCCAATCCCGATATAGTAGCCGAACCCCAGACTAAATCATTGCCATCTGATTTTAAATACTGACCATTGGTTCCAATCGCTAATGCTGTTGGGTCACCACTACTATCTCCAGTAATTAATTTACCTCTAGCTAATCCAGCCATCTTTGCTAATGTTACAGCATTGTCCTGAATATCGTTTGTTTCAATCGTGTCATTTGGGAAAACTGGAACTTGTGCAAATGTTACTGCACCACCATCAGCTATAGTCATAGCTAAATCACCATCAGTATAATCAATGGTTGCTGTTTCTAAACTGCCAGAGTTAACAGTTAAACCAGTTGAATCAATCGTTACTCGTTTGGTATTATCTGCATAAAAATTAATTTGATTAGCAGTTTCAAAATCTATTTTAGTTTGATCATCTTCACCAATTTTTATATCTGTAGCGAGTAGAGATGTAATACCAGTTTGAGCTGCATTGATTGTAAATGTTAAATCATACGGATCGCCATCTGAACCAGTAGAGGTGTCTGTCCAGTTTATATCTAAACCACCACCTTCTACAAATTTAACTTCTTTGTCTTTTGTAATCTGTACTTCTGTGCCATCACCATCTTCTAAAACAAACTGCATATCAGCTTTTTGAGCATCAACGTAAGCCTTAACAGATTGTTGAGTAGGAATTTTTGTGGCACTGTCACTTGCCATATTATCTTCGTCAACAAACTCAGTAATCGTTATTGACCCGTCACTAAGACTGCCGTAGGTAACTGTTCCTGTTGTTGTTATAGATGAAGAGCCGTTATCAATATTACCAAATCCACTGGTAATACTACCACCATCTAACGCACCAGTTGTAACAATAGAACTACTTCCTGCAACAGGAGAAAAATAAGTTTTGAGAGTATCCATCCCAACTTTTTTAATTGAACCACCATCAGAATAAAGCAACTCATCTGCATCATCTAAACCAGAAGTAATTTCTGTTTGACCAGATATTACATTGTTATTTAAATGTTCACTCTCAACGGCATCATCAGCAATCTTAGATTCGGTTATAGCATCATTGGCTATCTTAGCTGTAGTAACTTGTAAATCTGCAATATGTACTGTGTCTATTGCACCATCTGCAATTTGAGCAGAGTCAATCGCATCATCTGCCATTAAAGCATTTGTTATTTGGTCATTTGCAATGTGAGCCGTGTCAATCGAGCCGTCTGTGTAGTGTTCACTATCAATAGCGTTATCAGCAATCTTAGCATTAGTAACAGCATCAGCATTTATCTTTGCTGTAGTAACTGCATTGTCAGCTATTTCAGCAGCAACTACAGTTCCATCTGCAATCTTATCGGCTGTAATTGCTCCAGTTGCTATATGAGCCGTGTCTATAGAACCATCTACAAAGTGTTCTGAATCAATACTATCGTCAGCAATCTTTGCTCCCGTTACAGCATCACTAGCTAACATTGAAGTTGCAATCGAACCACTACCTATAACAAAATCCAAGGTGTTATCACCATCTTCATAGGTTACAGTAATACCAGTTTCAGTATTAGAACTAACCATTGCACCAACAGTATCGGCAATCGTTTCTGATAATGTAGTTCCACCTATTGTTATGGCATCAGCTTCTAATGTTCCATGTATATAAGCATCTTTAAATTGTAAGCTGGATGTTCCCAAATCAACATCATTGTCAGTAACTGGTGCTAAAGCACCATCCACTAACTTAATCTGATCTGCTCCTTCTGCTCTAAACAGAATTGTATTATTAGTAGCAAAATCTATATCATTGTCAGCATCACGACCTATTACTAAACTTGCATTTGTTAATGATGTAATTGTTGTATGAGTAGTTCCAAGAACAAAGTCTAAAGTATTATCACCATCTTCATAAGTAACTGTTACTCCAGTTTCTGTGTTGGACCCCACCATAGCACCTACAGTGTCAGCGATATATTCATTAAGTGCTGTTCCATCTACTGTTATCGCATCAGCTTCAAGTGTACCATTTATATCTGCATCACCTGAAATATCTAATGTGGCAGCATCAAGTTCACCTGATAAAGTAATATTTCTAAATGTTCCAATATCCTTATTAGCATCAACAAGAACATATTTACTTGCAGTTACAGTACCAGCCGTTAATCCATCTAATGCTGTTGTGTTCTCATTCGTTAAATAAGTAAACATTTCTGGATTGCCAGTAGATGCATTAAAACCTAATATCTTACCCAATCTACTAGCCTTAGAAGGTAACGTCATATCTACGTTGGTAGCAGAATATTCTGGTGCTATAACTGTACGGCTTTTAACTTCTTTAAAATCTCCAGCAATGCGATGAAGACGGTCAAAATCTGTTTCTAATGATCCAGCCGTTATATTACCACCAGATGAATAGACAGATGACCTGGATAAACTCATAACTGATAGTATCGTAATTACTTTGTTATTGGCTGGTGTATAGTCAGTAGGGGAGGTTTTAAATTTTACAACGCCTGTACCGTTTGCATTAAGACCAGCACTAGCAGAACTATCTACAATGTCATAATGAGTACCTTCAGTTTTAAGAGTGCTATCTTCATATACTTTAATCTCACTCGTGGCGTTGACCTGGAATGAAAAACTAAAATCCGTAGTCGATCCATTGGCTGTCGATTGAGTTCTTTTTAGTACATCATTTACATCAACGCTTGTCATATCTAATCCCTACTTATAGTATTTGTACAACAAATTTAAAAATAATTCTACCATTATTGAGTATCCTCAAAATAAAAACCTAATCTATCATGCTGTGATATTAAATGTTTTCTAGCACTTCTTTTTCTGTTTGATGTTATATCTCTTATTAAATCCATCTGGTCCTCTGGTGTTAAAGCATCTAAATAAATATCGGTTTCTATCAAATCCATAAGAGCATCTTTTAACATCTCATTATCTTTATATCCTGTGTCTCCAGGTAAACGACCTTTACTATCAACTTCATTCATTAAGTATATGTAATCATTATATTCTGTAGCATTTAATAATATACCAGACATTTTCTTCCCAGGCATAGGAATACCACCAGCACCACTATTACCTAATCTAACAAGTTCATCGTCTACAGGACTGTATTTTTTATCTTTTATTCTTATAGGACTATAGTATTCCCAGATAGCACCAGATGATTGTTGTCTAGTTTCACCCCATAAATTTAACGCTGGTGGCAATTCACTATTCCACAATGGATTACGGGATTTAGCTTTTTGTAAGGCTTTATAAAATCCTCTAACGGCTGGACTAAGTTCCGTGTAATAACCAATATCATTCCCAAATAAATCCTCTGCTCGACCAGATGGAAGCATTGTATTAGAAACTGTAGTATCATCTTGTCTTTCTAACCAGGCAGAAAAACTAGAGCTTGATGGTATAACTGGGTTCATAGGTAATACTGATGTTCCGACACTTGTAACCTTTTCACCAATCAATTCTACAATACGATCATAAGCACTAGAGCTTGAAGTAGCAAAACTTTGTGGTCCTAGTATTTCAGACATTTCTCCTACAGTTTGTAGCATAGGATGCTGTTGCATATAATCTGTCATAGCCATTGTAAAAGTCTTAACTAACAACTGTATAGTTTCCTGGTCCTCTTCATGCTGTATGTAGTAATTTAAATCAGATGCCATTGCTAATATAGGAGATACAGGATCAAACCTGGAAAAAGTAAATGACCTTTGTGTGCCGTCATCCATTCTTACTGTACATGAATAAGGCTGTTGTCCTGTTCTTAGCCAGGCTTTTTTAGCATTAGGATTATCTGGGCCAGAACCAGAGCAATAAAAGTCATCATTGTAATCGCCAGATGCAAATGTATAGAAAGCCAAACCAGTACCCCAGCCAGTAACAAATTTAGCTATAGCTTCGTCTTTTTCCCTACCAGTTCCTGTTTTTAATTTTTTGTAAACATTGAAGGGAAGGGTACGGTCAAACACTTCAGTAAAAATATTAACTGGTGTTTTGTAAAACGGTACAAATATTTTCATAAAAGGGTGGCTGGTTATAGATTGACCCCTGGCTAATATACCATCTAAATCACCAGTAAATGTAAGCTCTTTAGAATAATTTTCTATAACTTCTGTATTAGGATTTTTGACAGCATTAGCATATTCTGCACCAGATTTTAATTTGGCTTCTTTTACATCTCCCGTTATCTTTAATATATCGTAATAAACTTCAAAAGACCTTCTTATAGCTTCACCATAGACAGCAGACTTACCAGCCATAACTCTAAAAAATTCATCTTCTGATATAAGAAACCTAGATGACATACGGTTATAAACACCCAACATATCTATTACAGATGGTAGGATATGACCTTCTTTAAGATTTTTCATTATTTCTACTACGTCACCCGTATTGCCTATAGCTTTGTTATTTGGCAATTCAATCTTTGTACTAGCACTACCAGGCTCTTCTTTTACAAATGTACGGCCAGACAACAATAAAGCATCTTTAAAACCCATCATTAAACCATGAGCTTTATAAAACCCTTCTTGTAAAAACACCCTGTCTTTTGGGTCCTGTCCAAATACATTTGTTCTTACAGCACCACTAATTGATGCTGGTAGGTTTTCAAATAATTTTAAACCTTGGAATATTGTATTACCCGACATATTAACTAAATGTGTTACTGGGGATGATAGCAATGCATTAATATAAATTTCCATTAGTGCATCTACAGTTTTAGCACCCATACTTTTTTCAGCAAATTCAAGTCTTTGTTTTTTAGGAATACTCATATAAAAATTAAGTAAATAATCTATATCCTCTGTGCCTTCAGCCCTATTAACAATATCTTGTAATTCTTCAGCATAGTCTTGAATAGATCCACCTTGTTGTAATTTACTGGCCCATCTAACAGTTGCCATACCTCTGGCATATTCAGATACGTTTCCAGATAAAGATGCTGATAATTGAGACAATATAGAAATATATCTACCAGCAATTAATTTATCTGTTTTATCACCAGTTTCTAATGCTTTTTGAACATGACGGTCTGCAATATCACCAAAATTTTTAAGAGCTAAAATAGAAGCTGTAACATCTTCGGCTGGTAATACTTCTCCAGGTTTACGAGTAAGCATTTTTAAAACCATGCTATCAACGCCATTTTTTTCTGCCATGCTTTTTAAAACTTCAACAGAAATCTTATCTCGCTTCATAGCATCAAATAAAGGTTGATTTGCTTTTTTAATGTTTTCTAAAAAACTAGATAAATTTTGATCGTACTGTTCAAAACCAAACAGTATTCTCATACTTTCATCAGTTGTTAATTTTTTTCCTAAATCATAAAAATTTACGCCAGGTGCTTTTTTATCGCCTTCAAATAATGTTTTATTTAAATCTGATAAATCTATTTCTTCGGCTGGTCTTATAATTAAACTGTCTCCAACATCAACAACTAAATCTTTTTGTTGTACATTGCCGTAAACACGCTTTAGAGCTTCGTCTGTGGCTTCTATTACTTTTTTGATTGGACCAGCACTAGCAAGTTGAATACCGTCATTCTTAGGCACGACATCAATATTTTCTTCTTCCTGGGTAATTGTTTCTTTTAATAAATCTTCGCCAGGATTTAATACTGTCTCTACAGGAATAGTGTCAGCCGATGTTGTAATGCCATCAGATAGTTTATCTAAATCAGTTTGTATTGCCATCTGATGCTCCTTCTTGATTTGCCATCATAGCTCCAGCACCACCAGCACCAGCTACCATAGGACCAGCTACACTAAATAACGGCTGTCCACCTTTTACACTTTCTTTCATTTTGTCTGTAATAACAATGCCTTTTCTCATGCCTAAACCTTCAACTTCTATATTCTCAACTTTGGCACTCTTGTCTAATTTTCTGATAATGGGTTTAGATTTATTAGGCACAATTTCATCATATAAATTGTAAAAACTTTGTAAAATAAATCTAATGTTTGGATTTTTGTATTCCATCCTTCTGACAGTACCATCATCAACTTTATCTTTTAAATCTGTTACAATTTTGTCAGCACCTTGTTGTCCAAATAATTTTCTTAATGTCATAAAAGAAACTAGCTTGTCACTCATTACAACATCACCTTTATCATCCACAAGATTACCTATCATAAAAACTGCTTTATTTTTATCTTGATCATTCGCTCTTAAATGTAAAGAATTGACATCTTCTAATGCATAAACTTCTAAATCTTCAATCGAGGAACTTTTACTGCCCCATCTTTCAGTTTGCACTTTACCAGGTGTCCAGGCAATCGCATCATAGCCTTCATCAATAGCCATTCGTAGTACACGCTTCATTGTCATCTGTGTCCATTTATTTACATCTTCTACAAATGGTCCTTTATCAAAGCCAGGGTCACTTACGAAGGTAGGTTGGGGTACGTTATATCTACTTGTTTCTTGTAAATAATTCATTGCCTGGTTAGCTTCATCTAATTCTTTACCAGATAAATCTTGTCCTGTTTGTTGCACTTTTTGTTGACCAGCATCTACAATCTTTTGAGCTTCTTTTCTTTTTTCTATAATTTCCTGTATTTCTTCTTCGCTCTTTTTAAATCCAGATTTTGTACCTTTACGGCTCCAATCACTTTGTATTTCATCTATGTATAAAACCTTTTTATCAGCAAATGTTGATTTACGATCCGTCAGCCTTAAATGAGCTATAATATTTTTATATCCAGAGTGATGTTGTCCAGTTCTTGCACTACTTTCTAATATTTCAAAATTAGTTTTAGTAGCATCTCTAATATTAGGGCTGGTTAATAATATTTCACGGTAATTACTGCCACCACTTTCACGCCAACCTTCACTAGCAAATTGTGCTGGTCCATCAAATTGTCCAACAGTTTCTGATCCAGGTTCTATATCTTCTGGGTATTGAATATGTCCTTGCTCTAATGCGTCTTGCTGTGCCATAACCCTTGCTTCATTAAGGTCATAAGTACTATCTAAAAATTCACCATTTCTTTGGATGATAAATTCCTCTCTACTACCACCACCTATAATTTTATAAGTAGCATCACCAGCTTCAGCACTTTCCATTACAAATTCACCGTAATTATTCATTTGGTCTGTGGCAATAGCTTCAATAATCTCATCTTCTTTATAGCCACTATCTTTAAATATTCTTGGATTAATTTTATCTAAAATAACAACTGGAATACCATACTCTTCTTCAATAACTTTTTTATTATTAACAAACCATTCATCCATCTTGTCAAAATCACTATCAGCATTAAATTTTTGTCTTAAAATTTTATCAATAACATCGTCAAATGTATATTCTTTAGGTAAGCCCATTCCACTAAATTGTGGCTGTAACGGGTCAGTTGGGTTAATTACCATTTTAGAAATTTCTTCGGGTGAAGTAAAAGCACGGTTAATACCAACAGCTAATAAATCTTCTTTCTGAAATTCTTTAAATATTGCTGTTTTCATATCTTCAAATACTGGACCATCAAAACTTTCATCAGATGTTCTATGAACATAACTAAATAAATCATCTCTTATATATTGACCTTCGTTGTATATTTCTTCATCTCTATAAATGTTATAGTCATAAGAACCTTCTTCGCTTTCAAAATTTAAAGAACCACCTTCACCCATATCACCATCTACACCTAAACGAACCTCTTTAAGCTGAACCTGGTTTTCGTTCATGTAATCAATCAATTCGCCTTTAGTGATAACCTGGTTGCCTTTACGCTTAAAAAACTCATCTAACCCTGTCCAATACATTTCATCTTTTTTAACATCAGCATTTATTAGTGTTTGCATCCATTGCTGTGAGGACCCTTTGTTTAAACTAATCTTATTTATTTCATCTAGGGCTTTAGAATAAAAACCTAGTTCATCTTGTTGCCTACCAAAACCACCACCACCAGTATTATCTAACATTCGACCAGCACCAGCTATAAGAGGATCGGGGTCAACACCAGACATTAATGTTGCACCACCTTCACCCATTCTAGCTTCAGCATTTTTACCAGCCTGTATAATAGTCTCACGGGCTTTCTGTAAAAGGTGAGGGGTCTGTTTTATATATCGTAGTGTATCAACAATACCACCTAGTACAGCACCCTCTACAGCGTTTCCTAGCCTACCTTGTAGACGTTCTATAGCTGTAGCATCTTCACCTACACGGGTGTCTAAAACTTCTAATATTTCTGGACCACCCATTTCTCTTATTAAAGTAATAAAACCACCTTCTTCTGGGTCAAAGTAGCTGTCACTAAAAGCACCTCTAATAATGTTTTTACCAACGCCAAATCCTTTAACTGGTGATGCCAACATACCTACACCAAACTGAACAAAACCCCTGGCAATATTATTGACTGTGCCTTCTGGTTTATCTACTTCGGGTAAGCGTGGTGGTGGTATTTTTAATCCAACAAAATTACCTAACTCTGATATTGTTTCTCCAGCACCTTGTATCGCATCTACAGCACCACCGACAAACACATTTCCTAGATCAGTATTTTCTTGTGATGCTGTTATATTCTGTTGCATCTGCTCTGGTGTTTGATTAGTCATTTCTACATTTTGACCAAATATATCACCAGGGAAAGTACCCATAGAAAGCGTGTTGCCATCGGGTCCAGATTGTATTGTTGTGTTAGAACCGTATTGTCTGCGATTTCGGCTGTTTAGATATTCCTGGATAAAGTCTGTCATTAAAACAACTCCTCCATCGCTTTTTCTAGTTTTTCTAAATCTCTATCTAGTTTTTTAGTTCTAGTTTTATAATTATCGTATAAAATTCTTAAACCAGTATTTTTAGATGGTCTAGTATTGTTACTTATATTTCCTTGTAGTTGAAACAAAATATTAATCATGTTTTGCACATGGTCGCTTGATAGCGTTTCAGCTTTGTTTGTTTTTATACCTTCAAATGGTTGTTTTAATTCATCGGGTAGTTGATTTACGTTTCTTAATATTGTGCTAATTACAGAATTTTTCTCTTGTTCAACAACTTTTGGTTTTAAGTCATTTTGCACATTTTCTATAATTTTATCTGCTTCTGCAAAAGCATCAAACTCATCTAATTTATTTTCTGTTTTTGCTTTTTGATAAAGACGTAATAATTTATTACGGGCTTCAGCAAATAATTTCATATCCATATTTAGTTCATCATTTGGATCAATTATATTTACATCTTCTAATAAACCTAAAGACAATCTTATTGAGGTAACAGCATCTGTAAAAGTTTTGTTTCTATAAGCTTCAGCTTCATCTATAAGTGATGCTGTTGTTGCTTTAGATAATTGGTCGTTGTTAAAAGCATCTACTATTTCAGCTATGGTCAAATTAGACCCTTTGGCCTTTAATGCTACTAGGACATCATCGTTATCTTTGACATCTACTTTGCTTTGAGTATTTTTAAATTTTTCCCATTCTTCTACAAATTCAGCCGTACCTTTATTTAATGGTCTGCCATTAGCGTTAACAAACTCATTCATTATTATTTCAGCATTGGTGGTATCACCTTGAAACCATAAGGTGTATGCTGATGCTAAT
>Ga0098037_1001506_pt1 | contig 10722 bp, 23 predicted proteins | sample 5_EtaG_FD_75050 | JGI IMG/M metagenome (GOLD analysis project Ga0098037, IMG submission 75050) | Marine viral communities from the Subarctic Pacific Ocean - 5_ETSP_OMZ_AT15132 metaG | ecosystem: Environmental > Aquatic > Marine > Oceanic | place: Pacific Ocean | collected 2015-01-08 | reverse complement strand
TGTTGTGCTACTTTGTGAAAACAAATCACCTTTTTTAAACTCTTGTACTAATCTGTTTTGTACTTCTAATTGTGTATTAAGTATATCGTGTTCATTATTATTGCCTCTAAAAATATCAGTTGTTTCATCTTTAGACGTATTTACAATATCCATTGACAATATACTAATATTAAAATTAACTATGTTATTTTCAAAACTAACACTATTTACTACAATATGAGATAAAGGAAACATTGTTTGTTTAGATAAATCAATGTCAGATATATCACCAAAAGTAACTGTATTAACATTTGGGTCTGCTAATAATTGTGTCTTTAATGTTTCTGTTACTTGATAAAATGATCTAGTTCCCTGTTGGCTCATATTCTTTATAAACTCTTGCTAAATGATTATAAACTTTAATACCCCAACTTCTATTTACCTTAAATACACTTTTATAAATTTCTAAAAGATTGTCTTTATTTTCTTCTGATAATAAATCTATCTCTTTTAAATTGCTTTTAAGTATATTAAATTCTTCTTCTGTTAAACAATTAGGCATATAATATGGAAATATCTTATTTAATGTTTCTTGCATATCGCAGTAACAATTATCACCCTCGCAAAATACATTACCTTTTTGTATCTTAATTTTTTTATTTTTCTTTTTCATATTTTATTTGCTTTTTTTATTTGTTTCATTTCTAACTCATTTTTTTCTTTTGAAAATGCTAACATCATAAAGCACTCTGTTGCTTTTAATTTTGTGATATGTTTAAATCTTTCAATATTGTAGTTAGAGAGGAAAGCGACTGATTGATACCAACCCCATTTCTCTCCAAAGTTTTTATCTGATCCACCGACAGATTCTCCCCTATCTCCTGTTTCAAATATTTCAGGGTATAGCTTAACAGTTCTTTGTTTAAATGATAAAAAAAAACCATAGCACTAATTACTACATCTAATGGACATTTTAACATTTGCTCTTGATATACTGATCCTTTGTAATCTTCAATAATATATCTATTATCTTTTTTTAATGTTATAGGTCTATACATAACCGACATAGCCTTATGCATATTTTCCCAACCACCTAAATAATTATCAAGGTCTATATATTCACCTAAAGTAATATTATCTAAATTTGGTATAAAGCCATACTCTTTGCCATTTAATAAAAAGGTTGTAATTAATTCAGGCTCTTTTGTAATTAAATTATTTATATGCTCAACAATACTTATTAGATCATTATATTTAATTTCTCTTGTTAGATCTAAAGGCACCCAACAAAATATCTCAACCATTTTTTGCATTAAAAATACTGTTCCTTCGTTTTCTTTAGTATTTAATTTATCAAACTTTTGATATTGTTCAAGAGTAATATCACTTAAACTGTCTGGTATGTTTATGTGTAACTTCATAATTATATAACGTCATTTAAATCTTGTTTATAAAAAAAGGGGCAATCATATTGACCACCCCAATTTAAACAAATAAAACTAAATAAAAAACTTAATGCATACTCGCTTCCTCACACTCTTTTGAACAATAACCCTTATAATCAACATCTTTATCACATTCAGGGCATTTATATTCCTTTTTCCAATCTTGTATTGCATTATATATTTCATTAAAATCAACTTCACTTATAAAAGCATTTGCGTAATCTAAAGTTAATTGATTACTACAATCTTGTTCAATATAATCATAAACATAGTCTTCTAAATTTTCTGTTGTATAATCAATGAAAAACTCATACTCTTCAAATAATTCTAAATGCACTCGCCAAGTAGCATAATTTGACCATCCATTATGTGCCATAAGCTACAGTATTATAATCCAAGTAGATTGCAGCTGCATACATTGTTGCGTAGCAAATAATAAACCAATAAATCGGATAGGTTATAAATTTAATTGTCAGTCTTTTGTTTTGTTTTTTAAATAGTTCTTTCATTATATTCATAGTTTTTATTTTTGTTTGACATATATTTTAGTTACACCATTTTTGGTTATTCTTTGTACTGTTATTCCTGTGTTTAGTTTTGTTTCTGTTTTCATTATTTTAAAGTTTTTCTAATTTGTTCTATTAATTCTAATCTTGTTTGATAATTTAAACACTCTGTAGATAATTGATCTAGTAATACATTTACGTTAGGATTATTATTTATTTCTTCTAGTTTTTTGTAAAAATTCATATTCATAATTATTAGTTTTATTTGTTATATACTATAAAGATATTAAAAATATTTAATAAAAACTAATTTGTTTTAGTTTATTGCGTACTTACCAAAGTTTGGTTTGCTTAAAATACTATATGTAGCATACCTTAATCCGTCAATAATATGGTTGTTATTATCTTCAGGTATGTTTATCATTTTACCATTTTTATCTTCCTTCCATTTATAATTACGAAACTCTTGTATTGCGTTGTTGCTATCATCAGTTATATGTATTTTATACCTTTTTAAAAGATCTATACCTGCATTGACTGAATCTCTACCTTTTATGCTTGGTCTTATATTCCAACCCATTCGCCTTAATTCATCTATTAAACGCACCTCTGCTGAATCTGCCCATATCATTTCTCTATTTATATTTAACGATTGTAAGAATTTATGTATGTCTGTTGTGGTCATCATAGTTCGGTATAAATATTCTTTGATATAAATATTATGTTCGTGTGTCCAAACTCCTGTTAACGTGGTAGGATCGTTAGTATATCCAAAATCCATACCATAACTTAAAAACTTTGCTTGGTCAGGTATTTTATTAACCTCTATATACCTAAATATTGTAGCTTTAGTAACACCTTTTATACCTAAACCATATATTTGCCAATATTGCTCGTCTGTTTCTTTTAACCTTTCTATTTCACTTTTTATTGTATCTTCTAAAAAAGGGTTATCTAAATAAGTTGTTTTAAAAAAGTCAGCATCATCTCTTGGTATTACCTTGTCATAAATCCAATGATATTCTTCTGATGGGTTATAGTCTAATATAATCTTGCCCTGTGTTCTAAAAATTAGTTGTTGCCAATCTTCCCAATACAATTCATTTGCTTCATTAATAAATAGTAAATCTCTTTTTCTACCCCTTACTTTTTGCGGTTGATCTAAACTAATAAACTCTATAAGGTTACCATAGAGCTTGTATTCACTTGATGACTTGTTATGCGACTCTTCTGAATACATTTTGTGTATTCTTAATATGTCCAAAAAATCTCGCATAACAGATGCTCTTAAACTTGGAAATGTTTTTCTGCATATTGTTATTGTTTTGTTTCTTTTATTTGTGCAATAACTAAATATAATCCATAGTAATATATTGTAAGTTTTCCCACTTCTTGTGCCACCCTGCTCAACTATTATTTTTTTATTACTATCAACTAAATGACCATATACATCATTCGTTTTTATGTTCATTCCTAATTATTTCTACTGTTACGTTTGTTGGTAATCCTTCTGCACCTGTAATTTCTTGCCTTTCAACAAATCCTCTACCCTTACCTTTTGTTTTTAACAGAAAAATAGTAGCTGCTGTATTTCCTGCTTGTATTTGTTTATGTAATTGACTTTCAGCGAAATCTAATGCAATATCTTGTACTGAATCTACTTGCTTTTTAAAGTCTTTGTCTTTTAAATATTCATAATATGTAGTTCGACCTATTCCTACTTGCTTACAAGCTGTTGTAACAATACCTAATGATTTTTCTAATGCTTCTAATAAAGCCTTTTTATTGTGTTCTGTTTTGTTCATTTTTTATATTTTTCTTTTAATATTTTCGGCACTGCATTATTCCATTTTATCATATGATGCAGTCGTTTATTTTTATTACCCATTAAAGTAATTTTTGTACAACTTGGTGAAAATAAAACTGTATAAAAAGATTTAACATAAGTGCCACCATCTAAATAAAACTCTGTTAAACCACCTGTATTGCTTTGTGTGTCTAATTGTTCTAATCTTATATCAGCTATTGTTAAAAATAAATCACCTATTGTACCTAATCTAACGTATGTATTAACATCTTCATTAATTCTACCTATAAAGTTGTAATGTCTTTCTGTGCTACAAATAAAAAAATTCATTGCTTTGCGTGTAAGTTTCTTTTTAAATACCCTGCTGTTTTCCCCTCCTATAAAATCACCGCCTTGTGCTATGCATAAAGATTTAGCATTTGTATTTTGGTAGTAACTTAAAAGATTTATAAATAAAACATCTAAATTTTTAATGTTCTTTGCTTTTGTTAAATATGTTTGATTTGCATCTGCTGTATATCTAAACGCTGTGTAATCATCATCTAAAACAATAAAATATTTAATGCCTAATTTTTTTGCAATATCATAGATTGCATTTCTTGCAAATACAACTACCCTATTATCATTAAAATTATCTCCTATGTCAAATTTATTTTGATAATTATTTTTATTAAATACAATAACATTTTTAAAATTATTTTTATAAGCATCTAATTGTTTATCATCATCAGAGCATACCAAATAAATATTACCTGTATAATTTTGTTTTTTTAAAGTATTATATGTGTATACTTTTTTAGATCTACCATAAGTTAATATAAAAACTACAAATTTTTTATTGTCACTCGCCATATTCTTTTATATACTGATCTGTGATTTTTTCATTTAAATTTACATAACCTTGTTCTATTGCTTTTTTAAAGTCTATTATTATTAACGCACTATCTTCCATCAATTGTTGTACATCTTTTTCTGAATTTGCATAATAGTCTGCAATTTTTGCATAATTAAATACAATATGTCTTTGCGCTGCTTTTATTAAAAAATCTTTTTCTTTTTTATTCAAATCTGATTGTTGTATTTTTCTAATTAAATCTTTTGTTTTAGTATCATCAACAAGTTCATTTATATTAGGTTTTTCTTCACTAGCTTCATATTTTGGTGAATCAATTTTTTTTGTATATGGTTCTTCATCATTAAATATTGGTGGTAAATCTAAATGCCAATCATTTAATTCATCTATATTCCATTCATTTGCTAATACATCCCAATCCCATTCCCCATAACCAATATTGTCTTTTATTATAAACTGTTGTTTTTGTTTCTCTGTCCACCCTTTAGCTATATTAACGTAAATTTCTTTTAACCCTGCTTCTTGACAAGCTTTTAATCTCATATTACCACCTAATACAACCATATCTTCATCTACAACTATTGGTCTTTTTTCTAGCATTTCAGGAAACTCTTTTATAGACATTACAAGTTGTTTAAATTTATAGTCCTTAATTAGTCTTGGATTGTTAGGGTTTGTTTTTATTTTATTAATTTCAACTTTCATATAATTTATTTTTTAATTCTTGTAAACTTTTTATAGATGTAAAATATTTATATTCTAACTCATATAAATCATCTTCTACAATTAATGGAGGAGATTGACCTCTAAATCTTTTTGTTCCTTTTTTAAATAACTTTGCTTTTTCAAAATATTGTTCCTTTTCTATTAAACCACAAACAGTTAAAATTTTTAAATTTTTATTATATGAAGTGTATAAAAAAAAATTTGCTTTGTAATTTTTCTGTCTTGGAAAAAAATTAGCTACATAATCTAATTTAGGTTTGAATTTTCTACCCATACATTTTATATCAATTAATTTATTATTTATTTTTATATCATAACCATAATCAATTATTTTATTAGCTTTTGGGACATTTAATATTTCTACTATTTTGTTTTCTGCAATGTTACCTATTATTTGTTCTTCTTTTGTTCCATTCCTACCTATTGTACTTATACCTTTATTAATTTCATTAGCTTCTTTTTTAGCTTTAAAAATATCATATTCTGTAATTTTTATATCAAACATATTTATTTATTTATTTATTCATCATATAGGTAAATAACTCTGCTACCTCAACACCTGAATTATCTATAATAGATTTTGCAACTAATTTTTTTGCATTGTCTGAATCACTTTTGTTTACTATTTGTTCAAAGTATTTGTCCAAATTTTTGTTGTATTTACAATACATTTCATAATTTTTATATGCGTGTAAAGCAGTTGAGTAGTGATATTCTTTACCATTTAAATTAAAAAATTCGCTAATGGTTTCGTATGTCATATTTTCGACACTTCTTAAAACATAAACTAATAATGATCTAGATTCAATTACATCTTTTTTTTGACTGTTTTGAAACACATCGACACCTGTTAAAATTTTTATTGTTCTTGCTGTTTCTTGTGCAAATAAAATATTTTTATTTCTTTTACTCTTGTATTCTTTTCTCATAATATATCATATTTTAAATATTCATCTAAATCTTTTCCTGACCATTGTTTGTATTCTTTAATCGCTTGTTCACATTTTTTCTCACCACTAAAATAAAATTTTTCTGATACATCAAAATATTTTGGCACTAAACTATCTTTATCAATTGCAATAAATTTAAAATTATTATAACTTACATTAAATAAAATACAATAAACATAACATTGTAAATCATAAGAAAAATTATATGCACTATGTTTAAAATTTTTAACATTAGTAGTTGTTTTTAAATCTATAACACAACCATCTTTTGTAATTATGTCAGCTTTACCTCTAAATGGCATATCCATTACTGTACCTGCTATTGGTATTTCAAATTGCGCTTTATTTAAATATTGAACTAATTGACTATTTTTTAAAAAAGCATCTGCTAATCTCTCTGCTTCATTTTTTTCTTTCATAGTAAATACTTTGTCATATTGTTGTTTAGCTTCTTTAAATTTTTTTGTGTTTCTACTTTGTACATCTATGAACTTTTGTTGTTGATATACATCAGGTTCTAATATAGCTGTATGAAACAACCACCCATCTCGTAATGCTTGTGATTCGGGATAACCATATTTAGTTACATAATGAAATTTTTTATAACTATCTAATAATAATTTTGCTGAACTGCTTGACAACATATTTTTACCACATAATCTATAGTAAAAGTCGACATCGTCCATATTATTAACAAGTTCGTTTTTATCCCAAACACTACCATCTAATAACTTTATAGTTTCAACGCTCATCCCAATCTCCGTTAAATATGATTTGACTTTCTACAAGGCTTTCGTAATCTTGGTATGCTTGCATTAATTGATGCTCTAAATCTTTTACATCTTTAAAGTTTGCGCCATTCGGCTGATCCGACCAAGTAAATTTTAAATCTTGTACTAATTGTTTATTTTTCCATATTTTTATTTGATAATCACCACTACAATCTAAATCCCAACCTAATTTCCTGTATTCTATATGTTGATCTTCAATTTTTTCTATTAGCTGTGTTTTTGTTTTTTTATTTAAAATTTTATAATAGTCTTCGTGAAATACTTTTTCTTTCATTTTATTTAATTTAATATTCATCATATTGTATTGGGTCAAGTACATATTCAAAATGTGGATGTAATTTATTTAATTTTTTAAGTAAAGTATTATAATTTGAAAATCTACTATCTGTATTTAATATTAATCCTTTTTTTGCATTAACAGCTTCAATAATTATTTGTAGTTCCTTTTTTGTTATTGATATTCTTTTCATAATTGTCTATTTTAGTTTCTGCTTTTCTGGCTCTTTGTATTGCCCTAATTTTGTCTTCTCTAAATTCTTCAGCTATTATATATAAATAATCTTTATCTGTTATTAAACTATTACACAATAAAGACAATTCAACTAGAGAGTCGTTAGCTTTTATTAATTCTTTGTTATTTGGTTTTAGCTTTAACCACTTTTTAAAATACTCTTGTATCGTTAAAAGGTTTGTTGTAAGTTGTAAATCTTGTAGGTTTTGTATTTTTTTTTCAATAATTGTTTTCATTACATAAATATATAAAAAACAAAGTTATTAAAAAAATTTAATATTAATCATTATAATTAATCCATACTGCATCATTTTCAGGTAAAAGATAACAAGGCTTTAAAACTTTCTTTGTATTCCAAAAGGAAGTATGCGGACACCACATATCTTTAATAGGGGGAATATCTAAATTATTTAACCAAAACATATAATTACCTTTAGGGTCACTAATAAAATAAAATTTTACAATATTAAGATTCATCTTCATTAATTTATCATATTTATATTGTTCTAATAATTTTTCTTTATAATATTTATTTCTAAATTTCATCTCAATAACACAATCAGTACCTTTCGGTGTTAAGCCTCTAGCATCGTAATGTTCATAATGACCACCAGACCATTCCAAAGCCCAACCATCAAAGTTTAAAAAACTTACTATCGCTTTTTCTAATTTATGTATTTTTTTTATTTGACTCAAAAGAAGTATTATTATATAACTCATTAATGTCAGCAATCCATCTGTTCCAAGTGCTAGAACTGCAAGTACAAGGTATATAATAACTATGATTTTTGTATTTCGCGTGTAAGTCTGCTATAAATTTTGTTTCGTGTTCAGATAATTGGTTACTGTTTGACAATCTAAATATCGTCCATTTATTGTAATCTTTTTTTAACATCATTTTTTTGCGTTTCTGTTAATAGTCAGATTATTTAAATATTCTTTTCGTTTGTCACAATTACAACTTGTATAACCTAAAATATCAAACATAATTTTTTTATGTAACCACTTAATCCCTGTGTATAAAAATATTTTTTCAACTAAATCTCCTAATCTCATAATTTTTTTAATAATGTTTTTTTAACTCTTTTATATGTATTATATAACGAATAATAACTTATCTTGGTTTTTTCACTTAAACTTGCTATGCTTTCTCCATCTTCTATATATTCAAAAACCTTTTTATCATACCAATGCATTTCATCTAAAGTTTCTAAAAAATTTTTATAGCTTTCTTCAAAATTTACTACCTCATCAGTATTTAAATTATGATTTAATTGGTTAATTTCTAAAAAAGTAATTTTTTTTTCTTTCCTAATTAGATCTAAAAACATACTTCTCAATGTTCTAAAAATATAAAAATGATTTACTTCAGAATTTGTATACATAATATTAGCACCATTTGTCAATGTCTTGTTGATTTTTATATACATTTCTTGTACAATATCTTCTGCTGTATCACGATTACAACCGAAACTTTTAACAATACGTAACCAATCTTGATGTTTTTTTGCTATTAAATTTAATGTGCTATTCATACTTCCACCAAGTTAAATGTAACCCAAAAATTACAAACAAGAATGTGATCTGTTCATAAAAATCGTATTCATCTACTCTTGTTTTAGAAGGTTCTAAATTTGGATTGTAATATAAAAGACCTATTGCTAAACCATACGTTGGTATAATTTGCAAATAAAATGCGGTATTGTTAATTTTAAATTCCACTAAAAAGGTAAATCTGTTTGAACTCTTTTTGGTAAATCTAATAAATTTTTTCCATTTAGTTCAAATCCAACATTATTTATCACACTTTTTAATTTAATTGGACTATCTATTGATGTAGGTCTACCACCTGTATCCACATCTTTAACTTTTCTGACGTGTATTAAACTATTCATCCATTCACTTGGGTGTTGAATATAACGATGTATAACTATAAAATCATCAGCACGATTAACAAATTTGCCACCACCTTCAACATCACTCGCCATTGGTGGTATAGGATGACCTGCATAATCGTGTCTGTCACTGTGTTTTTTTCTTAATGCATCTGTACTTGCGTGTGTGTTTAACCAAATACTGACTTGATTTTTTTTACAAAACACCCTCATCTCACTACAGGCATAATAATCGTATTCGTGTCCATTCATAGTTTTACTTAACTCTTTATTTTTTATCATAGAATTATATGGATCAATTAATAAACCTTGATAATCCCAACTTTTTTTTAAAGATGTTGCTAGGTCAATAATATTTTTAAAACAATATAATTCATTAGGATCAATAAATTTGAAATGTGCATTAATCCAATCACTACGTTTTTTAAAATGTATATCACTAATTTTATTTATTATATTGCCTTCCATAAACTCAATTAATTTTTTAATTAAAGTGTATGGCTCATTTTCACTTGAAAAAACTAACCAACGTAAATTATGTTTTACAGAATATAACAACATTAAATAAAGAATAATAGTTGTTTTGCCTGTATTGGCGTGTCCGAGTATGACATTAAAATTAGATGTCTTAAACCTTAAATGTTCATCAATTTCATATATACCTAACTTCAAACCCTCTTTAATTTGACCATCTCTCACTTGTTTAATTTTGCGTAAATGATCATTAAAATTTATTATCATAGTTTAAGATTTGTTTAAAATTAAAAAAAAAGGGCAAAACTAAAATAGAAATGCCCTAAAAAATCGGTGAGAATTTTTTACACAGTCTTAAAAAGGAAGATCGTCGTCTGTTTCTCTATCAGGACTGTGTTGTGATGCACTTACTTGTGCTTTGTTTTCAGGTTTATATGTATCAAGTAAAGCATACATTTTTGTGCCATCTTTAGAAACACATACATCTATATTCACAAAACCATTATCACTAATGTGTTCTTTATAGGATTTTAACTCTTCAATAAATGCTTCTACTTTTACACCTAATCTTACTTTATTCCATTCTACATTTGGTTTACTACAGTATAAACCTGATACTAATTTACTTTTCATAATTCTTTATTTAATGTTTCTGTTATAAATTTATAATCCTCTAATATAAATGATTTTATAGAATCTCTATTTTCTTTACCAAATACTTCCATATTTTTATTGTAAATCGCTAAAAGTCTAATTTGTTTTGATGTGCTATTATCTTGAAAATT
>Ga0098037_1001504_pt1 | contig 10732 bp, 26 predicted proteins | sample 5_EtaG_FD_75050 | JGI IMG/M metagenome (GOLD analysis project Ga0098037, IMG submission 75050) | Marine viral communities from the Subarctic Pacific Ocean - 5_ETSP_OMZ_AT15132 metaG | ecosystem: Environmental > Aquatic > Marine > Oceanic | place: Pacific Ocean | collected 2015-01-08 | reverse complement strand
GCCGTTATTATTATAACCCAATAGATCGGGAGTACCAGGAACAGCAAGGTTTTCAATCCTAATCCAGGATATTTCAGTAATATTTTTCTTAACTTGTGCATAGAATTTAGTCTCAGGTTTCATTAATTTTTCGCACTAACATGCTGAGTTTCTAATATACCCAAAAACATGATTGTCAACTTATCTCATGAATATTTGAACAGTCATTCTAGGCATGATTGGACTTAACACAGGATTTACTTTGTGTTCAATTGGAGCCTTTACAATCACCAAAGAATTACCTACAGGAGGTATCCATCCATGGCCATCTTTATGTGTAAACATAAACTCACCACCCCATTGTTTAGACCATCTACGATTTAAATAATAAGTTGCACCATATTTCCATTTATCATCATCATGCCAATTTATGCCTGAATTTTTCTCCATGTAGTGAATAGTAGTACTTAATTTTTTTGCATCTTTTATTTGAAAGAAAGCATTATGTTTAACTAAAATCTTTAGTTGTTCAAAAGGTAGATATTTACTAACTTCAGTTCTTAGAGGAGGTACAATATTATCTATTAGAATATCATCCCATAAACCTTTAGATGTAGATAGATTTATCTTATTACGTTCTTTTATGACGGCATCATGAATACCTTTATACATTTTCTGATCTAAAAAATTAGTGATCCACCATATTTTTCCAGGTATGGTGTAAGACAATTTCATTAGGAAAGAAAACAATTAATTGCATATCTAGTACCCTTTGTTATAGGCTCAGTACCATGTATCCAAATAGGTTCAGCTGGAAATAACATAGCATCTCCAGTTTTAAATACCTCTTTTTTTCTACCATCAAACAATCTAAATTCACCACCTTCATAGTCTTCATTTAAATTTAACGTACAAGACCCTCTGTGTGTTGCACTAACATCACTGTGATCTTGGATAGATTCACCAACTTTATATCTTATTATTCTAATGTTGTTAGTTGTTTGGAAAAATTCATTATTGTAGGAAGGACAAATCTTTTTTTGTATATGTAAAACATAATTTGTTATCATTATAGATATAAATCTTTTAGCTAAATCATGAGGTTTTTGAAAAGAATTATCTATTTTTTCTAATACAGAAAGATTAACAGATTTAAAATTATCTTCTTTAATAACTTTATCTTTAAATTTGTAACTACTTTCAGTGTTAGCTTCATGTATATTGTCTTCAAATATTTTTATAAAATAGTCACATACATCTTTAGGAACCAACCTATCAATTCTAAGCATACAATCTTCTATTTTACCTATGCTATCCAATTTTTTTAAGAACCTTTCCCATATTCCATGACTCAGCTCTAACTGTAAATACTAGTCTATGTGATTCTCTAGATCCTAATAATTTATTTTCAAGAAGTTGAAGAGAAGTAATGTCATAATATTTACCATCAGGTAAACAAACCTGAACACGAGCATCTGCTGCCACTTCTGATTTCAACATTTTATCTAAAACTTGTCTAAGTAATCTTCCTTGCATAATTTCTGTCTCCCTAACTACACTTGTTTTTATATCAATGTTATGTTAAATGTCAAATATGACAAAAGAAAAAGGAAAACAATGGGACGGTAAATCAAGAGTTTCAAATGAAACATATCGTCAAAATTGGAATGATATATTTAAAAAAGAAAAAACCCTACATGAACAATTAATGGAAGGTTTTGATAAGGAACAATATGGGACTACCGAAGAAACTGACGGAACAACAGATTAAGTTTGCAAATCTTTTAATATCTGAACAAGGTAGAAAAAATGCAACACAATGTGCAATCGAAGCAGGTTATGCAAAAGACTCAGCAAGACAGGCTGCGAGTATATTACAGAATCCAAAAAAATATCCTCTTGTAGTAAAATACATAGGTGAGTTACGAGAAGAATGGCAGAAACAATATGAAGTTACATTTGGTAACCACATAGCAGAATTAGGTAAACTCAGAGATGAAGCTAGAGATAAAAAAGCTTGGTCAGCTGCAGTAAATGCTGAAGTAGCTAGAGGGAAAGCGGCTGGTCTATATATCGAGCAGAAGATAATACGTACTGGAAAACTAGAAGATTTATCAACAGAAGAATTAGAATTACGTATGAAGCAAATAATCGATGACTATTCACCAATCCTCGAAGATGTGCCATTTGAAGAATTAAAAGAAAAAGTGAAAACAGATAAAGAATCACAAACAATTGAGCATCAAGAAGAACCATTAAATTAAATACTTTCGTAATTTTGTATAAAAAGAGTAGCTGTATATCTTCTTAGATTAGGAACATTACTAGCATGAGCAGAGTGAAACCAATCAGATGGAAACATAATAGATCTATTTTCTTTGAATCCTACATGCATATCTAACTCACCATCAGAGTAAAAAACTGTACCATTAGTAACAGCTTTAGGTCCTTTCAACATAACCATAATATTATAAATACCTACATCAGTATCTTCATGAGGTTTAAAATGATCTAAATTTCTTATATCTATACCAGAATCTGGATGACACTCTTTAATTTTTATACCAAAGTTTTTTTCAGCATTTGATATAAAAATGTCAAATAGATCTTGATCATTAAATAAATTAAATCTACTTCCATAATAATCATTTTTATTTCTTTCTCTTTTTTCCATGTCAGGATACTTACTAAATCGTGGAGTAAAAGGTAATGTTTGTATCTGACTTTGTACTTTCTCTAAAACTTTCTTGTCAAAAAAGTTATCTATTATCTTTATCAATTTAATCTAAATAAGTTAGTTTCTTTACACATGAAGTTGGAAATACAGATCTTTCTGAAAAAGAAATACCATCTTCATCAACATCGTACCCAGCAAATATCTTTACAGTTTCTTTGTCTTTACTAAATAACCAACCTTCACTCACAGGTGTGGCTAGTTTCATCTTTTCAAATTCTTTTACTGTTCCCCAGCCGCCTTCAGTGATGATATCAATCCAGTCGATCCGCACACGTTTGTATGGAAACGCAACTTCTTGTTTTACAGTTTTAGGTCTAATGTATGTATTGATTCTTCTAGATTTCTTTGTCATATGTTTTTACCTATAGTATATTTTAAAGGGTATGTGTATTTTTTTATAAAAATAAAAAAATCTTCTCTCGCGTTGGGTAATTGTAACACCTTGTAACACCATTGTAACACCATTGTAACACCTAATTTGCTTAAATAAACTAATGAAATAGCCAATAATTGAAATTGTAACACATGTAACGGCTTAGACCCCCCCACTAAAAAAATAAAAAACATAGTACCCCCCTTTTTTTATACTATAGAGTGTTACAATTGTTACAAAATTGGTCAACTCTACTGACCCATTTCCACATATATTGTTGAAATTCCTTGTCTTTTACAATAAATTTTTGAAAGTAGTTACCAGGAGTGCACATTAGAATCACTCCAGATTGTATCTCAGTGTTGTAGACGTGGTTATGTGCCATCGCATAGGCTGCCATCTGTGTAAAGTAATCTTCTATCCATTCTCTCTTTTTTGGTTTGTTGCTTTGTTTAAAATCTATGATAGCCTCCCGACCTTCATAAATTCCTACTAAATCCGTGGCGCCTGCATAAAGACCCGGATAGTACAATGTGATCTCAGACCCCCATACCTCGTCCATAGAGCCCTTTAGACCCTCTTTGTAGATAGTTTGGGCCATGGTGCCTGCAGCCTGACCCATGTCGCTTAAATCGGCATGTCCTTCACCGGTAATGTATCCTTCTATAATTCTATGCATTATAGTACCCCTGTTGCCTGCTTCATTCTTAATTGATTCCGCCTTAGTTTCGCCTACTTTCTGCTTCCATTTGGCCAATATTGCTCTCTTCTCCGGAGACTGTGTAGCCTGCAGAATTGTAGTAACTGATGGCAACTTCTCTTCTCCTATATCATAATGCCTTTGATCATTAATCAATGATCTAATTGATGCCGGGTACTCGAATCGTTTATTCCATTTCAATTTGGTTTCTCCTTATTTTTCATGTCATGATACACTTCATACCAGGCTTTACAATGTTCGTTCGTACAGTCGTACATACTAACTATATTAAACTCTTCATCATCTTCTGTATCAAAGTCATTGTTCCATCTAAGGTCAGACCCACAGTGAAAACACTTAAACATTTTTATTATATTTTATATAGTTGTTTAAACCCCACATCGGATAGATATTTGTATAATGATTAGCAATCTTTACTTGTTTCTTATCTAACAAATCAAACTTTGATAATGGTTTATCGTGTTCCTGATGCCAGGCTCCGTGATTATGCCAACTCATCCCTGGTTCAAAGTAACTTTCAATATGATTCTTAAATTGTAATCTCGTACAACCCAACATATTCATAACTGTTTCATCATTAACTGTATCAATATTCTTGATAATATATCTATTTCTCTGTCTTATACCGGCAGCAGCTTTTCGTTGTGGATTGTTTTTCATAGCCACAATTGAGTTTTTAACCCAAGCTTTCTTCCGTCTCTCTCGGTTTTCCTTATCTTTGTGCCAGATATGATTATGTACGCTAGAACATTCTCTACATCTGTAACTTAAACCATCTTTATTTTTAGTAGTTTTGCAAAAATCTTTCAATGGTTTATATTTTTTACACTTGCTACATTGTTTTTTTGTCATCTTTTCCTTTTTCTCTGCATTTAGATTGGAGATAAAGTTTTTGTTTAGTCAACATATCAACTTCATCGTTTAGTTTTTTTATTATTTTATTTAACTCCCTAAGTAAAAGCGTATCTAACAGATATTTTTTTTGAGGTTTTAATTCATCCATTAAAAATTCTCCCTGTGAATTACAAAGCGGACACTGTTGTATAGTTTCCACTGGATTCTCTATTGATTCCTTTACTTTGATAAAGCCGTTTCCACGGCATCTCGGGCATATTGTTTTTTTCATAGTTTTCTTCCATACTTTCTAAGGTTTTAATTATTTTTTTTCTAACTAAATTATGATCTAACTCTGCATACTCACATACTTTAGCAAAATCATTATTAGGTAAAGTTACATAATCTAATTCATGAAATCTTCGTTTAGCATAAAATTCACTAAATTTAATTATATTAGACTTCACTTTAATTGCGTCAGATATTGCAACTATTAATACATTTCTCCACAAATTTCTAACAGGATCAAAAGTATCAAATTCAACTAATGCTTTTTCGTAACTTGCCATTTAATTTTCTCACTTTCTCGTTGATTAATATGTCTAAAGCTTTGGCTCTAGATACTTCTACTTCAGGTACTACTACGCGCCTGATCTTATCTAATTTGTCACAACTCGCATGTGAGAGTGCAACAGATTTATATTTACTTACGTCGGTCATTATTATATCCTTTCATTATTAATAAAATAATAATATAGGATTATTATATTTTTTTACAAGGTTGTCAATGAAATTTTTTTTAACTTTATATGTATGCTCTGTAATGCACAATAATTGCTTACCAGTTACACAAGAAATGCACGCTTATCAGCAATCACATGATACATTTGATAGTTGTGTCAAAGATGGTTTAGGCCAGTCTTTTGAAGTATTTTTCAATGGTGAAATGTTAAAAAGTGATCAAATAAATAATAGCAGACTTTACCCTAAATTTGTTTGTGAACCTTTCAAAACAGAAGAAGCTGAAACTTAATCCTTATGTTGGTCCACGCTGGCCCTAAAACTAGGATTCATATCTGTATTAAAAGATATTACTAGTCTATCTTCATCTTCAGTCAAAAATCTTACTTCGTGTGGTGTGTATGATGGAAACAATAACAAAGTGTTTTCTTCAACTGGCTGCTCATATGACTCAAACCACTGATCATAAAAAACAGTAGGTGTTCCCTCAGAGCTTAAATATAAAATACCAGAGTATCTAGAATTAGGATGCACGTGCACTCCATGATAATCTAATTTATTATAACGTTGTGCAAAATTATTATTTAAAAGTAAACCATGTTTATCTAAAATATCCGTGATTTGTTTTCTTAGATCTTTTAAGGTTGGAACATTTAATATGTTAAGTTGATTGTATGTAGTAAACTTATCTTTCATTATTATCTTAACTTGATTTTTTTCATCGTTGGTTACGTTCAACTTGTATTTATAAAATTTACTAAAAGGATAAAACTCTATCATTGTGCTCTTCCTTGACGATTGTATTTTTTATGATCTCTCTTCTCTGATTTTGATAATGATTTCTTATGACGTCTAGGACGCTTACGAGGTTTTGGCCTAGGTGTAAAAAATTTAAAACTTTTTTTGGCCATTTTCTTTTATCCATTTTTTATCAGATTCATTCAACCTTAAATATCTAATACGTCCATTAATATGTTGTTTGGTATCATGACCACAATTAGTGCATCTATAAAATTCTGAAACTATAGCTACTAAGATAGCTTCTTCCTGACACTCTTCACATAGACCATGAACAGTATCTATATTTTTAAACGCTTCTATTGCTTTTTTATCTATTATACTCATGGCTTATATAAATACTTTATATCACTCTTTTCCAAAGTCAATATGGCGTCTTCTAAGGTTTCAACTATTGGAAAACCTTTTAAATTAAAAGAAGTATTAAGTAAAATAGGCACTCCTGTTTTATCATAAAATAATTTTATAAGATCATAATAATTTGGATTTTGTTCTCTTTTCAAAGTTTGAAATCTACATGTTTGATCCACATGTACACACGCTGGTACTTCATCTCTTGCTTTTTGTTTAGCATCAATTGCAAAAGTCATATAAGGTGACTCATCTAATCCATGCATTTCTAAGTAATCATCTTTGTGTTCATGTAAAATTGTAGCTGCAGTAGGTCTCCACCATTGTCTACCTTTTATTTTATTTACTATTTCTTTTGCATCTTTATTTCGTGGATCAAATAACATAGATCTATTTCCTAATGCTCTTGCACCCCATTCAGAGTGTCCTTGAAATATTACAACTAATTCCTGTTGTAATAATATGTCTACTGTTTCTTCTTTACTTTTTATAATTTTCATAAAGATAAGCAGCTCCTACTGCTGTTCCTCCATCGTAAGGTATTGGATCTACAAAAAAATTATACTCAGGAAAGTGTTTTACAAGTTTAAAATTATTTGAACAGTTCAAATGATATCCACCTGATAATATAATATTCTTACATTCACTGTATTCTTTTACTTTATAAATTAATTCTATTGCTTCTTGCAGTGTTTCTTTTTGAGCTTTGTTTGCAATCTTTAAAACTTCTTTATCTAAAGTAGTTATTTCATTTATGTAAGCAGCCATGCCCATCATTTGTCCTTCTTCTCCATATTCAAAACCAGCGTCTTTTAAATAATTTAAATATTTTAAACCACCTACTTTTCTATTTGTTATTAAAAAATCTATATCATTAACTTGATGTAGCTCTGATCCATCAACAAAATTATTAAAATAATCATATCTTCCGTTTGATGCATGTTTAAATAATGGGTAAACCTCTTTTTTATCTATTGTAAAAATACTTTGTAATGTTTTAAACTGATTAGAAATAATTGTTTCTCCTCCTCCATCTGAAACAACTGCAATAGCATCATCAAATTTACTAAAATAATAACCACAGGCAGCGTGATAAATGTGATGCTCTCTATTATTAAATTGATATTCGTTGTATTTTAATTGATTAAGACAATTATCTACAATTGGTTGGTCTAACTGTATATATCCTCTGTCATGAGTAGAAAAAACTACTGTATCAAAAGTAATATTTTTAAATTTTTTTAAGACTTCATACTCATACTCAGGTTCATTTTCATCTGGAATGTATGCTTTAATTTTATTAAATCTATCTTCTTCATAATATTCTTTTAAAACCTTATCTTCAAAATAAGCAAACGAACAATTATGTGAAATATTTACCCCTAATACCTTTCTCATATATCTTTCTTATGTTAAATCTTTTGCCTTTCCAATCACAGGTTTATATTTTGTTTTACCTTCTGATTTGTATGCGTGTAAAAATTGTTTTCGTGGTTGGTCAGATGTATAACTACAGTGTATCCATCCCGAGTTGGGTTCGCCAGGAGTGTAGAACTCGAGGATCAATTGATCAAATTCTAGGTTCATATAAATCCAATCAGCTAATTCAGCATTGTCGGTTCCCATACATTCGAAGTCTGCGGCCTCAGCTTTTGCATGTTGGCTGTTGATCGAACTACCTATTTTTAGGCACAGCTGCTCACTACGGAACCCGCTAGTCACCTTGACCCTGCCAAAATGATCACGTACCGGCTGTAAAATATTTTCACACAATGCTTTTAATTTTTCTATCTGGCCTGAGTTTGGATTGTTATTGATATCCAACCTGACAGCAGTGTCTGATTTAATTAATTCCTGAAGCGTGAAGTTTCGTGAAAGGTTCATTAGTAATTTAAAATTTTATAATCCTTGTAATAATAATTTTTAATATAACCAATTTGTTCATTATTTAAAGTAACATTATTTGTATTAGAATTAACAAAATTTAATTTGTCAGCTAAATTTGTAATTTTAATATCAAAATTATATAATAACCAGTCAATAAATTCACTATTAAAATTATCTTCAAATCTCCATATTTTAGTATCATAATCTATAAAATTTATTTGAGGTACAAACCAATTAGTATTACCATTTAAGCAAAGATTACTAACTGTTTCATCAAAACAACTTTGACTACTAAACATTTTATTTATTTTTTCTTCATCTAACATCCAAGTTCCTTTGGCCATTGAAATAAATCTATCTACAGGATCTCTTACAATACAAAATTTTTTAAAAGATCTATAATGAGTGAACTGACAATACTCAGGATAAGTTAAATGAGGAGCTTCTTTTCCTTTGAATAAAACATTAAAATTAAATAGTTGAACTTTATTATTACTTAGTTCTAATGACTCATGTAAAAATCTACCTGCTGTTCTAGGTATGTGTATAAAATATGTTTGGTTGTTTATAATCATTTTTTAAAAATAAAACAATCAGCGTAGGATGTAATCTTTTCTGTATTACCAAAATGTTTTTTTACTTTTAATATTGGTTCCATAACTTGTTGAACACATTGACTATCGTGTCCTGTAAAATAACCACCTTTTTTAATTTTAGGATAATAAGCCATTGCTTCATTAAATGTTTGTTGTTCTGTTAACATAGCGTCAAAAAAAATAAAATCTAATGACTCATCTTCGATTTCTTTTACTGCTTCTAATGAATCTTTTTCAATAATAGAAACTTGTTTACCTTTTGGTGTATTGTGTTTACATAATAGTAAAGTTACACTTTTATTTAATTCAGCTTGAAAAGCATCTATATGCATAGCAGGTTTACCATCAGGATTTGTTTTTATAAAATCAGTGTATGGTTTCCAATGATCTATACCTATTAATTTTTTTACATTGTCACAGTTATGTAAAATAGTCATAAAACTTTCACCTCTAAAAACTCCTAGTTCTAATCCAACTAGATTTTCTCCCATCATATTAATAGATAAGATAAGAGGAGATACATCTGACTTATTAAAGTCTTTATAATTCATTAATTATTTTGTCTTTTTTTCTATTATATTTCTTTTTGTTTTTAATTACAAGTTGCCTGAAGCGTGATGTACGGAGCATTTTTGCAATTTTATTCGAGAATGAGTTTTTTAATGCTTTTGCTACCATCTATGTTCAACTCTAACTCAACCATCGACTTTATACATTGATACTTTATGTGAGATTTAGCCTCACGTCTAGCTGTACGTGCCCCCTTGAGACATTCAGACATTGATTTTTGCAAACGTGCCTCCTTAATCTCTCCGTGTACAATCATAAGTAAAGCTATCGCTAACTCTGTCATTAATGGGCTCCGTTACCGTTTTGTCTAACCTTATCTTTCAATACTTCGATATCAGTCAAAGCTTTATCTAATTGTTCTCTTAAAAATTCTATATTAACTTTGTTAGTCATGTTCATCTCTTGAGTTTCTTCCATTTTTTCTACGGACTTATAAAGATCCTCGATTAAAAAATGTTGCTCCTGGTCCGTGGGCACTTGTTCAGACTTCTTTAACAAATCATTTTCAAACAACTCACGTGATGTCTCCAACGATACCAACCTCGCGGTCAGCTCCGTATAAGCGAAGACGCCCATTCCTACGAGTACGATCAGGCTAGCTACCGTCTTCATCGGCATCTGCACTGCGGCCGATTCCGATAGTTTTAGTGGTCTATTGGACACTTGGTCCCCCACATAAAGCTAATGTAACTAACATTACTATTAGTAAACCTGTAAAGTAATAGTTCATCCTTTGGCACTCCATAATTATCTCGTCCAAAAAAATATTCTTCTCCACCAAGGTACAATTGTAGGGTGAATACAAGTTACACATCCACAACCACCATCCATAGGAAGTGCATTACAGCTGTCGCCACAATGGCATTCATGTTCACATTCAATACAAATCATTTTTTCTCCTCTATTCCGTAAAACATTTTATCAGAATCCTCTGTTACCCAATCGTCTCCTTCTACATCCCAGTACGTAGTTTGTACGCTATAATCTGGCCAATCGTTATCTGTTGTGTAACTATTCACATGCCAAATGATTCTGTTATTTGGCTGCGCTGCATAATTACCATTTTTCAATGCCATTATGTGTGCACACTTGTGCTCTTGCGGAATTTCAGAATGTTCCGTATTTAGTATATTAGTCTCTGGATG
>Ga0098037_1001502_pt1 | contig 10740 bp, 10 predicted proteins | sample 5_EtaG_FD_75050 | JGI IMG/M metagenome (GOLD analysis project Ga0098037, IMG submission 75050) | Marine viral communities from the Subarctic Pacific Ocean - 5_ETSP_OMZ_AT15132 metaG | ecosystem: Environmental > Aquatic > Marine > Oceanic | place: Pacific Ocean | collected 2015-01-08 | reverse complement strand
CATCTTCGCCGTCTACATAAGCCCTGGACTCTCCTGGGCCTAGTTTGCCGCTAAGCCCTCCAGAGACTTCTATAGTGGGAGCCTTATCACCCGTAGCTGGTATATATCTAAACCTGTATCCGCCCTTTCCTACCCAAGAAGACTCTCTATTGTAGTCAAAGCTAGGAGACATGTTATCTACGAAATCGGGTCTTGCTGTCATAGCAGCTATTGCTGCTGCTTTGTCTCTATTTGCAGCACGTCCTACAAGGGACCCATCTATGGGCTCTACCTCTTCCTCTACAACAGGCATATCTGTAGTAATCTGAGGTACGGGCTCTGGCTCTATCTCTTCCGCTGCAACAGGCTCTGGAGCTGCAACAGGCTCTGGAGCTGCAACAGGCTCTGGAGCTGCAACAGGCTCTGGAGCTTCTTGAATGGATGCGATTTCCTTATCTAGCTTTTCTTTTTTGCGCATCAAACGCTTAAGCCTGCCCTTATTTTGGGCTGATGGACGCATAGTAAAATCAGTAGTGGTTTTTTCAGCCATAAATAGCTCCTTAACGAATTAGTGTATAACCCATTCTTCTTGTTTTGACACGTACATGCCTAGTACCCTCGGACCCATCTACTGTAGGAGGAGAAGCCTGCTCATTGTACGCAGGAAATACTAGCCTTATATCTGCCGTGTGCCAACCTCTGAATATAGGGTAAGTTGTTACATCTGACGCAAAATTAGCTAACTGAGCGCCTGTGTTGGTATCGAACAAAAAACTGGCGCACCAATCTCTTGTGTCTGGGCCGTAGTAGTGATTACAAAACTCGTCTGGAGCTGTTGGATCATATGCCATAGATGCTGCGCCATTTAATAGTATTCTTTGCATAGGAAATACAGGTAAGCCATTTATAAATAATATTAACCTAGCTTCTCCTAGGTCGTAGTACGGCTTGCTTACCCCTGCTAAAGAATAGGGATCGCTAGCATGACCACTATTTGCTTTTATAGTCTTTGACGCATGATTCTTAACTTGTACATTAGCATCTATTATTAAACTTATGTTCCACGTTAAGGCTACCGCTGTGATAATAGTAGGTGTATAAAAATTAATAGCACATCCGGGTATTACTTGAGCATCTTCCCACCACTCACCTGTTAGGCCCGAAGAGCTTTGTCCTAGATATAAGTCATTAAAAAAATCTTGGTTGGCTGTAGCCGACACCATCTTAGACTTAGAAAAATGCCCTCTTCTAACATCTTGACTATCTATGGACCACCCGTCTCTGTTGGGGTTAGTTAAGTCTCCATTCATAACAGAAAGGTTGTCAGGTGAAAGCTTAGGTAGGTAAGTATTTTCCGATACCTTATCAGCCTCCGCTGTAGCGCCATCTATAAAAATATTAGGTATAGTTATGTCGGCCATTACATATCTCCAAATCTTAAAGGTATAGCTTCTATATTATAGAAGTCTATTTTGGGATAAGATGTAGTACCTACTACCTCGGCTTTACTGCCTCCAGCTATTACAGCAAAAACCTTAGTTAGTGTATCTCCATCAGGTATATCATTAGGCAGTATAAATGTAAAGGTATCTAGGCTACCTTTTATTCTATTACATACCTGTGACCACCTTACACTTCGATCTAATACTCTACGTGTTCCTGTTTGATCTTCCCATCCTATACCTATAACTACAGAAGGAGAATTGTGTGTTATAGGCGAGACCCCAAAAACAGTCGGGCCTAGGCAGCTATTTAAAGATATACTAATACGTACTAATATTCCTCTATAGTTTCCTATAGTCTGAGATGTGCGTATGAGGCCTACCTCTATCTCTGCTGCGTTTGCAGGCGTTCCTCCGGTTGCTGGTATTCTCCAACCCGTGTCTGCACCTCCGGGGGGTCCGTAGGGCGCATTAGCTCCTAGCGTTCCGAAGGTAGTTAACCAAGCTGCTGGTACACCTGATACACCAGCATTCAGAGATGAGCTATAGGTCTCTACTGTGGAAGTTGCAGGGCCTACCTTACACATACCGTGAGGAAAGCCTGCTGACTCGATAATTGAAGGTAAGTGGTCTCTCCTTAGAGCAAACCTTTCTAGGTCTTCTTGCCCTAAATTGTTTAGACCTTGATCCGGTGCTGTTCCTGCTATCTCGTCAAATTTATCGTTTAAGCTAGCAGCATTTAAGGTATCCCCTTCTTGAGTTTTTGTATAGTTTATAGGCATTATCTAAAAAGCTCCCAGTAGAAACACTCTGCGGTGAATATATATAAATCTTCCGGGCTCGGAGTTCCTGTGTTGTCCTCTCTCCTTATGCCTACTAAGTTCCTTGTCTGTCCTACTACCTCAATAGTATGTATGCCTGGGGATAGGTATATAGTTATATCTATCAAAAAAGAGTCGTGGGCTCCTGACATACCTATCTCCATGTGGTCATCAGAAGAGAAAAAGTCTTGATCTCCTATAATAGAGTCCGGTAATACTGCTCCATCTACCCTAAAACCGAATAAAGTGTAGCTAGTGCTATCTACGTTTGTGTCCGCCACACTATACTGCGCTCCCGCTACACGCCTAAAATGTCCCCCGTCTGTACTTGTTACCTCTTTAGTTAAGTAGGTAGGATGTATTGCTGTCCACAGGCTATTTTGTTTTACTTTAGATAGAGTAGGCAAAGCAGTGTTGTTTGTAGACACATCTATAAAAACACTATTGGAGTAGCCTTTAAAGCATACATCGGAACTCATATCCGTTATTTGTAGTTCTGATTTAATAGCGCTGCTGAAATTATGCTCGTTTAGCTTTCCCATCTCTTCGACCACAAAATCTAAGGACTCATCGAAGTCCTCAAAATTGTGAGTCTGTTCAGCTTTTATCCTACGTTTTGGAAATTTAAGAGCCACTGCTTACCCCCCTAGGAATTTTAGTTCCTCCTCCGTCGCTATCTAGCCTCTCAAACATTAAAGCTACTAGTTCCCAGTCTCCTGTATACTTCATCCTAAACTTGTATACTTCTGCTGCAGGCACCATAACGTCAGCTACTACCCAATGAGGCCTACGCCTACTCCAGGCATTGTTTATAGGTTCTCCTTCTGTAGTAGGTCTAAGCCTGTCTACATGTGTTCCGCCTAGCTCCGTTTCGTTCCAGAAAGGAGGTGGATCATCTGTAGGGTACAACTTAGGAGATACTGCTGTTTCCACTACAGGGTTTTCTCTCCAGTCTCTAAATACCTCTATGCTTAGATCTCCTTTAGTTGTTTCCCTAAGCCATATCCTAACTCTCAGAGGCGTAGACCTTCTAAAAGATCCTGCAGTTTGCAGCCACTGGGTTTCTACTAAACCTTCAGAATCTTTAGATTCGTATACGCCCCTTCCATTGTGATCTAATACCCATACCGAAGCTAGATTATCTACATCTGCAGGTGTTTCTGTATCCCTTGCGTCACAGTACCCTAGAGCCAGCATATAAGACCTATGATCTCTTGTTACACATACGGCCTGCATCTTTACATCATCTCGTTCCCGCCAGCCTGTAGCGTCATACACTGCTGTTAGGTTGTTAGTTTTAGACCCGTCTACTGGTATACCGCACCTGTACTCCCCCATAGTCATGTCTACAGCCGCGCAAGCCCTAGACCTGCTCCCTTTGTTTATTCTCTTAATAACATTGTCTGTGATGTCCTCAGATACTCTTTTTACCACCTTACCGTCAAAAGCATAAAAGCCGTCATTAGCTAGCCATACTGTAAGCCCTGATGGTAGTGTACCTATAGAGTCTGGAGATACGCACCCTATTCTATTATTTAGAATAGCTGCCTTAAAACCGTCTCCGCTATTGTTTGGTGTAATTAGAAAAGTAGAAGATTCCGTAAACGCTAGCAATCCGAAATTACAATTCCACATTCCTGTTATTTGAGATCCCGAAGGGTCTGGGATAATCTCTTGATTTTTAGGGAAAGTCCCCCAAAACAAGGGGGCAGAAGGCCTAATTACTCCTTCTCCTCCTACCCAGTTCGCTATCCATAATCTACCAAAGGCTAATTTACACAATTTAAAAGTAGGTACAGGGTCCGGGTCCATAGGTATTTTTAATAGCCAGGTATCTGGTACATTATCTGGGAACAGTCCAGAGGTGTTGTCCGGTATACTAGCATAATTTAACAGGCCCGTTCCTGAATAGTTAGGAACCTCAAAAAGCTGAGAAGTACCTGAGATTTTTAAATCTCTTGTCCTACATAATATTCTTCCTACTGTTGCATCTCTACCTAAAGGTATTCCAGTCCAGGCTATTTGTACTTTTAACCTATTAACTCTCTCATCTTCTGTTTCATCTGAGTTACTCTGTCTATCTACTTTAGCCGATTCAGACAATCCCGATATTGCCGATACGTTTCCCCACTTATCCAACCACTGTACAGCCCCTCTCCACTCTCCTTCTAGTAAAGTTCCTCCTACCTTATTTACTCCGGCAATACTAGGGTCTACATCGCCAATCCTGGATACACCCATAATCTGATTCATATTCTGCCCAGTATGAGCATAAGCAGATTTGTTGCTTTGGTCTTTTTTGAGCAGGCCAGCATCTACTGTGGTGCTAGACATAGGACCTAACACTTGGGGTGGTCCAGGTACATCTGAGTAACCCAGAGGCGCTACAGTTTCTCCGTCGTAGAAATATGCTCTGCTACCTTGCGGCACTATAACTACTCCATTAGGAGTAGCTTCAAACTGAGTTAAGAACATAGACCTTTTATCTGCTTGGGGAAGGTCTACTACATATATAGCTACTGCTTTAGGGCCGATAATAGGTGCCCATGTCTTAGACCAGCCTTTATATTCGAAGATATTAGAACTTCCTTGAGCATCTGTAAAGTGAGCTAGTATTATATCCCTAGCTCCTCCGTTTATCTTGCAATGGAATATGCCTAATAGAGGATCTCCATACTCTAGTTTAGGATTCTGGCTACCCTGATATTTGGAAGGCACGTATTCTACAGGACCACTTACAGCCCTGAGAGTGTTAGCCGTAGTCCGGTTCATGTTTTTTATCTTACCTGCAGAATTATCTGTAGATATGATAGCCCCGGACTCTCCATTGTAGGCTATGGGGTCGCTTTTTATCCTATTCTTTTCCCAAGCCATACGTTACCCCAAGGCGGTAGCCTGACCTCGTTCCCACTCCGTTAACTGTTTTTTAGCTGTCTGCCAAGGTACACCTAGTACCTCTCCTATTTCCGACCACTTAAGGCCCTCTTCTCTTAATTCTTTGATTTTATCTGGAGTAAATCCTTGATCTTCAATAACAGATTTAGCTTCTATCTGCTTTTTAAGCAGGGCGTTTTGCCGCTTCAAAAGAGTAATCTCATCCTCGAAACGCTCACTCACTATAGGAGACTCTAAGGTTTTAGGAGTAGCAATTAAGTCCCATCCCGCCATAGCTTCGCTTCCTTCTAGTACTCTTTCTGTAGGATATCCGTAAACTTGAAGCCACCCTTCAAGCCTTCCGTCATTTCTTTCCGTACAGCATGTAAGCATTGCATATTGCTTATTACCTTCTTGAGTAGATTTACTATAAATACCGCCTGCCACTAAGGGGGCTGTTTTAAGATTTGTTGTATATAAGCTACGATTTGCCAAAATATCCTCCCAGGATTATGTCTCGGATAGTATATTCTATCCTTTTGATGTTGTCAAAAGCCTTCTAAAATTGCTGTTTCTCCTGACCCTAGCCGTCCTCTTTCTTCTAGGCCTAGATTTAGATCTTAAGTCTCCATATCGTTTTGCTAGAAGAAACAGGCTTTCTTGATAACTCGTTAAAGAGTACTGTGCCATTGCTGCGTTACCTTGTGACTCATATAGGTATGCTAACGCCCTCGTTATCAGGCAATCCATAGCATCTTCATGTATAAGTGGATAGTCTTGCTCATCTGTTAGCGCTTTAGGTCTACGTATACACCTAACTTCTATAGTGTAATTAGCGTCTGGCGTAGGCCACAGCCTTATTGTTTGATAGCCGTGTACAGGCTGCAAAGGTACTCCGTAGTCTGGTGTATTTGCTCCCGTATCTAAAAAGGTTGTAATGTGTCCATCTACTTCGTCTAACAAGAAAAAGTCGTCTGGTTGTTCTACGTTAGATGTAGTGTATGGTAGTGGAGTAGGTCCTTCTGAGACCCTACGCCTGTATATACGCTTCTTAATACCGGACCTGTGATATCTCTCTGTAGTATTATCATCAAAGCCTAGCATAAAATCAATATTAGGTAGAGATACTGCTATAGCATCATACGCCCCACCGCTTATGGTAGTGTTGTCTGCTATCGCAGTCTTGGTAGATGGTGGGCTTTCTAAATATGGTTGATACCTAGCCGACGTAGCTGTCTGCGTGGATTGCGTTTGAGGTCCGGGATTGTGAAACCAGATTTCCTGCTTTCCCCACACATACGTAAACCTATACTCAAATTTACCTGTAGGCTCTGGACCTGACCAACTGCCACCTAGAGTCGTGACAGGATCAAAAGTAGGCGCTCTCAAAGACTTGTGCTCTCTTCGGAATGCCCATCTAGGTAGACCTTTAGACACATTTCTACCGCTATTAGCAACACTAGACCATTCTGCAGAATCTTGACCCAGTATAGATAAAGGACATGAAAGATTACTTCTCTGTAGAGTTAGAGACCTAACTTCTATAGCATCTTGGGGTATATTAAACTCGTGAGTCTCCACAAACCAATCTATACCTGTGTCTGTATTATTTTTCCACGGTCTATCTAGAGAAATCTTATACCTATTAGACTGCTGCCATACTTCTCGTATAGTGTACTTCAGCCATCTATCTTGGTCTTTGTCATACAACTGAATAGTTCTGCCGTCCCAAATTCTATCAGAGTTCCAGGTAGTGCTTCCTGCTGCACCTACAGCCAAATCGGTCTCTAGAGTCCAAGCGTCTGCACCCGCTACACTAAGCAAGTCTGTGCTAGATGCTTTGTTAACATCGGGGTCGATAGCCATACGAATTTCTGATTCAAAGAACAGAAATGGGGCCTCTTCTGCCATACGAAAATAAGCTCTATTAATAAATTCATCTACTCTTTCTTCTGCTACAGGAGAATTACTAGGTGCCCAGTCTGATTGAGCAAATATAGCTGCTCTAATACCAGCTAAGTTATATGTCTTTAAACCAGCCATCTAATCTCCAAAAAAAGACCCCTAGCCCAAGTTCAGGGGCCAGGGGCCAAAACACAACACAACAGAAAGAAAGTGTATTAGATATCGAGCTTCACAGAGGTTACTCCACCGCCTGCAGCAAGGGCCAATCCGACACCTTTACCTGCAGCAAGGGTAGTAAGTTCTCCAGCACCGCCACCTAGTGTTAACTCGTCTCCGGCAACAACTGCTGCGTTAGTAGCAGCAATTCCTACACCTTTCACCAAGATCCATCCGAAGCTTTGGGCTGGAATATTATGCTGAGCAACGCCTGCTAATTTAGAAGCTGCGGTAGCTGCGGCTGCTGCCGTTACTCCACCGGTTGCAGCAGCGACATCATAGGGTCCGTAAGTGCCGTCTGCTGCTAATACCACCACGGCTCCGATGCCAATATTAGCATTTGCAGCTTGAACATAAACCCAAGTCTGGTCTCCAGTTCCTGCAAGAACTTTTACGGCAACATCGCCTGATTTTGGTTGGTACAAAGGACCGCTAGCTGCGATAGCATCACCAGTAGAATTTACATAGTAAAGGATCCGGTCAGATCCAGACTCTGCGTTAGCAATGACAGTTGAACCTAGAGTTTCACTAGGTCCGCCTTTGGATACTCCTAGTCCGCTTTTAGTAGAAGCTAGTCGCACTTCGTGAAGTGCGGTAGCTGATGATAATTTTGTTGACATTATAATATCTCCTCAAACTTTATGGGTTGCCGCCGCCTGTTACAGCGAAGTTACAACGAAGTTGATCACAGTACATACCCAAGGATAAGACGTACTCATAACGCCACATGTCTTGAGTAGGAAGACGGACAGGGCCACGGCTATCGAAGAAGCCTTTGGTAGCGTCCGCTCCGCCCATAGAACCGCCCATTGAGAACATCTTCCAAGTACTAGAGTGGATACCGTAGGCTACGCCTTCAGTAGCGTTAGGCGTAGTAAAGTTTGCAGGTACGATGTACTGCTCTGGGAACATGACAGCGTTAAGGAATTTAATACCTTCTCGCATCTTACCAGGAGCGCGGTCGCCGTCTCGTGTGCTTCGGGTTACAATCTGAACTTGGTCATCAAGGTCATCGATGTAGTTGTCGAATGTGCCACGGTCAGCAAAAATCAAGTCGACGTCACCTTCGGTGTTAGCCATTTCCTGACTAGCATCGTAGTAAGCTGCTCGCATCTTTCGTCGGCCTTCGGCTGTGAAAGAAGCAATGTGCTGGTACTGGTTATACCATCCAGGGATAGAGTTCTTACCAACACCGAACACGGTGTCGGTTTGAGCTGCTACATCTTGGAATGAGAAGATACCTTGCTGTCCGCCTAGACCCTTAGGATCGTAAGTGGTATCGCCGTTAAATGTGATGAAGTTGTTAGCATCAGTAACGTCTCCCATTACAAGCTGACGAGCGATAAGCTCGTGGAACTCGGCAAGAGAACGCTCTGGGTAGCGACGAATAAGCTCAACAAGGTCCATCTTGTTGTTAGCTTCTCGCAAGTCTTGGCCAGGAACGTCATAAGCGTAGATCATGGTAGCTGCAAATTCTGTAGCTCGGATCGCGTTCTGCTTACGTCCGCCAGCGATTACCTCGTTTCCAGATACGATCTGAGTGAGGAAACCTGGACCATCAGGAACCAAAGCAAATTGGATATAAGGTCCTTGAGCCTGACGCTTGTTGCCCTTCATAATAATTGCGTCAAAGGCGGGATGAAATTTAGTAAATGTCTCCGAGAAACCGGGCATCAATTCCTGGAGGGCGGTGGTAAGTACGTCTGGGCTAAAAGCCATGTTAATCTCCAAAGTAGGTGGTTGAGTCACCTACTAAGGGTGACTGGGGGTTAAGCCTAAGACCACGGGAGCCCTATAACATAGGGCTAAAATGTTTGCAAGTTTATCGTCTTTTGGATTTCCTTATAGCGTTTTCTGCAGCACTCATAAGAGATGCCATTCTCTGATTTGTTGACCCGTAGGCGGGTGCTTTCTCTTTTTGTAATTGAGCCGGTCTAGATACAGGCGCATTACCTGCTACAACCTGAGTAGCAGGATTGGGTGCCTTTGTTTCTGTTTTTACATTTTGTGTATTATCAATAGTAGGTTTTGCTTGGCCATATCTATTATTTATTACTTCTAGAATAATATTAGTATCTGCTATTTTATTAGCTAGATCCTTAGCTGCATCTGTTGCTTCCTTGCCTAGAAGGGATACTTCTACTGCTAGGTGTACTTCCATACCTAAATCCATCAGATCTAGCACCATAGCTTCTGCTGTTTCCGCACCATGAGAGTTTGCTAGCTCTTCTAGCTTACCTTGGTAATTTTTCTCAAACCAGCTAAAATATCGTACATTTTCTTGCTCCCTCTCCTGCTCGATCTCTTGCTGCATAGCAGTGATCTTCTGTTCCCACTCTGTATTTTTCTCCGTTAACTGCTGCACCTCATTAGTCATCTCTTCAATTCTGGGATCTTCGTCACCATACTGAAGAGCTTCATACATGCGTTTCCAGTAACTTAACTCTTTATTATAAGTAGAGTCTAGGTTGTTTACTTTTTCCGTATGCCTAGATCCTAGCTTATGTGCCCACCCTTTTACGTGCTCAGGGAATACATCGTAATCTTCTCCATCCCACTCATCCCAAGAAAAAGAATCTACTCCAGGAAGACTTTCTTGAACAGGCTCACTACTCCCCTCAGAAACTTGCGCACTTTCTGCAGAAGGTTCTTGCGTTGAGGTTGGTGCGACGGGCTCGGCTGCGGAAACGCTAGAACTTGGTTCGGCTCCTGCTGATCCAACTCCTTGGCTAGTTTCTGCCACCGGTTGCGTCTGAACATTCTCTACACCTTCCATCTCTCCCTCCTATAGGTATAGGTACTATACCATCCCTTTCTTAAATTTGTCCATCAAACTTTCTGCAACTTTGCCTCTTTTCTTAGCCATAGGCTCTGGCATTTCTACTGCACCACCCAGTAAACTTAGTCCGCCTTCTTCAGAAGCCTCTTCTTCTGGCATCTCTTCAGAAGCCTCTTCTTCTGGCATCTCTTCAGGCGCTTCGGATGTTTCCATCTCAATAGCTACTCCTACAGAACCTGAGGCTGGTACTAGGTCATATTGCATTTTTTTAAGTTTATCCATAACCTCAGAAGCGTCTACTCCTTCAGGTAAGGCATCTGCTAGGGCTTCTTCCGGGCTACTATATTTCTCACCGGTTTCTTCATTGACAGGCATAATTTCTCCAAAAGTCGAAAAGTTACTAACACATTATATTACTTTACGCTACCGTAAGCTTTCTCTACTGTCTGTTTATTAGTACTACCATGTTTATCGTGGTAAGAGTCTATAGCTTTCTGTTGGGAGGCTCTTATTCTATCTACTTTTTGTTTCTTGTATTTGTTACGTTTGTCATCTATATCCCTATAGCCTTCTGCTTTTACTTGCTCTTGATGGCCCTTTTTAGCGCTATCTTTAAAATCTCGCCATCTTTTGCTGTTAGGTGTAACTGCTTCGCAGTCATTTTGCTCACAGTATCTATCCAGCTCTGCTGAGTTAGCGAACTTCTTTCCTATTTGTTTTATCT
>Ga0098037_1001500_pt1 | contig 10744 bp, 13 predicted proteins | sample 5_EtaG_FD_75050 | JGI IMG/M metagenome (GOLD analysis project Ga0098037, IMG submission 75050) | Marine viral communities from the Subarctic Pacific Ocean - 5_ETSP_OMZ_AT15132 metaG | ecosystem: Environmental > Aquatic > Marine > Oceanic | place: Pacific Ocean | collected 2015-01-08 | reverse complement strand
GAAGATGCTCGTATTGAACGCCTCATCAAAGCAAAGTTTCCTGGCCTTCGTCGGGACTTTGCTGCTGCTTACAAGAACCTGAACGAACGTGATCTCTTCGAGTTGAACGGACGTTCCATCGATGCGACTTGGCCTCTCATCGACCGACTCAATCTCCACTTCAAATTGGGATTGTTCGGACTGGTTCAAATTCCATTCACTGCTGACGAACAGCAGTATGTGACCCGCATGGACGAAACGACGACCTTCGAGGAGGTTGTCGAACTCGCCCGTGAACTCTACGAAATGCAAGTCGAGAACGACGAACAGGATGAAGAGGAAAGCGGAAGTCAGGACGCTATCAACGGCGATGCCAGCGAGAGTGGTTCTGAGGGTGAGCAGTCCGACGACCAGGGTTCCGGTGCCGGTCAAGACGAGTCCGATGAGGATGAGTCTGGTGCCGGTTCCTCTGGTGGTGATGAAGAGGGTGACGACGAAGAATCCACTGGTAACGGTGCTTCGGAAAGCGACGGCGAAGATTCTGGCCAAAGCATGTCCGATGACACCGATACTGGTGATTCTGCGGAATCCACTTCGGGTGAATCTTCCGAACAAGGCGATGCGAATGATCTCTCCTACGATAACTACTCCGCCAACACTCCGCTTGCGGGTTCGACTCAGAACTCCTTCGAGCGTGGAGTGTCGGAAATGCGGGACGATCATGCGGGTGAATACCACTACGCCACTCTGCCGACGATGAATCTCGACAACTGCGTTTGCGACTTCAAGAAAATCGAAGAACTCTGGAATGCGAAACTCGAAAACGTGTCCGCGAGTGGACTTGAACATCGTGCGAATCAGATCGCAGAACTCAATACCTACATGAACTCGATCAAGGGTATCGTCGGTGGAATGGTTCAGCAGTTTCAGATGAAGCAAGCAGCCGATGCCGACAAGAGAACGTCCTTCGCCAAGACGGGTGTTCTGAATACCACTACCATGATCAACTATCGTTGGAGCGAGGACATCTTTCTGAAGAACGAAGTCCACACCGATGCGAAGAATCACGGAATGGTAATGTACATCGACTGGAGCGGTTCCATGTGCGGCATTCTGAAGGATACCGTCGAGCAACTTCTGGTTCTCGTCGAATTCTGCCGCAAGGTTGGAATTCCTTACGAAGTCTATGCATTCTCCAGTAACCAGTACTGCTCGGTTGAGGATTACTACTCACCCGAAGCAGAAGCAGAACGCAACAATGCTGGCGAGCAGTGGACTGCTACTGCCGACACCGATGTCCGACCGCACGAATTCCAACTCTACAACTTCCTGTCGAGTCGAATGAACAAGCGTGAATTCAACGCTGGACTGAATAACTTCTGGACTCTGACTCTGGGACAAGTGAACTACGGTTCAGTTGCTCCTCGATGTCTCTCCCTCGGTGCGACTCCACTGAACGAAGCAATTCTCTGCGCCATGGACATGGTTCCCGCGTTCCAGCGAGCAAACGGTGTCCAGATCGTCAACACGGTATTCCTGACTGACGGTGAGGGACACGGAATGTTCCGAGGTTCATACGGTGCCTCGAAGACGATCATCACCGACAAGAAGACCAAGAAGCAGTACGAGATCGCTAAAAACACTCGACACGAACGAGGCGAGACTGCTACTCTGCTGACGATGCTTCGAGACAAGACCGGTACGAACCTCGTCGGTATCCGTCTTCACGACGCCAACAACATCAACTACATGCGATACTCCGTCGAAGAAGAGGACTTCGGCCGACTTCAGAAGGAATACAAGAAGAATAATCATATCACTCTTCCCAGTGCCTACGACGAATACTTTCTCGTCAAGGGTGACCTCAAGGTTGAGATTGACGCGATGGAATCACTTGAAGACGATGCCAGTATGACGCGAATCAAGAATGCCTTCATCAAGGGTGGAACTCGCAAGAAGGCAAGTCGAGTCATCGCAAACAAGATGGTGGATATCTTCGCTGTCTGAACCAACCGAATCCTAACTTGCTCCCCTCAAGGTCCTATCGAAACTACCTTGGGGGGAGTTTTTTACAAATTCGTTGATAGCGGCCCGCACATTCGCATATACATATAGGGAGGTGTTTATGTATAGACTGGTAGAAGTGATATGGATAGATGCAGAAGAGTTTGGTGAAGTAGGTTGGAATGACCTCAAGACTGTCAAACGATATGCAAAGAAACCGTGCCCTGAGATGCATACTGTAGGGTATGTGCTGCACCAATCAGATGAACATATAAGCCTGGCAAGTACTCTCGGTGAGAAGGAGTGCAGTACTCTAGAGAAGATACCTTGCCAATTCATTCAGAGTATTACAGAGTTGGTTCCCCAGGGTCCCACCGATGAGAAACAAAAGAAAGCGAAGTAAACATGCCAAACTATGATTATAAATGTGACAAGTGCGAACACGCCTTCGAGGACTTCCAGAGTTACGAAGACAGAGAGAAACCATGCAGTGAACCCTGTCCTGAGTGTGGCGCAATGGGCATCAGAAAGACTATTGGTGGATTCCCCGGTCTTGCTGCGGATTCAACACTCACACCGGACAAAAAGACGGGTGGTCAGTGGTCAGAGACAATGAACCGCATTAAAGACAACATACCCCCGAAATACCACAAAGGTCTCGATAGATCATCCAATATGAATGGTAAGAGATGGTTCGGTTGATTCCCTCCTTTATACTACGCATTACCCCTATTTTGGCACATATTTAAATCATTTCCACTTTCCCCCACATCACCCCACAATTCAACATAAAAACCCCACTGGCATTTACTCCAATGGGGTTTTAGTGTGTACATTTTTACTGTTTATTTACTGTTTTCTTCTTCGTCTTTTAACATGGGCAGGAAGGATATCCACTGAATGTATTGAAACCAAATTTTACTCTCGGTCCCGATACTGGTCCACCACCGAAGAGTGGTCTTGAACCCCAATTCGTACTACAACCTTCATCCTCACATGTATCATTTCGCAATGCAATATTAAATTTTGGTAAGGGTTCACTCGCAACAGGTCCCCATTTATAATCACTCGACAGGTCAAGAGCAGCAAGTCCGGTATTCGGCGCACCCGGAGTATCTTGTCCAGAATAATACATAACTTCACACACATATTCTCCCCGTTCAGGAATTGCATCTCCACCCGGGCACGCATAGTCGGAATTGTTACCGACACCCCAATCAAAGGATATTTCTAAAAGAAAATCCCACTGATTATTGCAAGTATCATTTGGCGCCAAACAACCAGGTCCGTCTATCTCGAATTTTCCTCCTCCTATCTGGGGTTCTGGTATGATTGTCCATCTACCACCATCGGGACAAGAAGAGTCGGGACCGCATTCATAGTTTGTTCCTACTGCAATAATTCCTGTTGCTTCTTGTCCTGCCCTGTTCGTAACTTTATAACGGTGTTTAATATTTGGGTATTTGCAGTCACGGCACCGAGGGGAAACAATCTCGAGGTCTTCGGCATAGGTGATTCCGAAACCTGATATCTCATGTAAAATAGTTTTATCTCTTATTCTATCGTATTCACCGATGACATTTGATATGACAAATGAAAAGGCGGCACGGTTTCCACACGGTTTTCCGTCTATGTAACATTCCTCTCGCCACCCCCTACTGAAGCAATTTGGACACGGGTCTGGTTGTTCTCCCGGAAGCGGTCTGCATATTGATCTCTTCGGCAACCCTCCGCATTCGTCCTCTTCCTCAAGGCCTCTTTCATTTGCTTGTGGAATATGCCACAAACCACAACAGGGAGGGACATTGCTTGAACATCTTTGATCAGCATACCATGTACCTCCTTGCTGATTGCACATCCATTTATTACTAGTGACGCATTCGGAGAATACGATTGCTTCGCCACATGATCTAGGTAGACAGCAAGCACCCGTAGGAGGAGTCATATCTGGTATGTCTTCATCGTTTTCTGGTTCGCACCCTGCCTCTTCGCATGATACGTCGTTTCCTTGAAAAAATCCGAGAGGAGAAGATGCACATTCTGAAGGTGTAGTTTCAGAACACCATACGTTTACCTGTTGACCATCAGGTCCAAGTCCATCGGGATAACAACAAGCACCAGTATAATCATCTGGTAGACACTGTATTTCGTCGCATGTCTTGCCTGGATAAAATGTTGATCTACCAGGTCTTGGTCCCGCAGATGAACGACAAGTCCGGCGACTCACATTCTCTATACACTCATCAGCATCACCTTTTCCATCGTCGTTGACGCAACATGCGCCATACCCCGCATCTGGTTTCTCTAAAACTTCACTATCTCTTTGAGATCGTTTGGTTATATGAGAAGCAGGGTTCTTGTTTCCGGCATTCTTCTTGCGAATGTACTCACGCCAGTCTCTGTTTGTTGCCATTTTAGCAATCCCATTTTCGCAATGCGAGTGCCTTGCGAGTTGGTTCACCGTTTGGTTTCTTCATCGGTCCAGGCATTCCACCCATTCTTGCACAGAATGATTTGCGTCTCTTTGCTGCCTTGCCACCTTTGCTCTTCTTTGCTTGTTTGGCGGATACGGGTGCTTTCAAATCGCTACCGGGATTCTCTCGTTCATATGATGCTCTTCCCTTGGCATTCAGTCCACCCTCACTGTTCTTTCCTGCCTTGCGTTGCCATGCGGCAGACTTCTCGTCGATTTGCTCACCGTCCTTCATTGCCTTTTCCAGGTCTTTTGCTTGTCCTGCGTGTGCTGAACTGGCACCTCTTAACTTTTTGACGATTCTTTTAAGTGTTGGTTTGTCCCTACTGTCGAGTGCCTCATTTTGCTTTCCATAAGTGATGCATGGATCTTGTCCACACCCACAGTTCTTTTTCTCTTTCAATTCAACGGATTCCTTCTGTGTCTTCCATTTACCACCGGCTGCCTTGTATTGTTTCGATGCCCATCCGTTCGCATACGCAGATGGGTAGACATCAAACTTCGCCTTTGCTTGTGCTTTGAATTTAGACCAAAGTGATGGATTAGTGGGTACATTCTTTTCGTTTAAGTATTCCTTAAAGGATTTCATAGATTCTCCAATCTTGTTTGATACGTTTATGGGTTTGTTTCCGGTGCCTGGACGATCTACATCCGAATCTTTTGCTCTCTTGCGTCTCACAGCAGATGCTCTTTCTTTCTTACTCATCTTTGCTGCTTTCTCTTTGGATAAACACTTGGGTTTACCTTCGCCTGGTTCTCTTGCACACTTTCCAATGCGTTCACCCTTGGTGTTGTATCGATCCCAACCACCACCACCGGCGCCGCCTTTCTTGCCAGTTCCGAACCATTTTCTCAGGTCCTCTACAATATTATTAAATGATTTCATGTACCTTCTCCGTGTATTCGTATTATATATGATTATTGTAGAATGCACAAACTTATACATAGTAGGAATTCAAACCCTGTTTAATTAAACATAAGGAACAAAAACTATGGATATGTCAGCATTTAGACAACACCTACAGAATGTAGAAGGTAAACTTCTAAATCCACAAGCATCAGCAATGATGGAAGAAAAGAAACCTACCAAGAGTCTCGAACACACAATCATGGAAAACATGATGGTTGCTCCAGCATCTGGACCTGGCACCGATGCAGCAAAGAAGTTGTATGGAAAGAAGAATGGTAAGAAGAATGAAAACATGATGGTTGCTCCAGCATCTGGACCTGGCGCCGATGCAGCAAAGAAGTTGTATGGAAAGAAGAATGGTAAGAAGAATGGCGAAGACGCCGAGGAAGTGAACGAGTATGGCGGTGGTATGAAGAAGAAGAAAATGGCAGAAGATGTTCTTGGAGCATATCTAAATGATTACTTTGGAGGTACAATCTCCGAGGACACATCCGACGATGATCTCATGGATGCAATTCAGGATCTCTTCGTTATTGAGTCAGTTCTCATTGAGTTTATCGAGAACGATGAAGTTGATGATTCTATAGAAGAGGCAGTAAACGAATACCTAAGCGAGTACTTCGGTAACGAACTATCCGAAGACACATCTGATGATTCAATTGCAGAAGCAATTGTAGATTTGTTTAATGTTGCAGAGGGTGTTCGACAAGCAATCGCTTAAAGAAAAACTTAAACAAAACACTAAAGGACACGGTTTCGGCCGTGTCCTTTTTTTATAAATAGTAGTATCTGGGAGATAAAATAACATGACAATTGAATGGGTAGATATTGCTATCACAATATTAACTACAGGTGTATTCGCACTGATTGGATTTGTGTGGCGATGGTCGCACAAAGTTACTGCAATGATAAGTGACATTCAAGACATGAAACGAAGAATAAGAAAAATGGAAACTGATCACGGCAAGGTCATGGACAGAATGTATTCTATGGTCAAGTCACGCAGTGGTTTTTAAAATCAGACTAGGAGAAGCACTTTGGAACAAGTATGTAATTGTCAAGAAAAAGAACTACAACAACTGAAGAATGAATTGCACAAGTGCAAGCAAGGAAATGAATCGAAGAACCGTCAAATCAAGAAACTTGATAAAAAGGTTTTCATTCTCATGATAATCTGTGTGGGTATCGGTGCTGTCTTGGGTAAAGAAGCATTGGATGCGATTGCAGAATGGTTGGGTACAATCGGTGAAATCAAAGGTGGTGTTGACAATCTCACAGGTTCAATTATCCCTGCACCAGGCGCACTACCTCTGCTTGCGATGCCACTATTATTTGGTAAGAGCCGAAGACGTAGATGAAATTATACATATATCAGTGAGTAACCAAACCACATCCCGAAACCACTAAGACGATGCTTATCTAGCATCGTCTTTTTCTATAAAGGAACACAAATGAGCAGAGAAGTACTTTTACTCAATTCCAGCGAAGAAGTTATACAAGTGATCGACTGGAAAAAAGCAATCAAGTTACTTTCAAAAGGGAAAGCAAAGAAACCCTTTAACTATAATGAAACATACTCAGTGAAAACAGTGCGAGGAGAATATAAAGTTCCAACCGCAATTGTCTTAGTCCGATATGTTTATCTGCCATTTGATGATTCGATGCCAACGAGAAGAAATATATTCAAGAGAGACAACTGGACCTGTCAGTATTGTGGTGTTCGTAGAAAGAATCCAAAGTCATTAACAATTGATCATGTATATCCCAAGTCCAAAGGCGGTGGTACGCAATGGACAAACCTTGTGACTGCATGTCCCAAGTGCAACGGAAAGAAGTCGAATAAACTTCTGAAAGAATGTGGTATGAGACTCAAGAACAAACCCACCAAACCAAAGAGAATTGCTCTTCAGATGGTGGGTCTGGACGAGTCCGGTAAAGAACTCTGGAGTCGTTGGGTTGATTTAGTTTAAATTAGTTCATAGACGGTAGGAGAACCAGTGTATGAACCAGTTCCAAATATTCTTACTGGAACAACAAACGGAGTTGCTCTTGCAAGAAAATTAACAGTGATAGAGACACCTTCTGTTCCACCTCCACCACCTCCCGGATCATCATAGAGTTTAAGAACAGCACTTCCATTCGATGTGCCTGGAACTATGAGAACACCTTTATTCTTCTTGTATTTGACAGAAGCAGATGCAGAGATTGCGACTGCTGAATTGTATACTGGATATGCCATTATAATCTCCTTAGTGTGGGTTTCTTAATATATATGCTTTTAGGAATCACAAAGGCATACATATAAAGATTAATCAGGAGGTCGGAATGCAAGAGCAACAAGGAAATCTTATGCCACAACTGAGTGGGTTGCCGGGACCACGACCATTTAAACGAGGAAAAACAAAAATGGAAAACGAAAACAAAAGCAGTAATCCAATGCACGCAGACGGAAAACCAGACATGAGCAAACCAGTGACAGATAGTGTAGACGAGATCGTAGCAAAGGCAGCAGCGGCACTTGGTGCAGGTAAAGCATTCGGTGGTTGGACTGATGCAGTCGAGGAAGGTAACAATTCACCACTCGTCAAGACTGGTCCAGACTCATCCCGTCCAACTAAAGATCAGCAATATACCAAGACTATTCGTCCTTCTGATATTGGTAATACAATGTCAAGAGTCAGAAATATTGCAAAACGCACAATGAACAGCGTAAAAAAAAACAAGTGAATGAGATTGCTTTCCTTGCACCACTTGCAATGAAGGCTGCTGGTATGGTAGGAAGACACCTAGCAGGGAAAGCAGTGGGTAAAATGTTCAAGAAAAGCAAAACTGCTGGTGAGGATTCAACGGTGCCAAATGAACAGTAGAATGTACAACCAACATCAACTCGATGAGATCGCTCCGCTTCTTCTCGGCATCGGTTCTGCGGCAGCAAGGTTAGCACCTTGGGCGGCGAAAGCAGGACGATGGGCGTTTGGTGGTTCAAAGTCTGCTAAATTTGCAAGAGGTGCGGCAACTGCTGCGGGTGTTCTTGGTGCTGTAAATAAGATGAAGGGTTCCGGTTCACTTGCAGGTGGAGGTGCAGAGGGTGATGGAACCAGCGGAAGAGACTGGGAAGCATATAGAGATGCATCGAACACAAGGTCTCGAAAATTATCCTCCTTAATAGATCCAAGAGAGGTTGGTTACGATGGTAAACTGGGAGATGATGATGAGTCTAAAGAACCAGGTCCCCCCGAAAGACCAGATCCACGGGGAAGATACGCAAAACCAAGTAAGGAAAAAGTAATGAAAGAATCAACAATAAATGAGTCATGGGCAAAAAAAATTGCAGGTGTTGCAAGAGGTGTTGCAAAAGGTGCAGGAACAATCGGAAGAGGAGCAATGGCCGCTTCAAGAATTCCTGGCGCTAAAGCAGTTGCTGGTGGTGCAGTCCTTGGTGGTGCATTAGCAGCAAGATCGAAGTTTCTTAAAAATAGAAAAGCGGACTCTTCTGCCACTTACGGTGGTGGTGGTAGCAACAATCCATATGCAAGAAGAAGTATTATGAATAGAATGACAGAGAACGAAAATGTACAAGAGGGTATCATTGGTGGTGCGTTAAAAGGTGCGGCACTTGCTGGAGCAGGATATGCAGCATACAGAGGAGCAAAGGCACTAAGAAACCCTGAGACAAGAGCAAATATCGGTGGTATGGCGAGAAAGGTTGGCGGAGCAGTTCGTGGTGGAATTTCAGCACTCGCAAGCAAATGGAAAAAGGCAAAACCAGCAGGTTGAAAACACAACTACATATTATGAAGATTGTTCTTGAAATTTAATACAATGGAGTTATACTATGAATATGCAGAAGAAGTTTACACATACTAGTCCCCCCGTTGAACTCAAAGAGTTCAGAAGTTTCACAGACAATACCGGCACTCGTTTCTACGAATCGCCTGGTGGAAAGTATCCTAGTGTGACTACTGTGACTGGGTTTGAGAAGAAAGCATTCTTTGCAGAATGGCGAAGAAAGAATCCGAAAGAGTCGAGACGAGTACTCAATCGTGGAAATAAACTTCACAAACTCATTGAGGATTACCTTAACAATGAAGACATAGATTTGCTCTCCTACGGACCATTAGTGGCATCTTTGTTCACACAAATGAAAAGCACACTTGATAACATTGATAATATTCAAGCACTCGAAGTACCACTCTGGAGCGACACACTGGCACTTGCTGGTAGGGTAGATTGTGTTGCAGAGTATAATGGTAAACTCAGCATCATTGACTTCAAGGGTAGTACTCGACAGAAACGAGAAGAAGACATTGACAACTACTACCTGCAAGGTACTGCATATGCAATCATGTGGCATGAAAGAACAAACACTCCCATTCGTGAGTTCAATATCATAGTTGGATCTGAAAATGGACAACCATGTCAAGTGTTTACTGGTAATCCTGTGAAGTATGTGCCAAAACTATACAGAACAATTCAGAATTATCACAATGCTAATCCTGCACTCCTAGTATGAATAATGTATAAATAGTTTCATAGAAAGCCATTATTGGAGAATGATATGAAAACATTTAGAACATTGCTTAACGAAATAATGTCTGTGAATAATTCTGGATCAGCAGATGCGGGTACAGATTCCGGTGGTATTGCAAACATAATTAGTTCAGATGGTAAAGGTAGTGATGGTAAAGGAAATGTCATCCCATCGAAACCTAATGCTTCTCCGCCTACTGGAAAAATACGAAAAGCAGGTATAGGTTGGGGACTCGACGCAGAACAGTATAGTAATCTTGTTGCACAAGCAAAGGCTTCTGGAATCGAGTTTGATGAATCAGATCCTAGCAACATAATGAGAGCAATAAATCAGAAAAAACTTAAAGACTTAGTGCAATCCTCAAAGGAACTGGCTAAGTCATTCTCCACATCAATTGATTTTGAAGGAAGAGATGACAGGGGACTCGAAGATTTAGACAAAGCAAAGGCCGACTTTGCTAAACATGCAGAATCGGTTACAGACAAAATTCATAAAACCAATTCTGAATTGATGACGAATAGGTGGTCTAAACCAGGCGACTTCAACAAAGATAATGCAGAAGATTATGTTGGATGGGACATCAAAGATACTGGTGAAGCACAACAGAGAAGTAATCCTTCTGGTGGTCCCGATGAACCTGATGATCCCAATGACGAAGAGCAGGATGAAAACGAAGAGCAGGATGAAAACGAAGAGCAGGATGACAATGATGTAGATCCTGATAATGACTTCACTCCTCAACAAAATCAACAGTATCGTCGATGGAGACAGGATCAACTAAATCCGAATCAACGACCAGATAAATATGCTCCTAGATTCCCTAACGATCCTACAGAGGGTAATCCTG
>Ga0098037_1001498_pt1 | contig 10753 bp, 21 predicted proteins | sample 5_EtaG_FD_75050 | JGI IMG/M metagenome (GOLD analysis project Ga0098037, IMG submission 75050) | Marine viral communities from the Subarctic Pacific Ocean - 5_ETSP_OMZ_AT15132 metaG | ecosystem: Environmental > Aquatic > Marine > Oceanic | place: Pacific Ocean | collected 2015-01-08 | reverse complement strand
TATCAGGCAGTTGAAGGAACTGCTGAAGAAAAGATTCTTCATGAATGTGACAAACTTCAGGACGCTATTGATCAACATGGTTATGAGTCTGCTGTCATTGTTCTTTGTGGTGATGATGGATGGTCATTCAAAGATTACTACTTGAGTGAGAGATATGCTAAAAAAGTAAATCTTATTGCTCCCAATGTCACTATTATTAGTGAAGAAACTTTTCGTGATGAATTTGTCCAATGATTACTAATCTAAAGCATCAAACTATTCAAGAGGAAATGATTAAATGTTCATCTCTTGGATATGGATTAAGTACAGAAAATCCATGGGAATGGTTATCTGTAGTTGTAGGTTATTCGGGAAATGCTAAAAGTAATCTTGCTTCTTTAGTCATTTCAAAAGCAGGTAAAAGACTTAATGAGAGAATGGGATATGATTTTATTAAAGAAACTTTTCCACTTTGGTCAAGACATCCCAAGTATAGTGCAACTTAACTAAGTTGTAACATTTGCTAATAGTGATTGACAACCACTCTAAAAGTTGTTATATTACCACTGTAACTCCAAACCATACTCGGAGAATTTTCATGACCACTACATTGACCAACTGGAAAACTAACATCGTTGATAGAATTGACGATGGAGAAAAGAATTTTCGCGTGAGTCTAAAGATTTTTGGTGAGGCATTAACACGCTCTCGCGGAGGTAACTGGGCAAAAGATATTAGCGCAGTTACTTCTCAACGTGTTTCTAAAAAGAGAGCACTCACCGACGTAATTCGTCCATTTTATTTCAAAATTAACCCTGATACTGGTATCTGTTGGGGATATGATCATATTATTGCAAACATGAGCAATGTTTTGGTTGTTCCCCTTGTTGATATGAATGATACCTTTGGCAATCTCCTCAAACGAGGAAAAATCTATCAGGCAGATGGTAATACAGGATTGGTTGCACAGTGTCAACTTGCGAACGGTGATGTTGACCTGCCTAAAGGATATGATCTGTCCCATTTCATCGCTGAAGATGATGCAACTCTCGATTTTGATGTGATTGCTATCAAGTCCATTCATGAACTGGATAAGTATTATGATGTTTTGGACAACAGCGTTTCAGCAAAGTCAAAGGATGATAACTACAGTTCTGTTCTAGTTGGTCATAATCTGATTGATTATGAAACTGGAGAAACTAATTTGATTGATTGGGTTACCTCCGCTATGGATGGACCAATTAACTTGATCACCGGAAGCACTGTCCCCAAAGATGTGCCGAACATGAACAAAGTTGTTGAACCTCTGCTACCTGTTATTCGAAACGTGCAACCATACACGATTCCTACTATCAAGTGGGCAAAGGAGAGGTCTGCAATCTTCAAAGCATTTCTTCTCGACATCACAAAATTGCAGCAAGATGGTGAAGTTTCTTTCAAGTATAATCAGGAACTTTTTGATGCTTTGAATGAAAAAATCAATGCTCTTGTTGACAGTGATTTGAGTTCTTATTGGAACAGCAGATTTTTTGTTGGAAAAACTCCACATGGGGCATCAAAAATTGATACCAGTCTGAGGACTTTTGACAAGTTTGTATGTTCAACTACTTCTAGTTGGACACAACTATATTTCACCATTGAAGATTGGATTCTTTGGGAATTGTTCCCAGTTACTAGGGAAATCCTACAAAATGCTCAAGATCAGAGACTTTATGGTCATGGAGGTAAAGACATTCTAGGTGGAAAGAATCGTAAAGATTCTTCCTATCAGTCTCTTAACTTCCTGAGGATTCTGTATCTCTATGCTCTCACATTGAAACCTAGTCGTAGGTTTACTGCACAGGAGGCATTTGAGTGGGCATCTGATACTCTCTGCAAAAAGTGTGCAGCAATCGATCAAGTTGACCGACTTGACATTTTGTCCGATAAGAAGGTAAAATCTGCTTTGAAGGAGTTTATCTATTAATATGTCATCATCTGCATTAAGAGTACTGACAGCCAACACAGGCAATCGTAAGGACACATGGAACACTCCCCCCGAATTTGTGGGGGATGTTCTTAAGTTCTTCGGTGGCAGAGTTGGACTTGATCCGTGCTCTAATAGTGCGGAAGAACCTAATGTTCCTGCCGACAAAGTTTATACTGAAGAAATGGATGGACTCAAGCAAAGTTGGGTTGCTGATAGTGTTTTTATGAATCATCCATATTCTGCCAGTAAAACATGGATTCCCCATGCTGCTGCCCAGTATGAAAATGGAAATGCAAAAGAAATGGTTCTTCTCATTAAGTTGGACGTTTCTACCAAGTGGTGGAGATCTATTGAGAAATATCCATGGATTGCAGTTAATCGAAGATTGAGATTCGGTGCTGCTGCTAGTGCTGCTCCATTTCAATCTGCTGTAATCTATCTGGGAACTGACCTTGAACGATTTAAGAACACTTTCGGTAAATATGGCACTTGCTATGTGCCAGTAAATTAGTGTCACAGGGCACCCTGAAACCCCACCAGGATGCCCTATAATAACAAAGTAATCAAGGGAACCACCCCATGACCACAACCACCTTTGCCGACTATGCTGCTGGTGCCGAGGCACGTAAGCAAATTGAGCATAACATAGAAGAATGGTCTGAAATGCTCTGCATTGCTCTTGAGCACAACTATATTGATGAAGCAATTCGTCGTCAGAAGTTCTTTGCCACTAACAATGGTGAGAAAGAGTTTCATGAGAAGCAGATTGAAAAAATTCGTAATGGTGAAAGTTATAAGTTCATCATGGAAACTGGTCGTAAGTATCATAAAATCGTTATGATTACTGATGGTGGAAATCGTTCTGTTCATGCTTTCGTTGATAAGAAGACTGGTGAAGTTTACAAGGCAGCATCATTCAAGGCACCTGCGAAAGGTGTGCGTTTCAATCTGCTAATCATCAAAGAACGTGAATGGTTGTTTGAGAACGCTGACTGGGCAGGTGGTTATCTCTATCGTAACTCCACTTACTTCTGCTCATGATTGTAAATCTCACAAAGAATGAGGTAAAGCATCTTGTCTATCTTCTGGGTAGGGGAGATGCCGATTATCCTGAACTGAATGAGAATTTACTGAAGAAACTAACACCACTGATTGAAATTTGCACTTGTAAAGAGAATGACATCTAAAGAAAAACTTTTATTCGTATCGTCCTTTATCTGGTTAATGCACTGGGGAACATGTCTAACATCAATCATTGTGGATACGGTTATTCTAAAAACAACTGTGAAGATATTACCTCTTGGTTTGTAAGTAACTTCTTTCCACGACACAAAATTAATCTCACTGTCTTACATCGTGGACTGAAACGTGAACATGCTTTGGGTTACTGTGATGTGATGACTGATGTGGAAGAGTATCCACATAGACCACGTAATTTCCTGATCGAACTTGATACCTACATGGATGAGGAAACTTATTCATTAACTCTTTTTCATGAACTGACCCACATGGCACAGTGGATACGTGGTGACCTGCGATCCCGATATGGAAAATTGTGTTATTCACTCGAACCGGTGGAAAATTACGATTATGAGGATCAACCACACGAAATTGAGGCACGGGAGGAAGAGATAAGACTATATGATCTGTATATGAGTGATAAACAAGGTAGTCCAATTAAACAAGTGACACAGCAGGCGATTCCAAACCGTCTCTGCGCTTTATAATATGTCTATTGATTATGAAATTGAAGGAGATTTTGTATTTTGAGTAACATCCTCTACGTTGCAAGAACCAACGAACCTAACAAGTTCCACGTTGGTTTTACCAAAAACAATCGCCCCCCGATAGAGCGATTCATGAGAGATTCGGACTATAGCAAACTGCCTTACATTCCTCAGGTTGTAAAGCAGTATTTTATTGATGATCTCACAGATCACCCGTTCCATGGGCACATTTCTCGTATGGGTGCAATGGATCTTCGCAAACTTGGTTTGAGTCGATCTCCTGAGATCTTTCAGGTTGAAGGTGAAAATCCTGAGCAAGTTATTGTAGATTATGTTGAGTCTGCTTTAGAGATTGAGCGCACTGGTGTTCGTTCATTCTCTAAAGTTTATGATCCTCGTCCTCATCAGGCATGGGTAAATCAAGAGATTCTTAATCGTTGGGATGGTCAGGAGACTATCATTCAACCCCTGAATCTGTGTGCCAGGTTTGGTAAGACTCTGCAAGGATTGTCCTTGTTCAATGATTCTGGTCTGCAAGTTATGGTTCTTGCTGCTCACTGGTTGGCAGCAAATAATTCCTTTGTGTCTGCTGTCAACGAACGATTTGATATTGCTGCTGATGTTGTAGTTATCAAGACTAACTATGAAGAATTCAAGGCAGCAATTGATAAGAGTCAACGGGTATTGATTGATCTCTCTCTGCATACTGAAGCAGAGAAGATTGATCCCCAACTTATCAATGCCCTCCAAGAGTATCAGTCTCTGGTCTACATCGACGAGGCAGACCATGGTGCCTGGACTCCATCCAGTAGGGAGACTGCTTCTCAGTTTATTGACTCTGGTATCAACCTTGTTTGTGTTGCTACAGGCACCAACATTGACCGTGCATTGATTGGAACTCGCGGACACATTGAAGCACCTATTACAGTGTCATATCTTGACCTGATTGAAGCAAAACGTGGTGAGGGTCATCTCTTCCAACCTGGTGGATTCTGTTCTGATGATCCTCAACGTTGGCAGAATACTCTGAGTGATATTGTTGAAGTTGATGTGCTCAATATTGATGTAGCAGAAGATCTTAAAGAAGAATTCAACGATATGTCTGTTGAGAAACGTCCCAATATGCCAAAGACGTTTGCCAAACGTAACTCTCATATTCAACGTAAGATTATCATTTCTCTGTTGTATGATGAGGAGTTTGGTGCAGATGTATTTGGGATGTATGACGAACGGTATGGTTCTATTGAACATCCTGCCGCAATGATGTTTATTCCCGGCACTAAGGCAGATGTTAACAACATCGTCAAGATGGGGGAATCCATTGCACCTCACTACAACTGGATTGCCCTGCACGGTGATGATTACACCAACAGAACTGCAGAGCAAGCAGTTAAGGATGCTATCAAGTCTGGTGGTGAGCGCACTGTTATCGTCTCTTGTTCTATGGGAGCACGTTCATTCTCTGTGCCTAACATTATCGCAGTGATTAACTGTAAGGATGGGGGATCTGTGGGTACTGCTGTTCAACAAGCATCACGTTGTTTCACTCCTGGTTGTGGTAAGACTCATGGACTTGTTGTTAATTACTCCTTCAATTCTGAGAGAACCTCTGCATTTGAAAACGATCTTATCTCCTCTGCTATCGCTCAGGACCCCTCCAATGCAGATGCTGCTATCCGCAGAGTTCATGGTCTTGTGAACTTCTTTAAGAAGGATTCTGAGGGGTATATGATTGATTATACCGAGGGAGATTATCTGCAATATGTTACCTCTGTTGAAAATCTCAACAACATGGGTAAAGCAACTATTGATATGGAGGGATTGATTGCTAACATCGATTTGCTTAATATTCTTGAAGGTATTAAATCCAACACTAATACTTCTAAAGAGTGGAAAGGTATTATCGAAAAAGCACAGACCTTCATTCAATCTGAAGAGAAGAAAGGAAAGAAAGAAGTTGATGTAGAGAAGAAAGCAGTGCGTGATTTGATTAAAAAGATTACTCGCATTGTTGAGTGTACTGCTAACACTTACTATATGGCACCCAACTACAATACTTTCAAGGATTGCCTTTCAGAGATTGCATGTAATCCTGATAAAAACGCAGAGTACACTCGCCTTGTGGGTGTGAATGCTGATATTGTTTATAACGACATTTATCAGTTCTTGAATCCTTCCATTATGGATTTGATTATCACTAAGGCAGATAAACTCGATTCTATGGATAACTTCAGTAGCAGTTCTAGCAAGCACAGTGAAACATTCCTGTTTAACGTGTGACAGTTAATAAGTGTCACTCCCCCCCTTGATTGGGGGGTTTTTTATGCCATAATAAGATTATGAAGAAAACACTCTACCTTGCTAAAGAACCTGATGCTGGGGTTCGTAATGATCTCTCCAGATTATCTGGGGAGGTTACTATTGTTGATTGCCTAAATGCATATGGTGATTATTACCGTAAAATGGGGTATAATGTTATTAGTAGAACTAAGTTTTTTGAGTTGGATGGTACAATGAGATTTGATGTTGTCATGGGTAATCCTCCTTATCAGAGCAATAATGGAAACGGTGATCTTTCTGGTTCTGGCACTGGTGCTTTATGGTGGAAGATAACTCTCAAATCTCTTGAATTGTTGAAAGATAATGGAACAATTTCTCTTATCACCCCCACTAACATCCTTAATGGTGGAGATAGTTTCACTGAGTTGATTCTTGGTAATAGTCGTAAACTTGATCTTAAGAGTGTGGTTACTGATGTTAATCAATTTTTCCCTAAAGTTGGTACTAAGATCTGTCATTGGTCTGCACAAAATAGTGTCACCAGGGGTAATGTTGCCACTGTAAATGGTGATTCTACTATCAACACCGATGAAACTTTGAAGATCTACAATGATTCTCAGGTTCAGGAAATCATTCAAACTCTCATCAACTACAATGGTGAAAAGTTTAACATTTCTGTTAAGAATACTGCTGATCCTCGTGCAGTTTCCCGTATTCTTCAGAAAGATGGATATACTAAACAGGAAGCAGATGAGGTTGCAAGGGATTTCAGCAAGACACAGACAGATGATTACATTTACCCTATCAATTCTAATGGTAAGTTGAAGTATGGAAAGGTAAAGTGGATCACCAATGGTACTTGGAAGATGATGATTCCTCACATGGGTTCACCTTTCAAGTATGAAATTATGGTCTCTGATGAGATTGTCTGTGATCAAAGTTGTGATGTTCAATACTTTGACAATGAAGAAGATGCAATGAGTGCTAAACAAATTCTTGATAATCCTGTTTATCGTTGGATCATTGAACAAACACGCGTTGGTGGTAGAATGTCCTCCGCTATTCTTTCACGTTTCCCTAATGCTCCTATTAAAAAAGTATTGACTGATTATCAACTTCAATATATTCAAAATGAATTGTCTTTATCTCGCAAAGGAACCTGATGCTGGGGTTCGTAATGATCTCTCCAGATTATCGGATTATGATGTCACTATTGTTGATTGTCTGAATGCCTATGGTGACTATTACCGTAAAATGGGGTATAATGTTATTAGTAAAACTAAGTATTTTCAATTGGATGGAACTATGCGTTTCGATGTTGTGATTGGCAATCCTCCTTATGGATCAGGAGCAAATCTTGCAATCAAATTTGTAAACAAAGCTGCTGAGATGACTGATGATATTCGTATGGTTCTTCCCAGATCATTTGAGAAGGATTCTGTGCAGAATAAGGTTCGATTGGATCTTGAACTGAGCGAATCAGTTGTACTGCCTGAGAGTACCTTTCCCAATGGTATTCGTGCTGTTAAGCAACGTTGGGTTAAAACAAATACTCTCAGGAAGAAAGTAGAGAAACCAAGAACACATGAGGATTTTGAGTTTCTCAAATATGAGGACAGATTCAGGGCAAATGTATTCATTGGTGAATATGGTTGTGGACCTTCTGGCAGGGTAAAAACAGAGAATTTTACACACTATGCCAAGGGACACTATTTCATACTGGCAAAGGATCAATCTGTAATCGATAGGTTGGTTTCTCTTGAAGATAAGTTTAGAACAGTTGCAAAAGGTTGCAATGGGCGTTATCATATAAGTAAGGGTGAACTAGTGGAAATTTATACTAATGAGTAAGAACAAACACAATGCATCTGTAGGATCATCTGTAGAACGTTCAGATGAAAGAATCAATGAGACGGGTGAGGTATTCACACCTGCGGAACTTTGTGCCCAGATGGTATCAGAGATTCCCGAATCTATACTGAAAGATGAGAACTCCACATTTCTGGACAATTCTGCGGGTTCAGGGAACTTCCTATGCGCTCTTCAGACAGAATTATTGAAATATCATGAGTTATCACATATCAACGATAATATGATCTATGGTGTAGAACTTATGCCAGATAATCATGCAGAACTGTGTGAAAAATTGGGAGTATCGGTTGATCATCCACATTTTGTGTGTGCGGATGCCCTGGAATATGACTATTCCTTCGGTGAACCAGTTGGATTGGAGAATAAATTGGGTAAGATTGATGCACCTCAAACATACGTGCCACCAACTATAGACAAAACCAGCCAGGCGGCACCATTATTCTGACAGTTGAACAAGTGGACCCGATGCACCGAAACACCATCAGGAAGCGGTATAATTACAAAGTAATCAAGGGAGGGACATGCAGACCACCACTGCAACCTACAACATCCGGATCGAATATCGTGATGGAACTGTAGAAGACTTCAACCGAACGATGCCCACCAAACCCACAACACACAAGGGTATTGTTGCTCAGAACGACAGATTGGTTCGGTGGGTTGATAAGTACGTCGGTCGTCGTGATTGTATCCGTCACACTGTAACTCCTCTTTTTTCCTGAATCATGCTCAAACAAAATGTTCTCAAAGTTGTCGGACAAACTGCAATGGGTATTGACCACAACATGACACGATTAGAAAAGTTTGAAGTTTTCTGCCGTGTCTGTGATAATCTACTGGAAGATGGTATAATCAGCAGGATACAGCACGAACGATGGACCAACGTGTTCTAGTGTGACACCTGCCGAACTGACCACCAACCGTCCATAGGTGCCGAACCACCTGCTATAATTACAAAGTAATCAAGGGAACACCACTCCGATGCAAATCACCAACTCTGCCACCATCGTTGATTTTTTCCCTGAAGCATTCATTGCCGAAGCAGATCCAATCAAGGGTATGATTGTGACGGTCAAACGTTTCAACAAACGTGTTTATTTCCGTGCTAATGGTATGAAGTCCTATAGCACAGTAACTGAGATTGATGCACGTAATGAGTGGGAATCACGTATTGCCAAAGGTGCAGAGGTTACTGATTTCAACACCACCAAAATGCCTCAGACCGAATACATGCCAATGAGTTGCTGATGATGTTTACTAAAGAAGACCACGATTTTGTCAAATTTCTATTTGACAAACTCTCCGCCCTGACTGATACCGACATGATCGATTTGCAGGATGATGATTCATGCTGCGATCACCTTGAATTCAAACAACTGGAGATCGACAATGTGTAGTATCCGAAAGAGTGAACTTGAGACCATTATTGAAGGACTGGAGGATGCAGTTAGAGTCTGTGATGGTGTAGATCGTTCAGATGATTATGAACGGTCTTATCCTTATGCGACGGGTTATTCTTATGCCACAATGCAACATGCAATCACAAACCTCAAACAACTTCTCAATGCTTGATAACATCACCAACCCAGTCACACCTGCCACTAATCCTGAATTGTGGTACAGGTATTATGAAATTGTCAAACAGGATGCACCAGAGATTTTAGACACATTCATTGAGAATACTGCTGCCAAGATGGAACTGACGGTTGATTACTTCGTGCAAGAGTTCCTATGATGAAAGAAAAAGAAAAGTTACTGATTGCCAAACATCAAATCGAAAACATTACCAAACTCATCAGGGATAACCCTTATGAGAACTATATGAACACCAAACTCATTTCTGTTTATTATGAGCTCGAACGACAAATTTCTCTATGTGATTGACTACTGGGTGCCGTTTCCATTATCAGAATACGGTGGTGTGATAAATGTGATTGCATCTAGTGATCAGGAGTGTTTCAATCTTTTATCAGAGGAAGAATCATTCCCCGATAAGTATGGACATCTAATTATGGAGAATGTTATCAATGCAACAAAGTTAAGGTTGGCGGAAGATTATGAATGTGATATAATAGATGCATTCATTACATAAAGAATAATGACAAAAGGATTCACACAAAAACCCAACCAACCAGAACTGTATAAAATTGAAGAAGAGTGTACTTCCGGATGGCAGGAATATAAGACTAATCTTACAAAGCAAGAAGTAAAAGCAGAATATGAATTCTTAATCAATGAAGGTTATGCACCATCCAGAATCAAAATCACACGAATTCAATGATCGAACTTCCAGTAGACTTTATTCATGAACCACCAAAGGGATATGAATACAAGGTACGACAACACAAACCCAATGTTATTTCTATCTGGTTGTATCATAGGAGGGATTACGTTTATACTACCGATATGGTTCATACTATATGGGGATTCTATCATAGTAAGAGACAGAAGTATTATGCACCAATCAATTCAAAGAAACCAGGAGAAGAGGTAAGTATTAACAATACCAGACCATATACTGCAATGCAATTAAACCTCAATCCTTTAGAACAATGTATGTACCGGTAATAGATGATTATGTAAGATGGGATAATGGAAATACGTATCATGAAGGATGGGTATATTTTAAATGTGATGATTATATTACTATAGAGATAAGAGTAAAGGATAAGTGTGAACAGAACATCAAAGATTGTCCTATTCATAAGAAGACTCATGTATTGTTGTTGTGTTATAGACAGTTCTGGAATGAGTTGGAGTATGTAAAGAATAGGAGAGAGAATGATGGTATCTCAGATGCTATCGCAACCTATAAGTCACAGGATGGTAGATACCTTGATGTTCAGTGAAATGGTATAAACCGATACACTTTTAGTTAAAAAATAGGTTTTAAATATGTTTATAAATATAAAACTGTTTTTTATCT
>Ga0098037_1001497_pt1 | contig 10755 bp, 15 predicted proteins | sample 5_EtaG_FD_75050 | JGI IMG/M metagenome (GOLD analysis project Ga0098037, IMG submission 75050) | Marine viral communities from the Subarctic Pacific Ocean - 5_ETSP_OMZ_AT15132 metaG | ecosystem: Environmental > Aquatic > Marine > Oceanic | place: Pacific Ocean | collected 2015-01-08 | reverse complement strand
CAATAATCAATTTGATCTAGATCTTCTTTCTTGACACAGTTGGGAACACGTTTTCCGAACATGGTCTTCATGCCCTTCTTTTGATATCCGTCCCAACACTTTTCTGAAATTTCTATTGCTCTCATTACTTGCTCTTGTTACCCCAGTTGGCCGCACCCTTTTTACGACACTGAACTAGAGCACCAGAGGCATAGGCTGAAGGCCAAACTTTATATCTTGATTTTACTTTGTGATAGCAGGCATCTTTCTTTTCTGCCAACTTTTCGAATTCTTCTTCTGTGATTGCTATGTCGTTAAACTTTACCATTTTCTGCAACTCCAGTATCTTGCTTTTGTTTTAGGTCCTGGATTGTCGCAGTTGTGTCTTGCTCTGAATGATCTACGTCTTGCTGGATTATTTTTTCTAATTCTCATTGTAGGTCTTTTTGCTGAAGTACCTCCATGCCCAAAGTTAACTTTTTTGATGTTGCCTGTTTTAGGATCTTTCACATACACTTTGAATTTTTTTACATCACCACGCATAGGTTTGTTTAATTTGACTTTGCGTCCTCTGTATTCTGCTTCCCATATTTCTTCAGTTGGATAAGCAAGTACTCCGAATGTTTCATGAAAGTCTGCATCATCAGTCAGTGTCAGTTCATCTTCGTTTGGAAAGTCCACACCATGTCCGTCATCGCCTATTGCTTTGTTCAGCATCTGCATGGCTGGCATAATTTCACCTTTTTCTAATACTTCAATTGCATTGGCCACTTGTTGTCTGATATGATCTTCGTCATTGGCTTCAGGATCATTTACTGGATCGGTGCCTGGATCATATGTGCCATTCAGTATTTCTGTCAGTTCATCAGCAAGCCTTGTTGGATTCAAGTTGCCCATCTCTGTGTTGTTGATTTCTCCCATGAAGTCTTCTACTTCATCTTTCAATCTATTGAGTGTGTTGGCATCTTCCTTCAGTCCCATTTTTCTTGCTTCGTCTTCCAAGTCTGCTTTTCTTTTGATAATTTCTTTTTTAAGTTTTTCATTCTTGTTTGTTTCTGGATCCATCTGTAAATCTTGCAGGTGTTTTCTTTTTGCCATGTAGTCTGCTTTGTCTTTGATTTCTACACGTTTGTATTCTGTGACATCATCTCTTGTTGGATTTTCCAAGTAATCTTTTACTGACGAAATTTTGTCAGCTGCCACTGCTAGTTTGTTTGTGATCCAAGTCATAATTTCTTCATCGCCTGGATTGTTTTTAAACATTTGATATAATGCCATTGCATCTTTGGCAATCTGTGCTGTTTTGGCCTGCATTGAATCTGTGTCAGTGTGACCATCTTCTGTGGTCATTATAACTCTGTCTTCATCTTTACCTGGTGCAACTTTTTTGTTTGCTTTGATGAATTGTAATATTTTGTTTATTTCTTCTATTGGTGCACGTTTCACATAGGTCTCAACCATGTCTCCGATTGCGTCGGACATTGTATCTCTGTCAACGTTGAGTGCGCCTTCTGTTTGAACACTTTCTGATTCTATTCGAACATTGTCCCCAACTTTTAAATCTCTACTTGGTTTAGAAGCACCGTATCTAGCAAAGGTGTTGTCTGGATACTGTTTCTCGTAACCAGGCCTATTTTTGTGTTGAATAATAAAATGAGGAACAAAATCACTGTCTGTTGTTGGATTCGGATCTTGTGCTGGTTTAATGTCAGCCTTTTCTGTATCAACTGTCATTTTGCCACCTGGTTCGTTTGGATTAGCAATCACTACCGTAGTGCCACTGATTGATAAAACTTTTCCAAATTTTGGTTGGTTATTTTCCATTGCATTCTTTGTGGCAGTGGCATACATGACAGCGTCAGCATCTTTGCCATATCTCTTTTTGAAGTCTGCTTTGTTTTTCTTCATGCCTTTGACCAGTCGTTCTTTTTCATCTTCTTCGCCTTTGGTCATTGATCTGCCTGTGGTTGTGTGTTTGCCACCATGTGCTTCAGCAAGTTCATATCCATCTGCTTTGTATTTTGCAAGGTCTTTTTTGTCTATGGTAATAACTTTGCCATCTTTCACAACCATCACTTCTGTTTTGGGATCTTTCATTTGTCTTGCTTGATATTCGCCCAACATCATCTGTACCAGTTTGGAATTGGCAAAAGTTTCGCTTTGGGCACACAAATTTTCTAAATGTGTGCGAGGTTGGATGCCGTTTGCTTTGGCATCATCACGGATCATTTTTTCAAAGTCTAATAACTTGTCCTTAGGTGTTTGTTTCGGCTGTTTGGCTTTGTCCATGGAGTCGAATAAATTTGATAAGAAACTAGTCATGTAGGTATTTATTCTGCGAGGACTTCTGTTCCGCCTGGGTTGACGGTGAGTGTGTTGGCAGTGAAAGGCACTTTTCCGGTGTTTTTAACAACGATTCTTTTGACTGGCAGAGTCGTATCAGGAGTCAACAGTGTGTGCTTCCAAGGCAATGTTTGATCTAGGAATAATTCATTATTCAAATACAGTTGTAAACTGGCTGGACATGAACCATGTATTTGAATCATCGCTTGAGTAGTGGCCCACCAAACAGTGATGTGCCTTTCATATCAAGGGCATTGTCTGTGGGTTTTTGTTTTTTGGCTTTTGGTGGTCTAGGTGCTTTGGTTCCTGACTTACCAGGCGATCCTGTGAATGATTTTTTCTTTCTGTCTTTGCCTATTGCTATGTGTGGACTGACCACAGTGGCAATATTTCCTGATGCAGTTGCACCTGCTGTGGCTTGTTCTAATATTTCTTTGATACGCATTATACTATTTACTTTCCTTATTACCCATGATTAGGTCGAATTGCTTATAGTATTCTGGCAACGATTCTTTCATTTGGAAATTAAACACACTACGATCTATAAATTGCAACAGAGGTATATAACCAGTGACGTGCTGTTCAGTTTGTATGTTGTTGTCAGTGGATTGTGTATTCTTTCTTATGATCAAATTGGCATCGTTATCTGTTTCTGCTATCATTGAAACAGGATCAATCTGGTGCTTGTCATCTGTGTTATTAAGAATATAGTTTTCTTGTGTTATGTCTTTGTCTTCAAATCCTTCTAACAACAATTTGTTTAACCCCTTGACATTTTTCAAAGGAGTTTGATTATCTAACATCACATATCCGCTACGCAGAGTTAATAATATTTGACATGGTTGTTCACCAAATATAAAATTTTTATCATTTTTCCATAATGTGTTTTTCAACCATCCTGCATCAGTATGATGCAACGAGTCAACATGATATTGATACGGGTGTCCATTCACAAGAACTGCATACAATAACATGGCACTGCCTTCACCTTCTTTTGTGAAAACTGTTTTTGTGTTAACATCTCCTTGTGTTGCTATTTCGTCTCGTGATCGAGGCACAATTCTAAAAGTGTATTTGTATGTGCCATCTTCCTCATGTGTGATAGGCTTTGTCAAAATTAAACAATCATGATGATGCCAGTAATATTCATCTATTAAGACATCGTTGCAATACAGTCTTATATCAGAGTAGCACAAACTTTCATTGGTATACAACATGAATTGAACTTGATGTGCCATGTTGTTAATTATTTTTTCTTTTTTCTGCCTCTACGCATATTGAGTTGCCAACGAGCCATGCGTCCTTTTTCTCCGCCTGCTTTGGCATACTTTTGTAATTGTGCCATAGTGGCACCTTTGGGGATTCCTACTCTTTTTGATATACCTTTGCGTCCAGGCTTTTTGCCATCAGCAAAATTATCTTTAAACATTACCTTATTGCCTTCTCCTCTACGAGGATCTTTGCTGATTGATTGATAATAAATTTTGCCATCCTTGCGTACTTTTTTAAGACCTAAAGGTTTTGCAGTGTGTGGCATTGGCTTGCCTATAAGTTCCATCAACTTCATTTTTTCTTAGCCTTTGTTTTCTTTTTCATTGTGTTGATATATTTTCTATAAACTGCCGCTGGCCCTGCCTTGCCTGCCGCTTTGGCTCTTTGCTCCATGGCAACTGCCGCTTGTATTTTGTGTGCATGTGATCTTCCTGATTTACGTATTTTAGTAATACTTGATCGTGCTGTGGCTTCATCTTTGAAACCAAGTCCATGTATTGTGCCTTTAGGATCTTCATCAGTGTACAAATCAGAATGTTTTTTTGATTTGCGTTTTTGTCCTTTTTTCCTAGGAATACGTTTTCCTTCTAATATAATTTCTGATATTTTCATTTTTTCTTTTTCTTTCCAGCACAATGAGCCTTTTGTGAAAACCCTTTTGGGTTATTACAGTCAATAGACCGTTTGTATTTTTTTGACCATTTTTCGTTAATGAACTCTTGTAATCTCATCTATGTATTTAATTAATTGTTCGGCCCATTGTTTGTGTCCTTCTGCAGATGGATGTTCATCTTGATTACTCAACTGTAGGTTACAATACTGGCAAAATTCGTAATGACTGGTAGCAGGGTTGAATATCATCCTGTGATCTAGTGCATTAAACAATGTGTGATGATCTGGATATTTTATGTTTATTTGTGATATCAATCCAAAATACATCACATATGGAATATCATTAATTTTTAGGTAGTTCTGTGTGTCCAACATCTGTGTAAGTTGTAGCAAAGAGTGATCTTGTTCAACATCCCATCCTTGTTGTGCTGACACAAACTTGGGTTGTTCATGTGTGCTCCATGTACGCCACGTGGTTGAATATCCCTGCATTGGCTTGTATCCATCATCAGTAGGATAATCTCTTCGTCCAGGAGATGACCATTGTATCACAGCAAATGTATCTTTTTTGCGTTCTGGATTTTGTTCAAAGAAAAGTTTAGTTGTGTCACATATTCTTCTGTTGCCTCTACCCCCACGGGCAAAATTGTATAAGGTAGCCCCATAGTGATCCGCTATTTCTTTACCTACCCATGTTTTACATTCTTTACCCCACTTTTTACGGGGGCCGTTGAAAGAACATCCATTGACAAAAAGGTTTCGCATCGTTATATTTAAAAGTAAATAAAGTTACTATGGCAGTAAAAGAAAAAGTAGAGTTTGCAAAAATTGTAGTAAAAGATCAAGCATTCAAAGTGAACAAAACTTATCAAATGTCACTGAGTGGTAAAAACTCTATGACCAAAGATCCAGCATACAATGCCGCAAATCCTAGACATTTTATTCCAATGATGGACGAAGACAGATATGGCGAACGTTCTGATGCATTTGACAAGATTATTAGTGCCACACATAAACATTTTTGGGATCCAAATGATACAAAATACATTGATTACTCTACTCCATTTGATTCTGAAAACAATCACATATGCGATCCTAGAGTGTTTTGCATGGAATTGCGTATTCCTAGCATCGCAGACAAACTGGACGACAAACAAAAAATTAAACTCAGTAATGAAAGTTTTAGATGGGTGCTGTCACAGATACTGCATGGAGAACAAGGAGCATTAAGTTTAAGTGCTAGTCTTTGCCATGTGTTAAAAGATCCAGGAGCACAGGAATATGCGGCCAATCAAACCAGAGAAGAAGCAAGACATGTTCTTGGCTTTACAAAATACATAGAAGCACGTTGGGGTAAACCATACAGAGTTGGACCAACACTTGGAAGAGTGCTGAACAGCATTGTATCATCTGATCAAGTGTACAAAAAAATTGTTGGAATGCAGATGCTAATTGAAGGATTGGCTATGGGTGCGTTTGCAATGGCTCATGAAGATACAAATGATCCTTTGTTAAAAACACTTTTAAAATACACAATGAGTGATGAAGCATTTCATCATAAGTTTGGAAAAATTTGGGCAGACAGAACCATTCCAAAACTATCTGAGTCAGAACATCATAAAGTAGAAGATTGGTCAGAATCACTGTTCACTAACTTATTGTTTAATCTGGTCAATCCATGGGAAAAGAAAGAAATATATGAAAGTGTAGGTTTGGATCATAAATGGGTGGCACAAGAGTTTATAGCAGGATTAGACAGAGATGAAGTTGCTAAAACTGAAATGAGACAACAAAATAATATATTCCGTGTGTTAGTAAAAACATTATTGAAAGCACACATTATAACTGACAGAACAAAGTCAACCTATGCTGAGTATGTTGATATGGAAGAACTGCACCAAGAAGATGATGAAGTAGCAGGCACTGACATAGCAAACAAAGGCATAAAGATATTACAGAAAATAAACACATGATCAAACCTGTACGCATTGGTGGCATGATGGTTACAAGCACATATAAAAATGCCCCGATACACAGGATACTAGCACTAGAAAAAGGAAACAAAAAATGGACACAACATTCTCAAAAGAAGACCTCGACTTCCAACAAGAAGTAAGATCATTTATCAAAGACAACTATCCACAAGAGTTGCAAGATTCTATTGCAGAAAAGAAAAAATTAGGTCAAGAGCCAAACAAAAAAGAACTGATGGCTTGGCATAAAATATTAGGTGCTCACAAAGGATGGTCAGCTCCAGGATGGCCAACACAGTATGGTGGAGCAGGATTTACTGCCACACAGAAATACATCTTTGAACAAGAAATGGCTCGGGCAGAATGTCAATTTGTAATGCCGTTTGGCCCTGTAATGTGTGCCCCTGTAATTTACACCTTTGGTACACAAGAACAAAAAGACAGATTCCTTCCTGGCATTCTTTCAGGAGAAGACTTTTGGTGTCAAGGATATTCAGAACCTGGAGCAGGATCAGATCTTGCAAGTTTGAAGACCACAGCAGACCTTTCGGAAGATGGCACACACTATATTGTTAACGGACAAAAGACTTGGACCACATTGGCACAACATGCCGATTGGATTTTCTGTTTGGTACGCACAGACAAACATGCTGACAAACCTCAAAAGGGTATTTCATTTTTGCTTATTGATATGAAGACGCCGGGTATTGAAGTGCGTCCTATCTATTTGATGGATGGCACCCACGAAGTAAACGAAACATGGTTTGAAAATGTCAAAGTGCCTGTTGAGAATAGAATAGGTGAAGAAAACATGGGTTGGAACTATGCTAAGTTTTTACTTGCAAATGAAAGATCGGGTATAGCAGGAGTGGCAAGATCACAAAAAGCAGTTCAACGAATCAAAGAGATTGCCGCATATGAAAAAAGTTATGGTGAACCGTTAATACAAGATCCTGCTTTTGCTAGGAAGATTGCTGAAGTAGAACTTGAATTGAAAGCACTTGAATATACAGAACTTAGATCGTTGTCCAAAGAGGCGGCCGGAAAAGGCCCTGGTGCTGAATCTTCACTGTTAAAAATTAAAGGTACAGATATACAACAGGCATGCACTGAACTGGCCATGGAAGCAGTGGGATATTATGCCAATCCATGGATACAAGAAAGATCAGGATCTAATTTCAGTGTTGGAGCAGATCACACTATTGACAGATCAGGGCAATATTTCAACTTTAGAAAAGCATCAATATATGGTGGATCTAATGAAATACAACGGAATATTATCGCTAAAATGATATTGGGTCTCTAGTTGACATTTTACCAAAATATAGTATAATAATGGTATGGGTAAACATTTAAAAACATCAATGGACGAGAAGGTTATAGACTATCTAGCAATAGAACTATACAAACTTGATCCTGAAAATGCTGTGCTGAATAAGTTTTTAGGCATGGACAATTTCGAAGGTACAGAACTTCAAAAAACATTAAGAGAATACAAAAAGACTGGTAAGTTTCCAGATCATTACAACACAGATGGTACTTGGAAATATCCTAGCGGTAGGATCAGTATGGAAGATTTTTTAAAGAAATAATTATTCTGCTGGAACTTCTTCTACAGGAGTTTCAGTAGGTGCTTCAACAACTTCTGGTTCGATGGCATCTTGTGCCATAAACGTTTCTTTTTCAACATTGAGTATGTCTTGGAAAGCCTCTTTGGCTTTGTCTTCATTTTTATTAACTAGATGATCTAACATCTCGTGCCATTTGTCTGACATATTATTCTCCTGTTTGTGATAAAGATATTGTGTATCGCTTGCCGTTGAATGTAAACGAATCATCTGCAGGATCAAATTCTGCACCCATTGTCTTTAATGATTCTTCAATATGATTTTTCACAGTATCAATTTCTTCTTCTATTTTTACAAACACTTCTTCTTTGTCTTGGATGGCATTCATTATCCTGCCTGCTTGTGCATCAGTTGTGGATGCTCCTAAGCCATCAAGTTTGTTTGCTAAGTCTTTAAGAAAAGTTCCTTCTTTACTCACTGCGTACTACCTCACAATTTCCAAATTCATTTGATACTGAACCAAACATATCAGCACCTAGTTCTTCGTACATAGCTTTGATTGAATCAATTGCTGTTACTTGATCTTCAAAAAAGTTTGGTTGATCTAGATTCAAAGAATTTAATTTATGTTTAAGTGGATATGTTCCGTTACCGTCTTTTGATAGATATGGAACTTCTCCAGCACCAAGTTGTCCTGTAATTTTGCCTTCTACTACATGATATGCAACTGAGTATGCTGTTGGTGTGCCTTCCCATGAACCATCTTCTGCAACTAATCCATCTTCGCCTTTTTCGATCACGTTAGCAACAACAAATCTTGTGCCATCATATAATGTTTCGTCAGCGATAATTTTTGCTGAAGCAGTCAACCCTAGTGATTCTTGTACACCACCAATTAACATTAATTCATATTGCTTGTTTAATTCTGCAATAAGTTCATCAGTGTCAACATCTTCTTTTTTCATGCCTTTTTCTTTTTTGTCTTTGGCCGCTTTTTTCATTGGCTCTTTTTTGTCACCATCACCATCTATATCAATATAGTCTGGTTTTGCTTTTGCTTCTGGAAGTGGATTGTCACCTCTAGATGCCGCTGATGGTCCCATGTCTTTGTTGTTCACTGTGTTTCTTTTCAATTCGAAATCTGATTGATCATGAAATTTTTCGTCAGGCTCATTTGCGTATGCTTCTGCTTCTGGCTCTTGGTCCATGTCAGGCATCTCTGCTCCTGGCATTTCAGGTTTACCCATGCTTGGCATTTCTGGTTGACCCATTTGTTTCATCATTGATGGATCAATACCTGCATTTTTTAATATTGTCATTAGAGCAATTTGATCTTCTAATGAGTCAGTTTGTATTTGAATACCTTCGCTAATTCTTTCTTTTCTTGACTCGTCAACTTCTTCAGACTCATCTTCTTTTTCTTCTTTATCTTTAATAGCCTTTTGTAATTTAGGAGGTAATTTTTCTTGTTTCTTTGTAAGTTCGTCTATTTCGTCATCAGCAACAACTTCTTCATCACCTTCTGGTGCTTGGTCGTTGGCATCTTGAATTACTTTTGCGTTCTCTTTAGTAATCAAAAGGAATTGATCATCTTCCATTTGTACTTTAGATTCATTTGAAAATTTGTTGTAAACATCAACTAGTGTAGAAGCATCTGCTTCTGCCGCCCATGCTGACATTCCTTCTATAAATGCTTTTCTGAATGACTCATCGTCCATCATTGCATCTTGTCTTTCTTGTACTTTTAGATCAGCCAACTGTGCTTCCAGTCCAGCAATTTGATCTATTCTTTTGCTCTCACTCATTGTGGATTCTCCTTGTTGTGCTGATTCTATTCCTAGTTCGGCTTTTTCTTTTTGTTTTGCGTACCAAATAGATAGGCTAGATTCACCATGTTTTTTGATAAATTCTGCTTTGCTCATATGCTCAGCATCTTCTTCTTGTCCGATGACCATATCTTTCACTTTGCCTTCTTCAATCTCTTGTTGGATCTTGTCTTCATAAGTTTGAGGCTGTGATAGTACATTTACTGCGTTTAAAGACTTACGCATCATGGATATGTATTGCTCTTTTGACATATGTTTATTTATTACTATCGCTATGCTTGAAGATAGTTTATGCAACCCCTATTTGCGGACTAGGTTTTTGCTGTGTATTTTGGAAGTCGAGCAGTGTTGTTCCTATTACTAACTGATTATTTCTTATCTTTTTACCTATTACTTCTGGGTTTTGAGTTGATATTACTTCAAAGTTACTAGAATTAGGGTTTATAACTAAAATTTTATCAACTTGTTTATTCTCATAATACAGTTGCCCTAATAATGTGACAATTCCTACTTTTAATCCAGTATAATCTATTTGGCCATCAGACTCAACGTAATCATTAGTATTGATCATTTTTGCAACTTTTTTTCCTAATTCAGGTTTCATTGCGGCTAGAATAGCATTTTTGATAAATTGTGCAGTGTCTTTTTTTGCAACTTTGCCTTTTGCTTTTATACCTGCATTTATGGTTTTAATTAGAGTTTCACCAAAATTTGCTGTTGACTGTCCTTTTGAAAATTCGCCTGTTCCTTTTCTGTATTTGAATGCTGTTCCATCTTTATTGACTTGTATGGGTTTGTTGTCTCCATGTATTTTCACAGTTTTAATAAATGTTTTAAATGCTTTTATAAAATCTTCTTTTCCGTCGGTTCCATTGCCACGTAAATCGTCAGGAGTCAATCTGCCACCTTGCTTTGCAGATTTACTTGCTTTTATTTCAATTTTTTCTCCGTCTACTACAATGTCACCTTTGTCACCCTTAAACACAGGACTGCCAACTATTGCCAATCCTAGTTCACCTGGTCCCCAGTTTCCGCCAGTACCTGAAGGCATTTTAGTTAACAGATCATCAATAAGTCCTAATTCAACTAAGTCAGCATATTTTGTTTTTGCAACTTCATCTTTAACATTGCCGCTACCCATAGATACCATTTTACCTAATGGAACTATGCCTTTGATAGAAT
>Ga0098037_1001491_pt1 | contig 10767 bp, 3 predicted proteins | sample 5_EtaG_FD_75050 | JGI IMG/M metagenome (GOLD analysis project Ga0098037, IMG submission 75050) | Marine viral communities from the Subarctic Pacific Ocean - 5_ETSP_OMZ_AT15132 metaG | ecosystem: Environmental > Aquatic > Marine > Oceanic | place: Pacific Ocean | collected 2015-01-08 | reverse complement strand
ATAGGTACGATCCATCAACCATACTGCCGTATCTCAGCTATCAGTTTGACTCTAGCAATGACTCTGAGCCTATTTACGTTCAGTTCCCAGAATATTCTTTCAATGGTTTTGAAAGTACTCAGGGAAGATACCCATACCCTATACTAAATTCTGACAATCAATTTATAGACGGTCAGTTTAGCTTTGACTTTAGGGATCTGGGGCCTTTTGTTGAAACTCTGGCGCCGTCGTTTAACTTAGTTACTGGAGGCGCGGCTGAAGTATCTGACGAGTTCAGAACTTTTAAATCTGGAGCCAACCACGACTTTGGCGTCGTTTACTATGACGAAAGGGGTAGGCATGGCTTTGTAAATCACCTTAAGAGCGTCTACGTACCAGGGTATTCAGACGCCGAAAGAGGATCTGCAAAAGGAAAGGTTTCTATTAAGTTGTCGCTAGATCATGAACCGCCGCCTTGGGCGTATTCTTATAAGATAGTATACTCAAAGAATACATCTATAGATGATTTTGTGCAGTATACTGCTGGTGGTGGTTTTGTTAAGTCTTCTGACATTGACGACGATCAGGGTCAAAACATATATATCTCTCTAAACTACCTTCAGAATCACCCCATATCTTACGTTAGTGCTTTTGGGGCTAGGCCTTCTTCAGGTGGGTTGGACCTCTATAGGTTCACCCCAGGAGACAGGCTTAGAATTATCTCTTACGAGACACAGGGTGGGACCAGAAACTATCCGCTAAAGTATGAGTTTGAGGTTGTGGATTCTGTTTTGCTTGGTATTGATGAAAATCCACTTGTGTCTAATGAGGGTCCTGACAGTACTCCAGACGAGAGGCATAAGGGTGCGTTCTTGATTATTCGAGACAACCCATCCGCAAATGGATTTACATACGCAGACGTAAAGGCAAGCTTTGATAAGTGGGGCAACAACGTTATTGTCGAGATATACTCTCCATCCAAGGAAAGAGAGGAGGATGATCTTATATACTATGAGATTGGAGACACCCACAAGGTTGTCAAAAAGGAAGATGGGAGCCTTCTTCACGCCTTTAACCCTATACACCTGAAGACTGGCGATGTGTTTTTTAGGCCTCACGCTGTAAACGTAAGACCCAATGAGGATCCTCAGGAGGGTCAATTTGCAAATCAGAGTGGCTTTAGAGATCTTTTAGTTAACACGAAAGACGGACAGAACGTTAATTCATCTAAGCCTAGGTTTAGGCAATTCTTCCTTGAGTCCGAGGCTGCCAACGATACTTTCCCCTCTGACTCAGACTTTCAGGGAAGGCCTAATTTCGTCCTTGAAGACGCAGTAGAAACCATAAGAGAGGCTACTATAACGTACTCAGACCCAAGCAATCCAGCATCTAGAAGGCTTAGATATGGATCTTTCAATCCATCTTTAGCCAACTTTAAAGACCTGCCAGAATCCTTTGGGGATATACACTATATGGCCTCTTTGGACGATAGCGTTTTTGTGATTCAGACAGACAAGTGTGTGTCTGTGCCTGTAGGCAGAAATATAGTTCAGTCTTTGGACGGCGGCTCTCAGCTTACAAGCAGCAGGGATGTTTTGGGTAGTGAGCTTGTTCACTCAGGAGTGGCAGGCTGCGATTACAACCCAGAATCTGTGGTGGTAAAAGATGGCACATTCTTCTTTGCCCACAAGAGCTTGGGTAAAATATTTATGGTTGAGCAGGGCGTTATAACTGACATCTCTTCGGAGGGCATGGGTTCTTTCTTTAGAAACCTTTTCTCTTCTGTTAGGAATAGCTCCGATGAGTACAATGAAAATGACGTAAGGGTTGTAGGAGGATACGACCCTGTAAAAGACGAATACCTCATCACCGTTCTTGATCCTGGACAGCTTGATGTAATTGTAACTGGCGGCGATGATTCCGTTCAGGAGGATTTCATCACGGGTTGCACGGACCCCGACGCGACCAACTACGACCCCACCGCAACTATCGACGATAACACCTGTTTGTACACTGGCCCTGACCCAGAAAACGCGGGTACTGTAGACGTGGTTTTGCCTAACATTTTCAACAAGCTGACATTTGACGGCAAGGTGGGAGACGTTTTTGACGGAACCCCCAACATTATTACATACGAGATAATTCAGGATGGTGGTCCTACTTATGGCGAGTCGGGAGATTTAGATCTTCAGATAGCTGATGGAAACGGCAATATGGTTCTTCAGGATCCATACGAATACACTATGTCTCTTGGCGTTACAGTGCCTCCCGACGTAAGACCAGATGCAGAAGTTAGAGTTGTGGGATCTATTGGAGGTGGATCTATCCCGAATTTTGCTGGTTTTAGGTTTGCGCCGTTCCTTGATGTCGCGGGAAATGCACCCTTCCCTCAGATAGAAATATCTAACGATAAGTCAACCTTTGAGTTTACGATTACAGCGCTGACGCTTTCTGACACCTACAAGGTCAATCTTGCTATGCCAGTTAATCAGTTTGGTTTGGCAAATCCCAATGCTTTTATTGGAGGTGGGTTGTTTGGAACACTTATAAGTATTGAGGTGACGGATGTCGTGAACGAAAACGATCCGTCTCAAATATCACTTACACCTGGCAATACGTTTATTCAGAAAACACTTGAGGCGGACCTGACAAAGTTGGCAGAGACCATAAATGGCTGTATGGACCCGTTAGCCAACAACTACAATTCCAACGCTACAGTTCATGACGGAAGCTGCGTGTATAGCGGATGTGTTCCAGAAAACTATCAGAATGGAGGTATTTTTGCCTCTTGCTCCCCCTCCCCGTATCTTAATCTAAACGGAGAGCTTGATGACATTAACGCGGGCCTTGTTGTAAATGTTTCTGGTGTTACTCAGGCTGGCGTTTCTTACAACACTGCTTATAACGGCTTAGCTCCAGCGGATGTAATTGATGATGGGTCTTGTGATTACTCGTGCTTAGGCTGCACCGATCTGACGGCAACTAATTTTGACGAAACTGCGACCATCGACAACGGAAGCTGTGAATACTTTAATTGCCCTGTTGTGCCAGAACCTTTCTGTGCAATAGCTAATACGGTTCAAGAAGATGGCTTGCCTAGTACAGTGACTTTTGCAGATCTGGCGTCTTACGCTAACAATACATTGTCTCTCAACGACCTGCCTGCAGCAGCTTCGGGGGGAGTGGTGATAAACTGGGCTCAAAACGTTATGCTTCCTGTTGATTCTGACTTCAGGTGCTCTAGAGAAGTGGGTATCAAGTATGGTGAGTATCAAGCGCTAGTAGGAAGTAACTCAGTTGCCTTTGCATACGCAGTTTTACACTACCTTAATCAAGGTCCATTTCAATCTGAATTCGGTGAGCCAATCATCGCAGAGGGTGGAGAATACAACGCAGATTGGTTCTCATTCGACATTCCTGGCAACCCATGTGTAAGCACAGACATCCCAGGGTGCACAGACGAAACGGCCAACAACTACAACTCCTCCGCCAACAGTGATGACGGTAGCTGCACGTACACAATTTCGTACTGCCCAGACAGCTCCGCATGCAACTACGATGCCGACGTCGCAGGCGAGGATGGATACAACGATAACACTTACGTCCAAAACAACGGTCTGTGTGAATTCCCGTACACTTTCTTGAGCGGGGATGTTTCGTTTAATGCTGCAATTAACTTCTTGGGTGTTGATGACTTTAATACCAACTATGATTGCTCTGGAGATTGCTCTGCTGGAGTTTTAGAGGGGTGTGACGGCATCTGTGGTAGTGGTAATGTCTTGGACCAATGTGGCGTGTGCGGCGGTGACGACAGCTCTTGCAGCGGTTGCACGGATCCCACGGCATGCAACTACGATGCCACGGCCACGCTTGACAACGGCACTTGCGAGTTCAATACCTGTAAGGGCTGCACCGACAGCGCGGCATGCAACTACGACGCATCATCTACTACACCTTGCGGAGAGTTTGCAAATAACTCATGTTGCGAATACTCTGACGACTCAACTGGGTACGAAGGCCTAAACTGCGACGGGCAGTGCTTTAGATTAGGCTACAGCCCAGATGTACATTACGGAGACTTTTATGACGCTGACGGTTGTGGCTGCACGGGGGGAACTCTACCCGCTCCATACGATAACAAGTTTGGGTGCATAGTCGTAATCAATCCAAATGCTTGTAACTACGATGTAGCCGCCGTAAACTTGATTAACGATACTGGCGGCACACCAATCTCCGTAGACACCTTCTGCGAACTTCCAGAAAATTCTGTCCCCTGCAACAACGGTGATATAGAGCAAACTGATAGTTCCTGCTACGAAGGATGCCCTGATCCAGGAGCTAGTAACTACGTAGAGGGATCCACGGGGTGCCCCGACGCTTGGGTAAATCAATCATTTGGTGAAGCTTCGCTAACGGAATGTTGTACGTTCCCCACTTTAGGGTGCATGGATTCAACGGCCTGCAACTATAATGGCGTTGCAACTCAAGAGGATCCTGAAAACCCATGCCTCTACTTCGACGAGTGCGGTGTGTGCGGAGGTGAAGGTATCGCACCAGACGCTTGCGACTGCGACGGTAATGTGCTCGACGCTTGCGGCGATTGCGGCGAAGACGGCAGCGCGTGTACTGGATGCACCGACCCAGCCTACTTAGAGTATGATGATGAGGCCGCAATATCAGATCCATTGCAATGCTTGACTCTTATTGCAGAAGGGTGCATGGACCCCACAGCTTGCAACTACAAAGAAGATGCAAACGTCGATGACGGATCTTGTTTCTACTGCAACGGTGGTTGTCAAGAGTGCCCAAGTGACGGCACGACAACATGTGTTCAGAACTTTGAACTAGAAACGTGCACAGAGGCCCCAGGATGTACCGATCCCACGGCTTCGAACTACAACTCATCGGCGGATGTTGATGATGGAAGTTGCAGCTATGTATTTGGGTGTCCTGACCCTCAGGCGGCCAACTTTCTCGACGCCGCTGGCGCTGGTTGCAATCCTGGGGACGTTGGTCTATACAGTCAAAACGAGCTTTATTGCTGCGACTACATTGGCTGCACAGACCCTCAAGCTGCAAACTACAACCCCGATGCCACAGTGGACGACGGCTCTTGTGTTGCGGCTCAATTTGACTTTGATGCAGAAGATGCGTGCAACTGCAAGGCTACCCCTGGGTCCTTTGCTTTTGATTCCGATCAAGAAGGCCTTGAGTACCGATGGATCAACGGAAACAGCCAAGGCGGCACAGACAATAATTGTATAGCCCGCTTGTGGAGCACTACGCTTAATGATTTTGTATATAACCCTATTTATCAGGTGACGACTGAGTTTTCAGGCCTTCCATCGACAGTTGATCACAATGGGGTAGGATTGAATGAAGAATCAGCTGGGGACGTATTGCCCTTTTACGAGGCAATGGTGGTCCAGCTCGGCAACATATTCAATCTTGGACTAGACTGCTCTGAAGAATACAACCTTAATGTTGGTTGTAAAGGTGATTTAAACTTCGACGGTGCAATCTCTACGGCTGACTTGCTCGAATTCTTGGGATACTTCAACACCACCGTCGGGGGATTAGCAGACTTAGACGGCGACGGTTCGGTTGCGACTGCGGACTTGTTGGAGCTATTGGCGGTTTTTGGAAATAATTGTGAAGAATCCTTTTTGCGTATCGCTCCAGCACCAAGAACTGAAGCCGAGGCAGAGGAGGTATACAGGATTATAAACAATAACTCGGCCACTAGAGGAATAATAAGCCTGGAGACCGTAAAGGATTTACTTATATATTCAAGACAGGGAAATGGGTCTGCACCTTCCGTAACGAGACGAGGAGGCACTAAGGGTCCAGATCAGGTGGCGCCAAGGCCAGGAACTAGAACACTTTACTAATGAGCGGTACTACAATAGCTTTTTCTATGAAGACGGGCAGCTGGACTACGAGGTACAGCTTTGCGCCTACATGTTACGCAACTATAGACGATAAGCTTCTGTCGTTTCCCGAAACAGGAGTAGAAGGGGGGTCTAATCTGTGCTGGGAGCACGACGTCAACGAAACAAGAAACCTTTTCTATGGTGTTCAACAGCCGATGGAGCTCTCTGTTGTGGCAAACCCTCAAGTGTCTCAGAATAAGGCATTTAAGGCGATGTCCGTAGAGGGTAACGCAAACTCTTGGTCCATAGGTTTTAGCACAAACGAAAACCCAGCTGGCTCCAGTCAGCTTGAGTTTCAGTCTTCATTCCTGGGACCAAACTCTTTGAAGAGAAAGGGGTCTGTTTCATACTCTAACATCCCCTTTTCTGCAGAGAACTCTACGTCAAACCTAGACTACTTTGGGGCTGTCGATGGGCTTTTGAGTGGGCTAAATATACTAAATACCTCTGGTCAGTCTGTATGTGTTTTGGCAGATGCGGCTGGTTCGGCTGTGCCAATTACATCAAACACTCGTCTTTTGTTGTTGGTAGACGGAGCCTTAAAGAGATTAGGTGTACAGGCGGACACAGGCTCAGGTATTTCTCTATACGATTACAGCAAAACTCAGCTTCAAAGCTTGCGTAGCGATGCTATAAGGATTCTATCTTACGATCTGGAAAACAATAGGGTTAATTTGGCTTTTTCAGAATCTGATAGAAGCGAAATAACATCGGTTCTTTTAAACGCGGGATTAACGGGTCGAGTTCAGATTTACTTTGAAAACCCATCTCAAATTGACGGAGACCCTATGAAGGGTCATTACCTGAAAATGGATTTAAAGCTTGACGCGGCAGATGCAGCTCTTCCAGTTGAGGTTTTCTCAATAAACACGCAGTACGAAGACGACCCTCTAAACGCTACTTTGATATAAAACCACTATATTTGTAAACATGGCAGTACCAACGACTTCTCCATTTGAAAACACCAACGCTTCTAGCGGAGAAACCTACTTTGACACGCGGGCCTTTCTTTCTGGGGTAAATCCTGCAGGGGGTGGGTACGACATTTTAGGTAACCCCATTGCTGCCCCTATGCCTGGCGGAGGGGCCTTGTCAGGTTTGGGGGCTATCGCTGGAGGCATCGCTGATATAGTAGGGGCCAAAAAAGACATAAAAAGAGCCAAGAAGCAAAGAGCAAGAGCCAGGGGGAGAATAAAGGACTTCTATGAGGCAGAAGCTAGCGGCAAGTACGACATGCTTACCTCACAGGCAGAGAGAGACTTAGCGTCGGCTGCTCAGAGGACAACTGACACCAGCCAGATGGGTCAAAACCTAGCCACCTCTATGGGGGCTTTGTCTTCAGATCCTCGTGCACTTCTTGGGGGTGCTTTCGGATTGCAAAGAGCCGCAGACACTCAGGCCCTCGCCGCAGGGCAATCAGACTTTGCGAGAGAAATAGCCGCTAAGAGCAGACTTGCTGGACAAGAGCAAAGAACTCTTGACGCAAATAGAAACCTCGACAGAGCCCTGGGTATGCGCCAACTTCAGTCAGCCGAACAAGCCAAGGCTCAAGCAATACAAAATGCCGCAGCTGCAAGGCAGGCAAGAAGACAAGGATATGCAAATATTTTTCAAGGCGTAGGTGACATTTACTCATCCGCCCAGGATGCCGCGAAAACAGCTGTAGGAGCGGGTTTTCAAGAGGGTGGAAAGATTCCCGAGGGGCAACCCGAAGGAGACCTTCTTTCAATGCTGTTGGGGGCTGCAGAGGGTACCAATATGCAAAAGACTCCTGGCGAGTTTAGCCATGAGGATAACCCGATCCACATGGTTGACGATAGCGGCAACAAGGTCGGCGAAGCAACGGGAGGAGAGTACATCTTGAATCCTGCTCAGGCTGAAGAAATAGACGCTGTTCAGCAAGAGATTTCAGAGAAGATAGAAGGTGGCAAAAAGCCATCAAGAGATGAGCTTATGCTCTTGTATAAGGCTGTTCGTGGTGTATTTTCACAGCCACAATTTGACGAATAAAAATGGCTAACGGCTTCACTTACGTAGCTCCGCTACCTCAGGATAGAAAATCTTTTTCTGAGATGATGCGGGAGCAGTCAGAATCTAGGCAGCAGCAGCGGAATGAAAATCTTGCGCTTCGTGTAGCCAATCAGAGAGAAAGGGCTCAGTTTCAGTACAAGCAGTTAGAGAAAATTTACGGGTTTGATGTTAATGGCTGGAGCCAAGACACTATCGACGCATTTAAGGCAAGGCAAGATGCAATATCTAACAGCCTTAAGACTGGAGAGTACAGCAACGTTACTGACCTAATAAAAGACGTTGGCGAGCTTTCTGCGCTTCACGGGATGGGCGCTTCGGATGCCAAGATGAATATGGACGGAGAGAATGCTTGGGTGGGATGGGAAAGTGGAACTTCGGAATGGACACAGGAAGGCACAGAGTTTTCAGGTGACGAGTCTGGCAGAAACAACAGAAACGGATTCACTAGAGGAGGTGGAAGATCTTCAAACAGAAGAATTGTAAACGGAAGAGTGGTTGCTGACTACATGGACAACACCCCCAACGGGGTTATGCCCCTTAGAGATAAAATACAGGCTTCTGATCCAGACGCTCAGTTAGAGACATTGGAAAATGGTGATCAATTTATGGTCATGTCAGATGGAAGTAGAATTCAAGTTGCTGGTGACGTTTTTAACAATCCCTCTGTGAACAACTCTGCAAACTGGGCACCTCCTTCAAGACCTCTTGGTGACGTAGGTGTTGACTCCTTTGCTTTTGATCTTCACGGTGATGTTATAAACAATGTAAGGGGGCAAGAGATTCCTATGTCTAGGAAAAGGGAGATTGTGCAGGTTGCATTCGAGAGTACGTTTAACAACGGACACACCTCAGCGAATCAAAGAAGAATGATGCAATCTGCTATTGCTCACTGGGAAGCCCGTAACAATCAGCGGTGGAATGGAGACAATGCTGGAGTGGACATTGATGGCCTTGGGCCACAGGACAGGTACATTCAAGACGCATTGTCAATGGCAGATCTAGACGAGCGTCGGACTCCAGGACAACAACAATTCCCTACCGATATGCAGGATCAAGATGTTGTCGCTTCAAACGTCAGTGACACTCCAGGCGTCACTGCAGACAACGAAGCATACAACACCGAGTCTATGGATCCTCTTGTGTTCGAAAGACAGGTTCAGAATGAGGACGGGGAAACAGTTACTAACCCAGGATATCTTGGCGACGAAAATGTCGTGTTTAGGACTATTCCCCTTCAGGCTCGTAACGTTGAGTGGACACCAGAGGGTAGCGGCGGAAGAAGGCTTGATGTGAGTTCTGTTCAGGTTGCAAGAAATGGCGATGCTATTGTTACATTTATTGCCCCTAATATGTCCAACGAAGAGGTTGGTCTTTTGTTTGCTACACCAGATACTGGCGGACAAGAGGGTCCAACTGCTGTAACTCAGTTGCCAAATGGCAGCTATGTGTATAGAATTAGAGCTGGCGAGCAAAATCAAAAAACAGTCCTCAAGGACGCCATTGAAAAGGTCTTGCCTCCAAGAGTAAGCCCTGCGGGTGAACTCATGCCGAGCGTCTGGACTCAAGCGTATCAGGACTTAGCAAATCAAGAATAATGAACGAAGAGTTTCAGCAACTTCTTGACCGCCTTAGAGAGCGCGGTCTGACAGATGGGGAAATTTCAAATATCCTCGTTAATACTGGAAAGTACGGTAACGATCAAAACCTGCTTCAGTATGCCGTAGAGGATTACAATAAAAAAAAAAGACCAGAAGGTACGGTGTCTACGTTGGAAGACGCTTCTTTGGACTCCAAGTTACGGACCGTTACAAGCCCTCAGGTCGCCACAGTCACAGACAAGTTATCTGGAACAAGGCCTGAGCCTGGCGTAGATGTTGGTCGTCCATCTCAGATGGAGACTATAGACCCTGGCAACAACAGGGTAACCGATGACGCTAAAGCGATCCACGATCGCATTCTTGATCAAGAGCGCAACAAAGGCATGGAGGACATTGATCCTGACTTGCTTAACGAAGCTATGCGCGAGTCTGAACTCATGGATGTGCTTAAGGTTACAGGTCTAAGCTCAGATGAAAAGATTCAGAGATACGTAGACGCAGTTGCAGAAGGCAAGGACCCATACAGGGAGCTCTTGTACTCTGACAACGTTGTGTCCTTTAGATCTAACGATCAGACTGTATCAGCAGCTAAGCAGCTGAAGAAGATGCAAGAGGCAAGAAGGGTTCGTAAGAATCAGGCTGAAGCAGCTAACATCAGAGCCTACAGGCAGCAAAGAGGAGGCGACCCAGAAAGAAACTATGGAGCCTTTCAGACAGTCATTGACACCCTTGATGATTTTGGGCAAGGCATGACCGCATCTGGTCTTATAGAGCAGAGAGCCCTGGGGAGTTTTTTTCTTGGCCTTTCTGATGTCGTTAAGTCGGCTGCGGGTTCGGCGCAAGACGGAAAAAAAGGAGCTCAAGCTACAGACGAGATCTTTGATATGTTCGACTTCGGTAATGACTACATTACCAAAGAGCAGATTGAAGCGCTTATTGAGTCTCAAAATGTATCAGGACCTTCTGACGCCATGCTTGAGTTTCAGGCAAAGGTAGTCGAAGGGGGCGACGATTTGTACGCTTACTTTGATGCTCTGAGGGCCACTGACAACCCTATGAATATCGCAGCTGAGTTTATCGCTCAGTCACTGGCCATGAACTTAAACCCAGAGTCACTTAAGAATGCTGGGATTGCTCTTGCGACATCCACAGTAGAGGGGGCTGTTGTAGGTGGTGGAGCTGGGGCCGTTGGTGGTCCCGTCACCGCCGCTGCTGGTGCATTTGCT
>Ga0098037_1001489_pt1 | contig 10773 bp, 12 predicted proteins | sample 5_EtaG_FD_75050 | JGI IMG/M metagenome (GOLD analysis project Ga0098037, IMG submission 75050) | Marine viral communities from the Subarctic Pacific Ocean - 5_ETSP_OMZ_AT15132 metaG | ecosystem: Environmental > Aquatic > Marine > Oceanic | place: Pacific Ocean | collected 2015-01-08 | reverse complement strand
GGTGTCATTTTAAAAAAGAAGGCTTGTTGAAACACTACGGACCTGATGGAGCTGATTATTGGATGTATGCGAGGATTTTTAAATGAGCGGTATTTTTTCCAGACCAAAGGCACCACCACCACCAGACGTTGACCCGGAGCTTGAACGCCAAAGGCAGAAGGCTGAGCGCGATGAGGTGTCGTCAAGGCGGCGCTTGGCAGCTCGGCGGTCAGCAAGGCGAACCGGCGGCAGAGCTACGCTCATGGCTCCCGGCGTTTATGGTGAGGGCGAAGGTCGTGACGTGACTTTGACCACAACTCTAGGCGCTGGTCGAAACCCTCGGGGCTGAGATGAACAGTTTTAAACGTAACCCCAGACACAAGGAGTTCAGTGATGCCGGGAACCAAACGGCCAATGGCCAAGACAATGAACAGCAAAATGAGCAAGATGCGAAAAGCAGCGATGAAGAAGGTGGGAAAGAAGAAGGCGGCAGCTAAGTCGTATGGTAGCTAAAAGATTTCAAAACCCGTCAGGTGGCCTCAATGAAGCTGGGCGAAAGCATTTTAAAAAGACCGAAGGGTCCAATCTCCGTCGTCCATTGTCATCCGGTACATCACCGCGAAGGGTTTCATTTGCTGCCAGATTTGCCGGGATGAAGGGTCCGATGAAAGATGACAAGGGCCGACCTACCCGTAAAGCATTAGCCCTGAAAGCCTGGGGCTTTAGCTCAGTAGAAGCGGCTAGAAATTTCGCGAACAGACACAAAAAGGCATGACATGGCAGAGCTGACAAAACGCCAGAAGGCAACGATGAAAAAGCACAAGAAACATCACACGCCGCGCCACATGCGGATGATGACCAACCTGATGAAAAATGACGGCAAGTCGTTTTCTGAAGCTCACGCTGAGACACAAAAGAAAGTCGGAGACTGATGGAAGTATCGATAAAAGAAATCAAAAAGAGATACAAGAAAGCTCAGACCCATAAAGAGCAATGGCGCGCTATCTACGAAGAGGCGTATGAGTACGCCCTGCCTATGCGAAACCTTTACGACGGGTATTACGAGCAAAGCGTACCCGGTCAGAACAAAATGAAACGAGTGTTTGATTCCACTGCCATTCACTCGACTGCCCGGTTTGCGAACCGCATCCAGTCTAGTCTGTTTCCTCCGCAGCAGCCTTGGTGCCGCTTGCAACCGGGCAATGAAATCCCGAGAGCCAGACAGATTGAGGCACAGCAAGGCTTAGATTTTATCACCGAGCGCATGTTTGGTATTATGAGATTGTCAGGCTTTGACCTCGCAATGGGGGAGTTCTTGCTTGACCTAGCGGTAGGTACAGCCGTGATGCTTATTCAGCCGGGCGATGACTTAACGCCGATACGATATACAGCTATACCCAGCTATCACATTACGTTTGACGAAGGGCCGAATGGCACAGTTGACACAGTCTACCGGCGATTCCGTCGCCCGTTCCGGCTGATACAGGCCGAGTTTCCTGATGCCGATATACCAGATGAACTGGCTAAAAAATATATGGAAGACCCGACCGAAACGGTGGAACTGCTTGAGGCCACCTATACTGAGGACGGTGATATACATTACTGCGTGATGACTATTGAGGAAGACATCAAGCTCTTACACCGCGACTTGAAAAGTTTTCCGTTTGTTATCAGCAGGTACATGAAAGCTAGTAATGAAAGATATGGGCGCGGTCCGGTATTGTATGCACTGCCTGATATCAAGACATTGAACAAGGTTGTTGAATTAACATTGAAAAATGCCAGCATTTCTATCGGCGGGGTGTTTACCGCTGTCGATGATGGCGTGTTAAATCCTCAGACCATATCCATTGTGCCTGGCGCTGTTATTGGCGTGTCTAGCAATGGGGGGCCGCGTGGCCCCTCCCTTGCCCCGCTGCCTCGGTCTGGGGATGCTTCTTTGTCACAGATTGTGGCGAACGACCTACGCACCAATATCAAAAAGACCCTGCTTGATGAAAGCCTGACCCCGGAAAATATGAGCGCCCGGTCAGCCACGGAAATCAATGCCAAGCTCAGTGACTTGTCAGCCAATTTGGGCAGTGCGTTCGGCAGGCTCATATCTGAGACAATGTTTCCGATTGTGCGTCGCACATTGGAGCTGATGGATGAGATGGGTAAGATTGATTTACCGTTGAAAGTAAATGGCTTGCAGGTTGAAGTTACACCGATATCTCCGCTGGCGATGGCAAACAATATGGAGAAAGTCGGCGAGGTTATGCAGTTTATGCAAGTCAGCCAGAGCCTCGGGCCGCAAGGTCAGATGCTGCTGAACATGGAGGCGGTTGGCGATTACATCGCCGACCAGCTCGGCATTCCGGCAAGTCTTCGCACGACACCGCAACAACGCGCTGAAATACAGCAGCAAATGATTCAGGCGGCACAAGCTGCCATGCAGGCACAAGGCATGGCCGCACCACCACCACAACAACAAGAACAACAAGCGGCTGAGTAATGTCACAAGCAGAAAAGATACAGAGCATCAATGCTCCCGGCTGGGATGGCGTCGATGCAACAAGTGAACCCATCAGGCTCCAGAATATCGACCTGCAACGCAGTCTCGATATCAATTTCAAACGCTGTTTTGAAACCGAGGCAGGCGCGAAAGTCCTGGAGCATTTACGGGCCATCACGATTGAACAACCGGCATGGGTGCCGGGCGCTGACCCGTCCTTTGGTTTCGCACGGGAAGGTCAGAACTCCATAGTGCGGGACATAGAACAGAGGATAAAACGAGCAAATGAGCCAAGTTGACGATAACCAGCAAGCACAGGAACAACCGGAAGAAACACCGGCTCCTGATGGATTGATGGCCGCCGCAGCTCTAGCGGAGGATACAGCAAATGACGACGAGCAATCGAGCATCCCTCACCTTGCGGAGAACGCCCAGCCGGTTGAGGGGGAGGATGAGGACGAAATCTACGAAAGGCCAGACTGGTTCCCGGCGAAGCACTGGGACGAGAAGGAAGGCCCGGACATAGAGGGGCTGGTCAAAAGCAATCTTGAACTGGAAAAAAAGTTTCACCACGGTGACCACAAACCACCGCAAGATGGCAACTACGATATGTCTGTGTTGACCGACGCTGGCTATGAGACAGATGACCCTGTGGTTGAAGGCTATCTTGAGTGGGCTAGAAAGCATGGCATTAATCAGTCAGCGTTTTCTGAGCTAGCAGAAACCATCAGCGTTATTTCTGGCGAGGCCGGTGTTGAAATGAAGTCCAACCTAGAAGCTGAAAAGCAGGCTCTTGGCGCTAATGCTGATGCAATCATCCAGTCAAATATTGAATGGGCAGACGGTATGCTGCGAAAAGGCGTGATTTCAGATGAGGAGCGTGAAGAGCTGAACATCTGGGGCGGCACGGCTTTGGGTCAGCGGATGATGCAGAAAGTCAGGCAGATGACGGGTGACTTGTCAAAGCTGCCAATAGCAGATGTTGCCGAAGCCGGGCAAAGCAAGGATGAGTTCGACTCAGAAATGCAGTCATTGATTGCTGACCCGCGCTACAGGGATGACGCGAACTTCAGGCGTCAGGTTGAGCAAAGGTTTGAAAAACGCTATGGGTAAACTGTACACAGTCCAGATGATGTGTTTGGACTGTTTACAAGCTACAGCTTGTAGTATATGTTCAAAAAGACTGATAACCCGTAAGGGCCGGTCTGGCGTGTAGAAATACACCGTGCGCGACGTTCGCGTAAGCCAGGGCCGGGGACTCCCCGATAACCCGCAAGGCGTAAGTTTTGTGTGTTCAAATTGAGGAGTGACAAACATGTCAACAAATCTATCTCCAGCGTTTGTTCAGCTATTTGAAGCAGAAGTGCATCAGGCCTACCAGTCTGCTGCGGTGCTTCGTGGAGCTGCCCGGACGCGCACGGGTGTTGTCGGTGATACCGTCAAATTCCCGAAGGTGGGTAAGGGTACAGCTTCTGTGCGTACTCCAGCCACTGATGTCGTGCCTATCAACGCTAGTTTCTCACAAGTGTCCTGTAGCCTCAACAACTTCGTGGCCGCAGAATACTCGGATGTGTTCGACCAGCAAAAGGTCAACTTTGATGAGAGGCAAGAGTTAGCACAGGTCGTGGGTAACGCCATTGGCCGACGCGAGGACCAGATTATCATTGATGCTCTCAATGCTGCATCTGCTGGTACTACAGTTGCTAAAACAGTGGTGACTACTGGCTCTGCTGCTGCATCAAATCTGAATGTCGGTAAACTTCTTGCAGCGAAAAAAGGTCTTGATGCAAAGAATGTCCCGCCAACAGACCGGCACATAGTCATCCACGCCAATAACCTGGCTGGATTGCTGGGTGATGAGCGTGCCATTTCAAGCGATTTCCAGACGATTCAGAATTTGGTAAACGGAAGCGTAAATACCATGCTCGGTTTCCAGTTCCATATTGTGGGTGACCGCGATGAAGGTGGCTTGCCTCTGGCAACCGCTGACCGTAGCTGTTTTGCGTTCCATCGCTCAGCAATAGGCGTTGCTGTTGGTATCGCACCAAAGACAGAAATCAACTACGTCCCAGAAAAAACGTCATTCCTTATCACAGCGATGCTGTCGATGGGGGCTGTTGCCATCGATGTTGATGGTATCGTTGACGTTATTTGTGAAGAATAGGAGGACTGACAAATGGCATTTGCGAGAGCGGGTTGGAACCCAATCGGCGGTCAGTCTAAAAAAGGCACCGCACCCCAGCTATTCACTTACACAACGACCGACGCGGTCGGAACTGTGGATGGAGCTGGTTACTTCAACGATGTGTCTGATGATGTGTCAGTCGGAGATGTTATCATTTCGGTGACATCAACCGGCGGCACCTTGGCGTCATCAATCCACACTGTTGTATCCAATGCATCAGGCGTGGTTGACGTATCTGACGGCACCACTATCGCGCAAACCGATAGCGACTAAAAAATTTGGCAGAGGGGTTAATTGCGAACACCTCTCTGCCAATCCCTTAACCGGAGGTAATTCATGGCTGTTGGTGATACCGATGTTAGCATCTGCAACAAGGCTCTATTGCTTCTAGGCTCGGATGCAATCACATCATTTTCTGACGGCACACCAGCGGCGCAGGCTTGCTCGACAATATACAACGAGGTCAAGCTGACCACCTTTGGCATGTATCCCTGGAGCTTTACCGTTGCGAAAACTGAACTGGTAAAAGATACCACCGCCCCGGCAAACGAATATAGCGCACAATATCTGCTGCCCAACGATATGGTCTTGGGTGTTCCTCGCGCTGTTCGCACTAGTTCAGCGGCTGGCGCTGCCCTCTTCAAAATATGGGAGATAGGCCAGTCATCAGCAGGCGGCACGGTGCTTCTGACCGACGCAACAGAAATCCACATTGATTATCAGCGAGCCGTATCAGAGGGCAATATGCCCACCTATTTTGTCACATTGCTTGCCTATCAGATGGCCTGGCACATAGCCGAAGTGATTACCGACCAGACCCAGAAGTCTGAATATTGGAGAGCCATTGCACTTGGCACAGCGGCAGAAGGTTTCAGAGGCGGATATTTCAGACAGGCCGCCAACATAGATGCCGGAGGTCAGACGCCTTCGGTGGTGGGTGACTATTTACTTACGGATGTCAGATGAGCCGGATACAGCAATATCAATCGAGCTTTACTGTTGGTGAGCTAGACCCGTTGCTGCGTGGCCGGATTGACTTGTCGCAATATTACAGCTCGGTCGATTTAGCCAGCAATGTTGTCTTTGAGCCGCAGGGCGGTTTCTCCCGCCGCCCCGGCTTGAGGTTTGTTCTTGATGTCACCAGTGACAATGCTGCAAATGGCACGGCTCTCATACCGTTTGAGTTTTCGACTACTCAGAATTTTATGATATTGGCATCTGCACAGAACACCACCAGCACCATCAGGTTCAGGTTTTTTGCGGCTGGCAGTTTGCTGACAAATATTAACGGGTCGGGTAATGATTACCTGGATTACAGCGTCGGCACTCTCTATGACGTTAGCAACTTTGATATGCAGAAGCTGTATTTCACCCAGAGCGCTGACACGCTGATTATTGTGCATGAGAATTTTGCACCGTTCAAAATCGTGCGTGGGGCCAACAACACAAGCTGGACAGCGTCTGCTTTGACACTAACAGTTCCCAAAGTGGCCTTTACGCTTTCGACCGCTACGCCGTCTGGCACAATTACTCCGGACGCAGTTGATGGCACGATTAAGATAACGGCTAGTGGCAGCATATTCACCGCTGACATGGTGGACCAGTTTATCAACGTCACCAATGGATTTGGCCGGGCGCGGATTATTCAGCGTAACAGTGCGACCGAAGTTCTGACAATTGCCGAGGTGCCGTTTTTTTCAACCGATGCGATTGCGTCTGGGGATTATGAGATTGAGTCGGGCTACGAAAATGCCTGGTCTAATACCAGAGGCTGGCCTCGCACCTGTTCTTTCCATGAAGGACGCTTGTATTTTGGCGGCAGTGCCAGTCTGGTCAATACTCTGTTTGGTAGCAAGGTCGCTGACTTTTTCAATTTCAAAGCAGCCGAGGCGCTGGATGATGATGCGATACTTGCCACGCTAAACACCGATACGGTCAACGCTATCACCGGCATCAGGTCTGGCAGAGACTTGCAGATATTTACTACCGGGGCCGAGTTCTTCGTCCCCCAGGCTGACTTGGACCCTATCACACCAGCCAACATCACTATCAAGTCAGCGACCCGGCGCGGCAGTAAGGTGGGCCTGCGACCACAGTCAGCCGAAGGCGGCACGTTGTTTATCCAGCGCCAAGGCAAGGCGTTGCGCGAGATGCTGTTCAGTGATGTTGAGCTGTCCTATGTTGCCAACAATATCAGCTTGCTCAGCTCTCACCTCATTGTAGACCCGCTGCGTATGGCGCTTAGACCGGCCACAGACACGACTGAGGGTGATTTGCTGCTGATTGTCAACGGAACTACCACAACCGGCTACAGAGCCGACAGTACGGGCTTTGCGGGGACAATGGCAGCATTTACGCTGAATCGCCCCCAACAGATTGTAGCGGCCTCAACCTTCACAACTGATGGTAACTTCGTTGATGTAGGCGTTGATTTGGATACCATTTACTGTGTTGTGAAACGCACGGTCAACAGTGCCACCAAGTATTATGTTGAGATATTTGATACTGACCGCACGACTGACGCATCAATACAATATTTTGCTGGTGCGTCTTCGCCTGACCAGTCCCTGCCCGGCAGTGCCACAGCTGGTAGCTTGTCACACCTGGAGGGCAAGACAGTCAACATCGTGCGCGATGACATTGTGGACACTGACCAGACTGTCAGCAGCGGTCAGGTCACGCTGGGCGGTACGCCGACCAGCTATGCAGAGGTCGGGCTAGCTTACACGGTCACGGTCAAAACCCAGCCATTTGAGCCTAGACTGTCCAGCGGTTCAGTTCAGAGCCAGCGACGCCGGATACTTGAGGTATCGCCCATATTGCATCGCAGTCAGAACATCACGCTAAATGGACGCGAGATACCGCTGCAAAGCCTGCCACTGTCAGGAGCTGGCGGCGTGTCAACCTTCACCGGCATCAAGAAAACTCAAGGGTTTTTGGGCTACAGCCGGGACGCACAAATAACAATTTCACAGTCAAAGCCGGTATTTTTTACGGTGTTGGCAATGGACTATAAAGTGAGTGTGGGACAATGAGTGGACCAGTATTAGCTGCCATCGCTATAGGTGCATCAGTGGTATCTGCCAAAGCGCAGCTTGACGCAGGCAAAGCAGCTCAAGACCAATATAACGCACAAGCCCAGCAGGCTGAGATACAAGGCAGAGTGCAGGCGCTGGAGTATAAAAAACAGGGCGTGACAGCGTTGCAGAATCTTGAAAAGGTACTGGCTGCTAACATTGCGCGGGGCGCGGCTGGTAACCTTGACCCGCTATCAAGCGGGTCATCGTCTGATTTGATAGCCAGGCTCAACATGCGTGACGGCGTCAATGAGTTCACGATAGCAAGAGATAACGCCAGCATCGCAACCAAGATGGCTAAGTATCAAGCGGCAAACTTCCGAGTTGCTGGAAAGTCAGCCCGTCAGACCTCACGGCTTAATGCTCTTGCTACGTTGGGTATGGGCGTGGCATCAGCGGGTCAGCTTTATCCGACCGCTGGTTTTACGGGGGGTCAAACAACCACACCCACAACTACAACAACACCAGCACCGGCACCGGCACCCTCTGGACAGGCGAGAGTCTCTCAACAACAATATTATTCCGGGACATTCTACGGAAATTAGGAAACCACGATAATGGCAGAGCAAGTAAGATTGCGGGGTTCAAATCAGCAGCTACGGGTGCCACGGGTTAACTTTGCCGCTGAACAGGAGATAGCGCGAGGTCGTAACCAGCTTGCCAACAATCTGAACAGACTGTCGAGCTTTGTCATGTCAATGGCCGAGGACAAGGCCAAGATAGAGGGCGCGGAGTACGGTGCTTTGAACGCGCCAACGGCTGAGCAAATCAACGATGCTTTTGTTGCCGGCGAAGAGCTGGAGCTGCCCGGCGATGATAGTAGCGTATTTGGTCGTAGTGCCAGACGGGCTGCACTGTCGATAGCGGGTGATGAAATCAGCGCTCTTGCATCAAATCAAGCCACGACTCTGACCACGCTGTATGAGCAATCCTTAACAGCGTACGGGCAAAGCCAACAGTTCAGGGACGCAGCAGAACGTGATTTTGGCATCACGGACTTCAGTCCCGGTGCTTTGGCTGACAAACTTGATGAGGTTGCTGCCGGTTATGGGGGTGTGCTTGACGAGACAAGCCCTGCCCTTGCCCGAGAGTTCCGAGCAAAGCAAGGTATAACAAACCATAGCAGCTATGCATCTTATCTTGATGAATATGTCAAAGTAGAAAACAAGCGGCTGGAGACTAACTTCAGAGCGGCTCATCAGCAAGATTTCAGTGTGCCAAACATCGCAAAAATACTGCGGTTGTCAACCGGTATTGATGCTCTGAATAAAAGAGTGCAAAAGGCAAAAAACAATGCAGTGACCTACATGACCGGCAACGCTCTGAAAATATTCCTAGACAACATGGATGGCGAAATTAAGACAGCCGCTTTGCAGATTCTGGACGACACCATCCTAAAAGGAGAAAGTCCGTCCACGTCTATCAAGAATATTCAAAAAGGTCTGGTGTCCGGTTTTAGCGATAGCGTCAAAAACGCCATCACAGTCTTAAAAAAACAAGGGATGTCCGACACTGACATAGCCAAGGATTTGCGCGATGAGCGTATAGCTCAACTAAAGTTCGAAGAAGACGAACAGGAAGGTACAAACGAGCAAGCTGAAAAGGATGAAAAGATACATATTGGCGACGCTCTTCTTCACATGGCGGCTGGCGATACCGCTAAATTTGATAAATCTATTGCAGCTTTAAGAATAACAGACCCAGTAAAAGCAGCAGAACTACAAACTGACTATGAACAAGCTGGCAACAGGCGCACAACTTCTGACAAAGATGTTACAAACAATTTAACGAAGCTAGGGTCAAACATCACCTTTTCTAATGTTGAAAACAATTACGCTAAATTGTCCAACAAAGACCTTGAAAAGTTCAGAAAAGATGCAGCCACCTTTGAGAAGGAAGAGATGCAAGCTGCACTGGCTGTCGTCAGAGGCGATTTAAACATACCCGCAGAAATCCGAGATTTGTCAGCAGATGACCCCAACTTTAAAAAGGTGCAACTATTAACCAAAATAACAGGCAAGTTGAGGGCGCGTTTTGACAAAGCACAGAGTGAGGGTCTGTCCTTTGACGGGCAAGCAATTGCTGATGAAGTTATGAAAGAAATGGGGACAGAGTTTGAGGATGCCTTAACAAAGGCCACCATAAGAGCCGGTCGCTCCAGCTTCAAAACGGTCAACAACTTACTTCCCGAATCCGATAAGGTTGAGGTCGATGACTTTGACGGCATGATAAGTATTTTAAAAACCATGAGAGATAACAAAAACAAACGCCCGGCAAACTTCCGAAGTGCGTCTCCTATTTATTTTAACCGACAGATAGAAAGCATACAAAAAGCTGCGGAGGCGCTATCTCAATGAATGTTTTAGACGCCAGAACACAGTCGCATCAGCTTCGTAAATCTGAGGACTACGAGGTGGTCATCAATGAACAAGGCGCGAATCTGACAACCCCAGAGCCAGTACAAGGCCAAGCCTTCTACCCTGGCGGTAATGCCCCTCGCAAAGAGTATACCGGCACAGTCATGGAGCGTACCGGCGAAGCATTGGAAGACTTGTCGCAGGCTACTGGCAGTATGGCAGTTGGCACAGCGGCTGGTGTTGCTGGTCTTCCGGGCGATGTTGTGTCTCTCATAGGTGGCTTGTCTAGCGCACTGTTTCCCGGCGATAAGAGCCGCATGGAGGCGGCAACAGAAACTATGAGCAAGATATCTGAGACAATCGGCTCTGAGCGCTTCCTCGGCCTTTATAGGGACTTTGTGAACAATGCTGACCTGAGTCAGTCTGACAAGCAGATGATGCTCGACGCAGCGGAAATCGGCTCATTTTTATCAATCCCCGGTGTTGGCGCGACAGCCGCTGTTGGCAAGGACGCAATCAAAGAGGGTGTGGTCAAAGCTGGGCAAGCTGCCGATGCGAGGATTGCCGACCGTGCGGCTGATACCGGGGTGACGCTTGCGGCTGGGGCTGACCCTATGCCAGCCGTTGATGCTGCTATATCTGCCGCTGGCAGGGCTGTTAGAAATGATGATGTCATGCTAT
>Ga0098037_1001488_pt1 | contig 10777 bp, 19 predicted proteins | sample 5_EtaG_FD_75050 | JGI IMG/M metagenome (GOLD analysis project Ga0098037, IMG submission 75050) | Marine viral communities from the Subarctic Pacific Ocean - 5_ETSP_OMZ_AT15132 metaG | ecosystem: Environmental > Aquatic > Marine > Oceanic | place: Pacific Ocean | collected 2015-01-08 | reverse complement strand
TTTTGTTGGATTTAATGTGTAACACAGTCTTAATTTGTTGACAATCATATTTAGGTGTAATATGATTTTTTTGGTGGTAATAAGAATTAACGATATTTGTTCGATTTGAGACTTGAAAGAATGTTGTTTTTAAGGAGTTCTTATTTAAGCTAAAAAAAACCCTAAGATTAATTAATTAACTTCTGTCAAAGTCTACCTTGATTTTCTCAGGGTTTTTTTTTATCTTAAGGCTACAGAATCCCAAAGCAGAATTTTATTTAACAAGATAAATTATTCCTACCCTGCCAAGGGATTCTGTTTTTTTATTTTATCCTAAGCCTTTTTCTAAGACTTTCAGGATCTCCCTGCTCCTTAGCTCTATGTATCCTGCTTAATACTTTTATATCGTCCAAGATGTTGTAGTTGGTTTTGCGCCAGTCACCAAGGTGACAGTACAGAAAGTGCCCATTACATCCTGAGTTTAAAGTACACACAGTAATAAGGTTGTTTAAATGCAGCTCATATTGTGGAAAGCTAGAATAATCCAAACAGTGATGCACGGCCAATCCACTATCTGCGCCACATATAACACAGCGTGGATTCTCAGCAAGATGTGCCTGTCTTATTTTTCGCCAGTCCCTACTGCTTCTAAATTGTACTACTTCATCATCTGGAAGGAACCACTTAAAAAAGGCTTTTAAACTCATTGATAAACCGCCTCCCAGTACTGAGTATCAGTAAGACTGAAGAAGTGATCTCTAGCCCTTTCTGAGTCATAAAAGACCATGTTAGCAAAGGAAAGTGACGTGCCACCTTCAGCTGCCCAGCGTACGCTGTCAACATGTCCAGCACCTACAGCAGTATACCAATACTTTTCATCCATTCTTAGAAGATCCCAGCCAGATTTAACCCAGCTACGTGAAACTGTTCTATCTCTAGATCCATTAAAAACAAATGCAGGGCTTTTTATTTTAGGCAAGATGATTCTGTAGTCTGATCTGCTCATACCGTATGCAGGAACCATGTGAATTCCAGCTACTAGTATATCTGGGTTTTGTTTCTCTAGCTCGTAAGTTGTGGAAGCTGCACACTGGCCGCCCTGTGACATACCTTGCACTAGTGCTAAATCTTTTGTGACGTTGTTTCTATCCATCACATAATTAATAGCCTCTAGCGCCTGCTTTCCAGATCCACTTTGTGTTGTTTCATAAGAAGATACAATGTAGCCATGTGATGCTAATAGATTTGCGTGCTGCTGGAACATTATCAAACGCCCACCAGTGCCATTGCAGAAAGTAGCAGGGATCATCACACAGCTTTCATTTAGAACAGGCTCTGTGATTTGTATTCTTCCTACCTTTTTCATCCTAGTTCTGAATCTTCCACGTTTGGAATTAAAATCCAGATTCCTACTTACACAGTAGTTTACTTCTGGATCTTCAGGCATCTCTGGATACTCAGGTTCTGGAACTGGCCTTGGTTCTGGCAACGGTATTTCAATTGGTTTCTGTGGTGGTTTCTGTCTAGGTGCATCAGAGCTACCGCAAGCACCAAGTAGTAGGCCACCAGTAAAAACATAACTAAGTATTTCAATTGATTTCCTTTTCATATTTTCCCCCTTGTTTTTTGTTGTGGGGGTATTATAACATGGCGTTGTAAATTTTTTTTTAACGGGCATCATACCAACCGCTAAAAAGACCTTTTTATCTGTTCGTTTCCTAGCTCATTTGAGCTAGGATCTGACCATCTTAGCTGACCTAAAAGAATTTTTTTAAAAACTCAATTATCCTATCATCTACCTTATTTTTCGTTAGTTTAGAGATTAATTCTAGTACAAATAATATTACCTTAGCTAGTAGCATTTTCATTATCAGTCTCCATTAATGTTATAATTGTTATTATATCATTTTTTTTATAGGAGTACTTTTGTATGGATTTTCCAGTGGAGATTGTTGCGCTTTTTTGTAGCGCTTTTGGGATTGTAGTATGGTCTAAACAAAAAGAAACTGAAAAAAGAATAGAGGTTATAGAAAATAAAATGGTTAGCAAGTTTGATCTGCTTAATAGCAACCTAAATGACTTGTCTATTGCTATAAAAGAACTGCAAGTGTTATATAATGTAAAGAGCAGTGACTAACTGCCACCGCTCTAATTCAATTTAGCTCTGTTATTAGTAGATTAGTTTGTTCCTGTGACTTCTTTTAATTGCTAGAGGAAGTCACTTTTTTTAGTTTATCGAACATCTTGTCAAATTGTGCATCTAAGATCTTCACAGCTTGATCCAGCATTTCTTGCTTCACAAATGCAGCATAATCATCCAGCCTAGAGGATGCAGCGCCTTCTGTAGATTCTTCGTCTATCAGCTTTCTTACTGCATTCCAGTCACGGCACTTAGTTACGTATTTATTGTACTTACTACCTAGTGCAGGAACGCCAGTGCTATCTATGACTAGTATATACTTTTTGCTTAGCAGGCCGTTTATTGTTTGATCAGTACCGTTGCACAGATCAGAGTACTGATCGTACTCAGCCCACATGGATTCCTTAAGATAGGTTTCTAGGTCTTTACCTGATATCCCACCATCATCTAGCAGTGCATATGATAAAAGCGTCTTAGCAAGCAAATATGGCCTTTCAAAGCCCTCACGGCTCAAAACCCTACCAAACAATTTGTGTACGCTGTCAATTCTTAAGAATAGATCTTCCATGTCTCTAAATTGGCTCATAACAAAACCCCTTACATTTAAATAAAAAAAACACCAACACAGTGTCAGTGTCGATGCTTTTGTATATAGAATGTCTATGCATTGTCTGTCAAGTGTTTTTAAACTGTGACTTTACGGCGCTTCTTAAAGCCCTTTGTGGTTCTGATCTTATCCATCACAGTATCTTTTATGAAAGTTGATCTATCTTTATACCCCTTAACACGCCAGTACATTTCAATTGTTTCTAGTTCTTCAGGTGGAAGTGATATTGTAAGTGTCTTTCTTGCCATTTTTCCAATTCTCCAAAATTAAAGGGATGCATTAGCACTGTTGTTATAGTGTTGTTTTGTTTTATTGTCAATCATAAGAAGCTAGATGATCCAGCATGTGGTGCAGTTTGTGTTCCTGACAGTAAAGCCTTATGTGGCGTTCCCAGCTGTGCCTTAAATCCTTAACGTGCGTACCATCTTGGAACCATATTTCCAGCATCTGCATTACTTCTGTAGATCTGTCATATACTTTCTGTTCAGAGGTGTTATTCATAATATCTCTGGCGTTTTTATATGTTAAGGCTATTATCTCAAATTGTTCCATGCTATCTCCACGGTTATGGTAAGTTTAAAACGGTTATGGTAAGTACTGCCCTGAAGGCCGTAGCCTCCTTAAGAGACTACTTTTACATTTACTAGGTATCTTGTATGCAAGCACTGGATGTAGCCGCCTGCAAGTATCGTCTTAGCCGTTATTCTTAGCCTTCCATCTGTTATGACTGTATCTATGTTGTTTGATACCTGTGTCATACCTAGATCTACCTTCATGTTTTCTACATCTACACTAGCATTCATCATTCTGTATGTTAGCTTGCTGGTGTTGTTGCTGAAGATCTCGTATGCTCTGGCTTCATGAAGATCTATATATTGCTGTCTTTCATATTCTCTGATCAATATTCCAGCCTCTCTATATTCATCAATTTTAGATCTGAATTCTTTGAATTCATCCGAGTACCAAAGCTCTTTTCTTTTTGCCATTTTTTCGTGGTACTGTTTATCACCGTACTCTGGCCTGTGGAAGAATTCAGGTGCGCTGTCACAGTCCCAATATTCCCAATCTGTAGCAGCAAGCTCAGCAGATTCATCATATTTGTTAGCAGCATATTCTACGTTCTTTTTTATGAAAAGTGCCAAGATAGGCTCAAACTCACACATAAGCTTATCCCAGATGTTTTTTATCTCTGGATCTAGGATTGTTTTAGTTTCTAGTGCTATTTTCTCAGCTACAACCTTTGGTGCTTCTATCATTACTTTGTATCCATACTTAACTTTTTTGATGCTAAATTGGAATGTAGGGTAAAGATTTTTAAGTACATCAGCAAATGATACTGCATCATTTTGCTTGCTTAGGATTGCTATTTCAAAGATCTTAGTGCTTGCTGCTGGTAGTTTCATAATCATTTCCTTTTTTGTTTGGTTAGTGTAACAACTTGTTACACCCCCTTTATAGGCCATGCTTCAGACCTTGTCAACAATTTGTTACAGGTAATTAAAAAAAATATTATACATACGCTGCACGTAGTGCATCTTCTTCAGGAGTGAAAGGAAAGTGGCGTGCCTTGCTTAATGAAGTGTGGATGATAAACACGTGACCATATAGATAGTGCCCAGTAGGGGTGCGCCATTCATCCATCACACCTTCACCAGTCATTACTGCATTAAGAGTGGCATCAGATGCCTTCTTAACCACCTGCACTTCATAACCCATAGCAGCATACTCCTGACTTAGCTTGAAAGGGTTCTTACAAGTTCCAACATAGATTCTAGATTTTTTGTTGTCATACACTGCACAAGTGTTGTTGTTAGCTCTTACATTCTGAAGTAGTTTAATGATACGTGACATGTTGTGATCCTTTTTGTTTAGTTCGTTCCCTAACTGAATCTAATTTAGCAAAGCCCCTGCTGTGGGGCTTAACTGTAATTGCAGCTACAGTGGTATTCCCTTAGCCATGGAAATAAAGTTATCATAGCTTTCAGTGTTTCTGTGCTGATGTTCCCAGCTAGCAGATGCAGCCCAGAATATATCTTCGTTTATGATTCCAGCTTCTAATGCTTTAAGAAGATCTTTTGTGCCGTCATGGTATTCTTTTATTTTTCTTAGGTCTGTCATAGTCTTACTCTTTTCTTTGTTGGTTGGTAACAACTTGTTACACCCTCTTTATAGGCAATCAGACCGCACTTGTCAACAATTTGTTACAGGTAATTATAAAAAAAGTTATAAGCCCATGAAATAAAAAAGATTAAATTTATGCTTTTCTACTATCCATAAATACAAACTTGCCGTGTATGTGTGTAGGGATCATCATATCATCTGCTAGAGGCATATCAGCCCATATATCCAGCTGATCTATGAAGCTTTGGTACTCACCATAACCCCAGATGTATGTGCCATCTGGAAGCGTAGCAGTGTAGCTATCAACTTCCAGAACTTCTTTGCCGTTTATTGTTATTGTGGAGTTTACAAGCATTGTTAGCCCAGTACGTTAAGAGGATCACAGTTTAGAATGATATCCATGGCAGCTGTATTGTTGCCAGCTTCGTGTGCCTTTGCAATCACATCCAGTTGCACATTTTGCACTGAATCATCCATCCAGTCTTTAACACTAACAGTTTCTGAAGTGCTTGCGTTTGCCTTTGCAGCTTCTGCAAAAAGTGATCTTACGTGGTTTGCTTGCTCTTTTGAAAGTTCTAAAATTTCCATCTTTATATCCTTTGTTTGTTGGTTAGTGCAGCGCCTTGCTACACCCCAGTTATAGGAGATGTAGCCTAGCTTGTCAACAATTTGTTACACCTTTATTTAAAAAAAAGTGTAATGCTCTAAAATCAAACAGATATATTTACCAGCCGTTTTGTTCTGCATCTTCCACATCTGATACCAGATCCTGTAGCTCAGAACCTGATATGTATTTTAGAAGCTCATCTACCACATCTTCCCCTACCATTACCTTCCTTAATCTGGGCTTTATCGCTTCCTGTATTTCCCAATCTGTTTTATTTTCCATTTTTTTGTATCCTATATTACTTGTTATAAACCTTAAAAACACTATCTTGTAGCGGCCTCTGGCCTTCCTCATAAAAAGAATCTAGCAGATCGTTCAGTATATCTTCCTGCTTGTCTGTTAGTACAAACTTGGTGCCATTAGCACCAAAGCATAGAGTGGAGCCAGCTTCTTTTATGTAGTGAGTTTTTATAATTTCTTCACCATTTATAGATATAGTTCGCATCCTTACACCTCCAAATCATAAGCTATCTTGGAAGCTTTAAGATGTTCTATGCTTTTTGCATCTGATGTAACACGTACATAGAACTTATCTAGTTGCTTGCTGTAAGATACTGTACCGTAGTTACCAGCAGCATAGATTGCTACAGCGCTGTGATAGATACGTAGGATAGCTAGTTCACTTCCAAACACACAGAAGCTATCATCATCATTAATAACTATAGCAATATTTTCCTTAGCAGCTTTTTTGTTTTCTTCTAAGATTACTTTGAATGCATATGAGTTGATTTTGTTTTCTTGGTTTGTCATTTTTTTATCCTGTGTGTTAGTTGGTAACAATTTCTTACAGCCCAGTTATAGGATACCTGACGGCACTTGTCAACAATTTGTTACACTTTTATTTAAAAAAAAGCAGGGTAATTTATACCCCACTGATTTTATTTAAGGTTTTTAATCCATTTCATTTGGGCTTCCAACAACTTAGATGAAGATCTAAGCACATCCCCTATATGTACTAGTGTAGATCTCATAGAGATGTAACCAGCTAGCAGTATAAGTATTAGTGTAGAATTCAATATCGTTAGATACGTTGTATAATTATTCATATTCGTGAAGCCTTTCTATGATTTCTTCTACCTCAGAGCAGCTTAAAAAAGCCACTAATAGGGTAATAAGATCACTATGTTCAATAAATCCACGATCCAATAAGTTCTCAGAAAGTTCTACCAATTTATCTCTACAGCCCATCTTATTCCCCTTTTTCACACTAGAACGGTATATCCTCTAATGTTATTTTACTATGATTTGGTCTTTTTGTGTTAGTGTTTTGGATCCCTGCATCTTTTCTTTTTTTCATAAAAAGGCCATTAAGGTTGTTTTTTTCAATAAGGCTATCTAGTTGTGATGTATCCACTGTAGATCTTTTTCTAGATTTGTTAATGAAAGCACCTTTAAAATAGTCCCTACCTTCGTACACTTCATGCTTTACAGTAACACTTACACCCTCTGGAAGGCTGAAAAAATCAATTACCTCAGCAGATCCTAGATCCTTTGGCATCCCTTCAAATCCAAGATCGTGTAGTGCATCAATAGTCTTATCAACCGCCCTATCAGATAGCCATCCTGTCCAGCGTGTTAGCATACGTGCGCCCGATACTTCACAAACTAGCTCTAATTCTACACCTAGATTACCTGACTGAGCTTCTTTAAGATTAGCATCTTGAATCTCTACTACTGGAAATATACCTTCTTGATTTACATAACTGTACATAATTTCTTATCCTTTAACTTTTAATAATAATTCATTTAACATTCTGTTTAACACGTTGTGATACTTCATTGGCACCTTGCCACGTGCTACCCACATATCCACAGATCTTGTGTCGTTTAGGTTGCACTTGAATGCTATCTCACTTTTTAAATAATGTTGCAACAATATTTGTAATTGTTGCTTTCCTAGATCACCCCCCAATAGCTCTACTCCTTTACAAGCTGTTCTATTCTAACGATTATTTTTTCTAATTCATCTTCAGTTGTAGCTTTTTCAATTGTAGTGTAGATCTTTTCACGTAACTCTATAGGTGCTACACTTGCCATATCCTTAGCATATGCAAGCTTCATTGGATCTACTTTAGAAGGAAGCTTGTAGAATTCACTTAGATACTCATCTAGAACTTTGTACATGTCACGTTCTCTTAACGGCATCTCATACGGCAGCTTAAATCTGTTCTTAGCAATGTGTGACGGTCTTTCTTCAGAAAATACTACCCTTTCACCCTCACCTTCTGCATAGATTTTTCCATCTTCATTCTCAGCTTTGTACGTTTTGTAGTTAGCAAAAAGAATAGCAGATACCCAATCTTGGAACACAGGAGCTACCTTCTTATGAAGTGCAGGCTTATAATGATCCCAGCTACTGGCAGTGATTGGATCTTCATGCTTACTCTTATCTGCATGGCACAAAATAATAATGTGGATGCCCTTTTCCCTGATAGGCTTCAGGTATTCATCACGTACATTTAAAAAATTAGTCTGAAGCTTTTCATATGCCCTACCAAAGCCACCAAATGCCGTTGCCATACCTTTTCCACCAGCCGTAGATAGTATGTCTTTCTCAGCTACCTGCTGAAGCATATCTAGTGACTCCACAACTAATGTCCTGAAGTTGTGCTGATCATCTCTTATAGCCTTTAATTGATCTATAAACTGATTCCAGCTCTTAACAGTAGGAAGCCTAGCAGCATCAATATCATCATTTTCTTCAGCACCCACGTAAATAGGATTAGGAAATGATGCAGCAAATGTTGTCTTTCCTATGCCATGCACACCATACAGCATTATATTCATAGCTTTCTTCTTTTTACCTGTTATTACTTGATCTAGTACTGACATTATTTATCTCCAAATGTTATGCGTCTAGTGGTTCTGCCCTTCTGTGTTTTCATGTAGTCTTGCATATCAATTTCCATGCTTTCACAGTACTTTTTGTAGTCTGGTACTTGCTTATCTTCCGTGACAGATTGTGTGATTTTAGCACCACTACACACATATTTATCACGTGGTGTTAAATCGAATATCTTAGCCTTCAGCATTTCTGTTTTTTCCTTAGCAGATTCCAAGATGCCAAGTTCTATACGGTACAGTGATAGAAGGTGTCTGATCTTTTCATCATCCTGATGAAAGTCCTGCATGTTAATCATTTTTCCGTGAAATTCAGATAGCTTTTTAAGCATAATTTCTGTGTAGTAAGGATCTGGATACACTTTTGTGTATACGTTATCCACTGGCTTAAGTCCCTTTTCAAACTTAGTAACATGGAAGATGCAATATTCTGCACCAGTCACATAAAGCTGTAGCTGTACTTGTGGATTATAGTGTGGAAGTACTGCACCATCAGATACATAGTCAAAATCTACAGCGCCTACTAGTTTATGTTCCCACGTTATATTCTTTTCAGCATCGTATCCATCCATAGATGCCATGTAAGGTGTGCCCTCTAGTTGCATTACTACAGGTTCAAAGTTGCTATCAGTTTCCAAGTTAATATAATTAATCATCCTATCTTCAGTTTTATGCCCTAACTGTTGAATGTAATTATTTAAGTTTTCTTTGGGTTTGTCTGTGGGGTTTTGTTTTTTTTCCAGAAGTTCCTCTGGCTTCATAAACTTGCTAACACCCATTATGATATTAGCATCAGATGCACCTATCTTATCCATTCTGAATTCTAGCCATTCAGGTGTATTCTGTTCTAGTTTAATAATTTTTCGTTGCATTAAAGCTCCTTTGTAATAAATTAGTGAATTACCAATATATTTTGTAGCTAATAATGTCAACAATGAAAGGTTAAAAAAAATGTAGGGCGCTAACCCTACACAGTTTTTTTTAGCTGAAGTTAGTGAAGATGTAATCTAGTGCCTGCTTAACATTCTGTATCTGTGCTCCGATAAAATCAGAAGTTACTTCCAACATCGTAGGTGCGCTGTATGTTGTTATCTGTGCTGAGTTGCCACGGTACATCACAGACTGTGAATGTGATAAGTTTTTTGTCGGTTGGTCAGCAATAACCACATTATCCGTTGCTGCTACACCCTGACCAAAACCAGTAGTAAAGAACATTGCAGCTGCATCTGTATCACTAGGTGGGAAAATTAGCCAGCGTCCAGCATCACTGGATGTATTCAAGAATGCTATGCCGTTATTTACTCTGTATATAGAGTTTCCAAATATACCAGCATCAATTCCTGCCTGCTCTATAGCATCTGCTAGATCTGAAAAGAATTGATTTGCATCCCCACCATACGTGACGGTGTAATCATTAGCATTAGGTGCATATACCGTAAAATCTCCCCCTACTACATCGTCTAAATTTCTGCCGTCAAATGTTAGCACGTATGTCTTGCCGCTTTGCATGAAGTTTGTAGTGTCTTTACGCAATCCATAATACCACTTAGAACAGTTTCTAATAGATTCGGGTGCAGCTGCATTATTTTGATATTTATAACTAGCACCATCAGACAACACCTGATAAGGCAATCTAAAATCCAAGTTATATCTGTAAGCATCAAAAGATACACCCCTAACAGCGTTTGATCCAGCTCCTGAAGCTACACTCTGCCCAAACTCTTGAACCTGCGTAAATACTCTACCCTTTTCTGTGGCACAGATTGCCATTGGCACTCTAGGATTAAAGCGCTTCCATCCAGCTGTAGATGCATTTAAACCAGTTTCAGTAGAATTGTATTTGTGCAGTACGTTTAAATCATGATCAAGTATTACTATAGCTCCGTCAGTTTCCTCATCTTCAGCAGCCGTGTTTTGATTGTTACCCAAATTAAACGCTACAACTATGATCCTATCTTCTGTTACCAAGAAAGATCCTGCCGCCGCCCTATACCTTCTGTTAAGAAGTCCCATACCATCACCAAGCTGTGTCATTACATTGTCAGCCACAATATTAAGACTACTTGGATCTGTTGTAAGGTCTAATACAAATAATGCAGCATTACTGCCAGCTGCAAATCTTGCGTCATTAAGAGCAACACACACTAGCGCCTTGGTACTATCATTAGGAAATGGAAGCATATTTACTATGTTCTGCTGTGTCCAAGTAAAGTTAGATAGCAAACTTGGTAAGCTAGGGCTAATATTAACCGCATCAGATGTGATGTATGAATCATCACTAGGGTCATATGTTATACGTGTCCAATTGATTTCACCCCTATCCGAGTTACTACTAGTAACAGGTCTAGCATGAAAACAATTATATTCATTTTCATTAAGCATTATTCTAAATTTACATGATTCAGGCAAATGCCCACCCGTT
>Ga0098037_1001487_pt1 | contig 10779 bp, 11 predicted proteins | sample 5_EtaG_FD_75050 | JGI IMG/M metagenome (GOLD analysis project Ga0098037, IMG submission 75050) | Marine viral communities from the Subarctic Pacific Ocean - 5_ETSP_OMZ_AT15132 metaG | ecosystem: Environmental > Aquatic > Marine > Oceanic | place: Pacific Ocean | collected 2015-01-08 | reverse complement strand
GAAGAAGTGTTTTTTAGGGCGGCAGAACATGAAGCTGGAGCTTTAACATTTTTTACAAGTGAAGTTGCAAGATTTATTATAGATGCTAACTCCAGAATCTCGCTTGGTAATAATGATTCTAGTGGAGCTACTTCAAACACGATATTCGGAAGATTGGCTGGAAATGCAATTGATAATGGAGCAATAGACAATGTCCTAATCGGAAATGAAGCTGGAAATGACATCACTACAGGAGATTATAATATCGCTCTTGGTGCAAACGCCTTAGAAAAAGAAACTGTTGGAAGAGGTTCAATAGCTATTGGTGCAGTAGCTTTAGGTTTACAAAATACAGCATCCGAAGGTTCTGCAAATAATATTGGAATTGGATTAAATGCTGGTGTTTATAACGTCACAGGAACTAATAATACTTTAATAGGTACAAATGTTGCTGGTGGAGCTGGTAGTGCTAATAGCCATTCATATAATACAGCAGTTGGTTCAAGTGCTTTATTAGCAGTTACAACTGGTGGCTCAAATGTATCTGTTGGTGCTTTATGTCTTGAAGCTCTTACGACTGGAGCAGAAAATACTGCTATTGGTGCTGGTGCAATGAGAGAAGCAACAACAGGATATGATAATGTTGCAATTGGTCGTGAAGCTATGGGACTTGGAATAACAACTGGATTCGACAATGTTGCTGTAGGAAAAGGTTCAGGTTATGACCTTACTTCAGGGCAATTTAATACTTTAATTGGAAGAGCTTCAGGTGCAGAGCTTACTACAGGTTGGAACTCTGTAATGATAGGCTACGCTACTGGAGATGCCACAGTTGATTCTCACAAACATACTTTAGTAGGTGCTGGAGCTTGTGGAAATGGTGACCTTACAACTGATGGAGCTGTTGCAGTTGGATATACTGCTCTTGCTTATTTAACTGTTGGAACTTGTGTCGGAGTAGGTTTTGAAGCTGGAAAAGATAATTCAAGTGGTGGAAATAATGTCTTTGTGGGATATAAAGCAGGTCATTCAGGAAATGGAGATGTTACAGATGGACAAGCTAATGTCATTATAGGTAGCGAAGCAACTGCTGGGGCTTCAGGAGCAATTAATAGAATAGCAATAGGAAGAACCGCAACAGCAGTAGCAGACAATTCTGTAACACTTGGTAATGCAGATGTAACTGCTGTTTATATGGCACAAGATAGTGGTGCTACAATTTACGCTAGTAATGGAGTTTTTGTTGATGATACATCTTTTATAACAGTAAGAGATTCAAGTGCTTATTCTGCTGGTACTGGTGGTGGAATATCCTTTCAAGGTCTTGATAGTGCAGAAAACCTTAAACAATTTGGAACAATTCAAGGTTACTCTATTGGCAACAATAATGGTGGTGTTGCAATTTATACTCGTGATGGTGGCTCAAATAATTTAGCTGTTGTAATTGACAATAATAGAGCAGTAAAACCAGGAGCAGATAGTGCTTATGATTTAGGTACAAGTTCTTTGACTTGGAGAACACTTTATGCTGAAAATATAAAATTCCCAGCTACACAAGTTGCAAGTGCAGATGCAAATACTCTGGATGACTACGAAGAAGGAGTATTTGAAGTTGCAGTTACAGGTGGAACAAGTGGTAGTTGGTCAACTTCTTCGAGTGGTGGATATTTAAGTTATGTTAAAATTGGAAAATTATGTCATGTTTCTGGTTACATTGAAGTAGACACAGATAATAGTGCAAGTGGTATTGTAAAAATCACACTTCCATTTACATCGGCAGTTGGATTAACTGAAGCGTCTGATTTACAATGGGGAAGTGCTTCGGTTGCTGATGGTGGTTCTACACTTAATGCTGTTACGAGTGGTGCATATATCCCTGAAAATCAAGCTCATTTTCACCTTTACTATGTGGCAGATGCTGGAGCATATACTTATTATTCAGATTCAAATTTAGATGACACTTGGATAGCAAGAGTTGGTTTTACTTACCGAACAAATAATTAAAAATTTTAATTGGATAATTAAATGGAAATAAAAATAGGAGTCAGAAATGGCATTAACTAAACAATCAACTTTTGATTATGAGGTCAGAGGTGAATTTAAAGTAATTCAAGTCAGAGAAAGAGTATCAATTTTAGAAGATGGAAAAGAGATTAGCTATAAATATATACGAAAAACTTTAGAGCCTGATGCTGATGTATCTAATGAGTCAGATGAAGTTAAAAAAATAACTGATTCTTTATGGACAGATGAAATTAAAAAAGCATATAAAGATAGTATCAAAAAAGATTAATTAACAAACAAGGAGTCGAAAATGGCTAAAAAAGAAAAAGAAAAGCCAGTCTTGAATCTCGATGGTAAAGAATATGTAATCGAGGATATGACTGATTCACAAAAGGAACTAGCAGGAGAAGTTGCTATGTACCAAAATCATGTAAGTGATGTTCAGAATAAACTGAATACAAATGCTTTCATGCGTCAACAATTAGTTGAGTGTGAAAAGGTATTTGTAGAAAAACATCAGAAAGGTGTGATGGAGCTTAAAAAAGCTTTAGAGCCTGAAGTGGTGGAGGCTGAAGCAATCTGATGTTAATAAGGAAAAGTTCTCAGGGTCATGATTTACAGTTATATCGCAATACAACTCCAGGTGCAGTTCGTACGAAGAAATTTAAAGATGGTACAACGGAGACCCTGACTTATCCTTCTAGTAAAAAATACTTTTTAGTGTTTAATAGAAATGTCATTCAAAGAAGCGATAGTTGGGATACGATTGAACAGGCGTATGTTGATAAATGCGAACAAGAGCATAGCGGAGGAACAGGAAGAATGTTGATAGGGAAACATGAATTGGTTAATGGAGTCATAAAAGAAATATGAAGAATCCTTTAGCGACATTGGTTTCATGGCAATACAATACTGGTCAATTAGATGGTTGGACTGCTTACCACCTAGCAGCAGGGGCTTTCTTATGTAAAATATTTCAATGGTTAGATTGGACAGATTTTTGGTGTGTAATGGGAGTATTTATTATTGGTGTATTGTGGGAAATATTTGAATGGCTTATTGAAGGTGATGAAGAAACCTATGGAACAAAAAAAGCGTGGGCATATAATACGATGGCTGATATTGTAGTAGAAACTGGAATAGCTTGGTGGATGGTGCTATGAACAAAGTAATAGAAAAATTAGATAATGGAGATTTTAAAGTTGTTAGTACAAGTTATGACATTCCTGTTAATTATATTAGGAATACCAAATTGCAATCGAGGATGGATAGTAGGAAACATACCTCTCACACCGCAGGATACAGTTACAAATACAGTTTTTATAGAGATAGTGGATGCTGATTCAAGCGTTCATTGGTTTCATGGTTCTATCAGCATTGATGGTAATTGGTGTTATAAGCATCAAAGAATGGAAGAGGTCAAAGTAAAGTAATGGAAAACTTTGATCAGCAAATGAGTAAAGTAAGAGAAGATTTAGCAGAAGTAAAAACCGATGTTAAACATGTTCTATTGCATCTAGAACGACAAAATGGACGGATTGGTCGTTTGGAAGAAGATGTAGATGGAAATAAAAATGATATTATAAAGGCGAAGACAATGGCAAGCGTTCTCTCGGGAACAGTTAGTTTGATTGTAAGCCTTTTCATAAGCAACAGACCATAGGAGGTAATATGGACATTAAGTCTATAGTTATTGGTGAAATCACCAAGCAAGTAGAAGCATCTATTCCTCAGTTACAGAGTGGATTAGAAGCTCTTGTGATTGATAAAATTCAATCTAAAGAGTTTGAAAAAGAATGGGCAACTGCTATTAATTCTAAACTAAATCTACCCTTAATGAATGAAGCTCAAGAGCAAGAACTTTTTGAAACTCTTGTAGACAAAGGAACAGATATTCTTGCAGGAATTATGTCCAAGCTTTTAAAGGGAAAGTAATGATGAATGATCATCCGTATAAGGAGATTATTCAAAAAGTTATTGAACGAGAAGGTGGAGCAACAATAACCAATGATAGTGATGACCCTGGGGGATTAACTAAATATGGTATTAGTAAACGTTCCAATCCTGATCTTGATATAGAAAATCTCACTTTAGAAGAAGCGATTGACATATATAAGGAACGATATTGGGTTCCTTCTAAGGCAAGTCGTTTAGAGTTTGAATTAGCAGAATCTTATTTTGATATGGTTGTAAATGCAGGAAAAAGAAGAGCAATAAAGATTCTTCAAGAAGCTTGTAATCATAAAGGACATGCTTTGGTGGTAGATGGTATGATAGGAAAAGCCACTATTGGTGCTTGTAAGTCTTTAGAATCATCTCGATTCAGAGCGTTTCGAGTTAAATATTATGTAGAGCTTGTTGCAAGAAAACCTTCTTTAATGAAATATTATTTTGGATGGTTTAGGAGGGCAATAGAGGCATAATGGGAACTTTAAAAGAAACGGACTCAAAAACAAAAAATAAGTATGATACTAGCATAGTTCATTTACAATCTATACCAAAAGAGTTTTATGATGTGTATATGAACAAAGAGTATACACCTCTTATGCTTTCTGAATTATTTGGTGTTGGAAAACGTACAATTCGAAAATGGAAACAAACAATTCGAGAAGAAATTGGGTTTCAAAAAGAAGTTGCAATGCCAAAAGAAATCGATGTAGAAGATCTTGTAGAAGAAAGAGTTAAAAAATTTGATAGAAAAACCAAAAAGAAAAATTATGAAAAATTGGTTTCTATTAATGTACTGCAAGATGGACCTATTGGTATTGCTCATTTTGGAGATCCTCATGTAGACGATGATGGTACCAATATTGGAATGTTATTGCAACATGCAAAATTGGTGAAAGAAACCAAAGGATTGTTTGGTGGAAACGTAGGAGATGTTCAAAACAATTGGGTAGGTCGTTTAGGTCGTTTATATGGTGAGCAGTCTACTTCTGCAAGAGAATCTTGGAAATTAACGGAACATTTTATTACAATGGTTCCGTGGTTGTATTTATGTGGTGGGAATCATGATGCTTGGAGTGGTCAAGGCGATCCTTTAGAGTATATGGTAGGTCAGCCTACAGTATATGCCAATCATCAAGTACGATTGAATTTAAAATTCCCAAATGGGAAACAAGTACGAGTCAATTGTAGACACAATTTTAAAGGTCATAGTATGTACAATACTGCTCATGGGATTACCAAAGCGGCAATGATGGGATGGAGAGATCACATTCTAACTGCAGGTCATACTCATGTTAGTGGTTATCAGGTCGTAAAGGACCCTATGAACGGTTTAATCTCTCATGCCATACGTTGTGGTAGCTACAAAACATTTGATGGCTATGCGGAAGCTTTGGGATTGGCAGATCAATGTATTTTTGTTTGCCCTGTTACCATTATTGATCCCAAGTATGATGATGCTGATCCAAGATTGGTAACTACAGTATTTGATCCGTTTGAAGGAGCAGAATATTTAACATGGAAACGCAGTAAAAAAACTGCATAACAAAAGGAGTCAATATGCCTTATGGAAAAGGAACATATGGTTCAAAGGTTGGAAGACCTAAAACAAAAAAGAAAACAACGAAAAAAACAAAGAAAAAATAAATAGTAATAATGCCTAAAAAGTCTAAAGAAATTAATCCGTTTGATGGTGGTTGGAATAACTTTGCTGATCCTAGAGATATTGAGGAAAATGAATCTGCAGTATTGGTCAATTTATCTTCTTTGAAAAAAGGTCAATTGTATATTGATAAAAATTGGAAAACTACAACATTAAATACAGGTACTAATTATTTAGAGGATCAAAGGATAGTTCCTTATCGTGGTTTGTATGTTTTTAGAAGAGATTTTAATACTGCAGGTACTCCTGTTGAGGGAGAAACTACTATTTATTTGGTTGCGGTTAATGTGTCAAGCAATGTAAGTAAATTGGTTATGTTAACAGATTTAACTCAAAATAGTGCAGTAACCGATATTTTTAGCTTTGGAAATACTGGTGGTAGCCCTGCTATTTTACCTTGCTTTGTTGAATCGGGTGGTAATGTTCGTATTGGCGATGGTTCGTTTTCTACAAAAACATATTTTTATGGAGCAATGCGTAAATACAAATTAATGGGAGATGGCATTAATTCTGGAATTGCAGAAAAAAATCACATTTTAGGTCCAGTAGATGGAAGTGTATATACAGGAGCTATGAATGAAAGTACTGCCACTACAGAAGGTACAGTAAATCTTAACATTGTTCAGACCAAATCTTATCAAGCTGATCAGGTTACTTACACAGGAAGTGGGGATACTCAACCAACAACGGTTATAGGTAGCTATGCTCGCCCAACAGGTCTTGGTAGCAGTGCTGGTCAAACTGGTTATACTACTGCACATAGTAGTAGTGATACCGATCAAGATCAATATGGATTTGTAACAAGTATAAGAAAACGAGCCAGTGATAATAATTTTAGTGATACATATTTGTACGGACCAGGAGAAACCTCTGCAGGCGCATATTTTTGCGCTGTATCTTCGTACAACACTGCAAGCAATAGCGATCAAAGTGCTATGCTTTTTCATACAGGGAATCAAAAATTTAGTTTTGTAGATAAATCAATTTCAGTTCCAATTTGGATTACACCAGAAACGTTTAGTCGTTTAGAAACCATTGCCTTTAAAATTCATATTGGAAGCAGTAATGTAAATGGATATTCATTTCATATTGCATCTTCTCAGCTTACAGCTCATTCAACATGGGTAACGATTGAATGTACTTATGGAGATCATGATGAAACGTATGGAGATGCAATTAATCCAAATGCTTTTTATAGTATTGAAGTAGAAATATTTAATTCTAGTGCTACGAATTGGGATATTAATCCTGCAAATGCTTTATGGGGTTTTAATTATGCTATTGGAGCAATAACTCTTGGATCTCCCAATCAAGGTCAATGGACAGGAAATTATCTTTTTTATTACAATTGGATTTATGACAGAACTCAGCATTCTGAAACCTTTAAATTTGGAAATCAAGGCTCCGATGGATTAACAACCTCTGGAGACATATTGGAATTTATGCCTTATGTAAAAGATGCGAATGATGATGCAAAATATCAAAGAAGCGACAATGCTGGAGGCAATGAATTAACTGCTCGAATAACAGGAGCAAATATCTTTTTTAGTGAAGTAGATGAATCGGATGTAGATATAGATAAAGATAAAAAATTCTTAATGGAATTGGATTTTGATTCAGGAGCAAGAACATCTTTATTCGATGCATATACATTATGGAATACTACTGATGTTACTGCTGGATATAAATTAGCAAATAGCATAGCTGTTAAAAGTCCCATTGTAATTGATAGTTTTTCTACTGTAACAGGATACTCAGAAGGTGACAAGTTAAATACTCTTGATTTTAGTACTGGTATTATGTTGAATAATAGAATGTACGTTGGGAATGTAAAAACCTTTCAAACATCTGCAAAATTTTTAAAGTATCCTGATAGAATCTATAAATCGCTTCCCAATCAACCTGATGTATTTACCAAGCATAATTATTTAGAAGTAGCTCCGAATGATGGAGATGCAATTACTGCTCTTTCTTCGTATGGTGATTTTTTATTGGAATTCAAAGCTAATGATATGCATTTAATTAATATAACTCAAGATGTTGAATACTTGGAAGAAGGGCATCGATTTGCAGGAGCATGGTCAGAACATGCAGTTTGTAAAACAGCAAAGGGTGTTGCTTGGGTTAATAGAAATGGATTGTTTTTCTTTGATGGCAAAGAAGTTACCAATTTGTTAGGGAAAAAAATAAATCGAAACACTTGGTATACCGATGTTGGGGCAAATCCATTAATTGTATATGCTCCTTTAGAAGATCAAGTGCATGTAATTGCAAATACAACGCATGAATCATTGGTTTATAATTTTGTAAATGAAAGTTTTGAAAAGTATACAGGTGGAAATTTAACAAAAACTGGAGTCTTAGCCGCAGAATCTGAATCGGCAAGTGGAAGCTCTGTTACTTTAACAGTAGATACTGTAAATGCTACAGATGCATTGTTTTTAAATAAAAAAGTGTATAAGTCTGATGGAACATTATTTGGAACTTGTACTGCAGTAAATAGTACAACAGAAATTGTTTTTGGAGGAGGATTAGTAAATGCAATCGCAAACGATGACAATTTACACACTATTACTGTTGCTGGAAATGTAATGACAAATACTACTGCATATACCAATGCAATTACAGAACCTGATGCCAATTTAACTTTAATTGAATCTATTAATGATGGAGTCAGTGGCTCTACAAATATTACTCGTTGGTCTGCGGTAGGAAGTGCTAATAATTATATATCTTTAGAATCTAAAGATCATGATTTGGGTGATCCTGCAAGACAAAAGAGTTTAAAGAAAGTTTATATAACGTATAAAATTAATAGTACAGATGTTCCTACAATTCAATATAAAAAAGATAATGGAACTGCAAGAAGTTTTGATACTGCTTTTACCAATACTTCAGGAGCATGGAGTACTATAGGGATTAAGCCATCCACTTCTTCGGAAGCTAACAATGGACATAGTTTTCAAATTCTTATTGCTGGTGAAACTCATTCAAGTTTTGCAATCAATGATATTAATATGATTTACAGAGAGAAATCGGTGAAATAATGGCTTCAAGTAAAGAAAAACGATCCCAAAGACACCAGTCTCAACCCAAACAAAATGTGACTCAATCCAATCCTAGAGCAAAGGTAACAGAACAAGTAGCAGGTAGTGGATATCGTGAAACGCAATATATTGGTGGTAAAAAATATTATACACCTCTTTCTACAGATCCAAATATTGCAATCTCTGGTTCTAGTTCTGTTTCTACAGGTATAGGTGGCTCTTCTTCTGTAGGGGTTTCTTCTCATGGAGGTTTGGTTGAATTATTAGATGATGATCATACTCAATACGTTCTTGTAGATGGAACAAGAGCCTTTAGTGGCAATTGGACAAATGAAGGCAGAACGGTTGCTGATTTAGGTGTTATTACTACGGTTGATATTAATGGTGGCACTATAGATGGGGCTACGATTGGTGCAAATTCTGCAACTACTATTGTAGGTACAACAATAGATGCAACTACTGATTTTACTATTGGAACATTGGTTATTACAGATGATCAAATTCAAATGACTCCATCTCCTTCAGATACAGTTACTGTAGCAAGTGCGTCTAATGGAGTATTAAACATTACAACAGTAGACGATGCAGGTGCAGATGCAAATATAACTATAACTGCTGATGGTGATATAACGTTGGATTCAGCTGATAGTATTATACTCGATACTGCAGGAAGTAATAACGATGTTCTGTTTAAAAATGGTGGCACAGAAAGAATTAGGTTTGTAAATGATGGAAGTCCAGACATGGTTGTTACTGGAAACTTTACAATAGATGGAAGTGCTGATATAACTATTGATTCAGTTGGTGAAACAATTATTAATACCAATGGAAATTCTATTGCAAGAGCCAGTGTAACAGGTTCATTGTTTTTACATGGAGCTTCAAATGCGCCTGCTAATTATTACGCATGCGGTATTCAAATGAAAAAAAATATTTATCATTTTTCAACTGGTCATGAAGATTTTAAGGAGAATTATACTATGCTAAATATGTATCAAGAACCTTCATCTTTTGAAGCATATCCTAGTTAATTATGGCTAACATCAATAATAACGTTCAAATACGTCAAATAAAAAAATATATAAAAATTCCCGACAGGCGATTGTTTTCTGGACTTTTGTATATTAATGTAATTAACCATGATGACAATGACGCTCATGACGATTTTGTTCAACAAGTGTATGATAAAGACAGTGCAAGTTCAGGCAGTGTGCCAGATGGGATTGAATATTCTACTGCATTTGCAGACGGTGGTAATGCTTCTCAATCATTTATTGATAGAGGAAGAGATGGTATGAAACATTCTTTTGCTGATTATGACTGTTTTGTTTTTCATGTTTGTGGAGGAATGTCATTGTCTGGTGGTCCTGTTGCTCCAAGTGGGATAACTTCTGCTGTAGGTGGGGCTGCACTTGCTGGTTTAACTCCTCCTATGGCGCAAACAGTAGATGGCACAAACTATACATGGATAGACAATGGAAATAATATAACTGGTACTGCTGATGATTCAGCTAATTGGTATCCAAATAGAGATAATCCTTACGGTGATTATTGTTCACATTTTGTTAAACATCATTTATTATCAAGAATTAACAATGCATCTGGGCATATTCAAACAACAGGAGGTTCAAGGTATTATAAACATAGACCTCAATTAAAAAGGGAATTTACTATTAGTGATGATATGCATTTTGCAGATGCCGCTTCTATTGAAAATAAATATGTTTTATCAAATGGGGTATATGATACAAAAGATTCAAAAGGAATAGACCTTACTGGAGAAAGTATTGCAACTTTAGGGACAGGAAACAGTATTGCTGAGTTTCATCCTTTAGATAATACATACGATGGGTCATCTGAAGATGGAAATACATATTATGCTCCTGTTGATAGAATTGCTATTTATGGCAAACATCAATTTAGTCCTGCTATGCACGCTGCGGGAAGTAGCGCAGTTTGGTCTACTAGTGGAGTTGGAGCAGTTCATGTAACTGATTACTGGGATTTAGTTATTGATATTGGATTGCGAGGAAATAATGCAAGTGGAAGTAGTTCTGCTGGAACATCCAACAAAGCTATTATGAAAAGTCAAATAAATGTATCGTTTCAACCATTTGGGGAAACACAAACTTTTAGCGT
>Ga0098037_1001482_pt1 | contig 10796 bp, 5 predicted proteins | sample 5_EtaG_FD_75050 | JGI IMG/M metagenome (GOLD analysis project Ga0098037, IMG submission 75050) | Marine viral communities from the Subarctic Pacific Ocean - 5_ETSP_OMZ_AT15132 metaG | ecosystem: Environmental > Aquatic > Marine > Oceanic | place: Pacific Ocean | collected 2015-01-08 | reverse complement strand
AGTATGATTTAGATGACCATTTTCAAAAGGGTGGGATTTTATTAGGGCATAATATTAATGCTTTTGATTTACCTGTTCTTAGAGATTCAATGGATATTTATATTGTAAGAAAATATTTAGAAGATAAGTCTAATAGATGTATTGATACAAGTGCACATTTAGTAAAAGAACATGGTAAAAGAATACATTTAGATAATTTGGTTAAATGTACTATTGATGACCAGAAAAATATGAGTAGTTTAGATTCCGTTGTAAAATGGAAAGCAGGAGAATATGATGAAGTGGTAGATTATTGTCTAAAAGATTCACAATTAACTTATGATTTGTGGAAATATGGGCAAGATAATGGTATAGTTAAATACTTTGATGAAACAGAAAATGTATTTGGTGAGTTGCAGGTAAATTGGTAGTATCTTTTGTGCGCTTTATGGCGATATGTAAATTGAAAAAGTGGTAAGTCACTCTAAAGCCGAAGAAAAAGAATTATTACTAAAATAAAAATTAGGGGTGTAGTCGTGTAAAAACGGCTATGCCCCGCTTTTTTATGCAAATTTTCAAAATTTTGAGTTTTAGGTACTTTTTTATTTTGAACTTTTAGATTTTTTAACCTTCCATTTTTTATAAAAGTTTCTACCAAACATATATACAAGTATATAAAATGTTAATTCTACTACAACAGCAACGATTAACAGTCCTGTACCCATTTCAGTATATTCCATATTAATCCCTATTGAATTATAAAGTCTAAATAAAATGATTGTTTAGTTGTTTCATTAGCATTAGCAGGATTACCTGTTGTTAAAGCAACATTACCTGCTTTTGTTATAACTGTTGCAGTATATTGTATTATTAATTCTCCTGAAGCAATTGGATGAGGAAGTCCACCTCCACCTGGAATTTGAGCAAATTCAAGTAATAATGGATTATTTACAAAAGTAGTATTAAACATAGGCTGCTGATGCCCTGTAACTGTTGCTGAACCAAATTGATTTACTACTGCTGAAGCAACTAAATTATGTGTATCTACTACTACTGTTGCAGTATAATCAACACCGCCTATTGCTAACCCCGTTGGATTATATATTGCAGGTCTGGGATATAACGCTAAATCTGCAACACTACCACCATGTCTGTAATTTTGTGGTAATGTTATATTTAAAAAATTAGGTGAATTTCCAGGATAAGAGTCAGCAGCAATTCCTCTTAATGTTCCTGTAATATAATCTCTTACTTCATAATCAGCAACATTTACACCATTTACATCATTTATGCCTGCACCAGTATTTGCATCTATTATAGTAAATGCAAGGTTAGGTTGAGTTAATCCACTATTTGTTAGATTTGAATAATGAGATTTACCTAAAATAGCAAATGGACTTATTGGTGGTAATGCACCACCACCACCACCACCACCTAATCTTTTCTTTTTTGCTTTTACTCCTTTAGTGGACATCATTATTTCCATTCAATCACCCTATCTTAATCCATTTTCCAGCAGGACCATAAATATAAGTTGCAGTAGAACCAGCAGTTAAAGTATCAGCCGCAGTACCACCATCAAATATTTCAGCAGTATTTCCAACTGAACCTTGATAATTAGTATGTCCATTCGTTGCATTACAACATTTAACGATAGTTTGTTGTACAGGGTGTATTAAAAATTGTGTTCCCTGTTTAGGTGTAGGTGGTAAATGTATTTCTCCATTATTTCTATCAGCATATATATGTGCGCCTGATTGTGCACCCGATAATTTGAAATTTGTAATCTGAGAAGTATTCATCCATACTGCATTACCACTATTACTTGATTTATTAATAATCATCCAATAAGCCCTTGTACTCGTATTTCTCCATCCTTGAACTTCTAATATTTCATTATCAGGTTGTTCTTCTCCAGGCATTTGTAATGCTTGTAAAGTGACTGATTCCAAAGGTCTAATTAATACAGAATTTGAACCAGTAGGAATACCAGCAGGAAGAGTACCACCATTTATAATTCCTGTTAATACTGTACTTTTAATAAACCTGCTAATATCAAATGTATCTACTGTATGTATTGACCCGACAGGCGACATAGAAGGGAAACCTTTTTGGAATGCTGAATGAAGGGTAGTACCGTTAGCACCTAAACACAAAGCAAATAAATTTAGATTGGATAAATTTACTAATGTAATAATTTTTTTATCATGGTTATCAGGATTAGGTAAAACAGTAAAACCACCACCACCTAAAAGATTTCCTTGTGCATTAGAATTGTCACCCCCAATACCTTCAACTGCTATTGCATAATTAGTATCTGCTTGATTACCAGCAAGTAAAGTTTCATCAGGTCCAAGTTGGCTTTTCTCATTTGTATTAAAATAATATATCTGTCTTGCACAATCTATCATTGTACCTGGGTCTAAAGCAGCAACTAAGGTTGGTTGAATTACTTTTATTACTTCTCCAAGATTTGTGTTTCCTGATGATGCAGCAGAAGTTAAACCAAATTGACTTAAACTTTGAGGATTATATGAACCAGTATCAATAAATCTACCATCAGCCTGAAGATTCATTGTCTGCCCACCTGCAATTGTTAAACCAACATCAAAGGTTACATGTGATATTATGTTCCCACCACTAATAGTTAAGTTACCATCTATTTGTAAATTTCCTGCTTCAGTCAAAGATGCAATTTCTGTATTTGTATTATTTACAAAAGAAAACTTTTGAGTTGTTTCATCATTATCGGTATCTATTTGGAAGGTCATATTACCATCAGACTTAATGGTTAAATCTATATCAGTCCCTCCGATAATATCTCCTCCACCAACAGTTAAATCTCCACCAATTGTTACATTATCATTTGTATCTAAAGTAATGGAACTTCCACCGTCTGAAGCCTTGATTGTATTACCACCTAAAGTAATATTACCTGCTATTGACATATCACCTGCTGAAGTAATAGATGCTTTTGAAGTTCCTCCTGTCGTTTTAATATCTAACGCTAAGTCTGTATCAGCACCCGCAGTTTCAATAAACACACCTTTATTGTTATCTGTACTTGTATTTTTAATAAATACAATTTCATCCGTTCCTGCATCTCTCTCTATGTGAATATCTTTGGTAGGGGGAGTTCCGCCTAATCCTACTTTATGACCCGCAATAATAATGCCTCCCGTTGTGCCATCTTGGATAATCAGGTTTCCTACATTATTTTTAATTGTCGTGCCCGAACCACCCCCTATTATAGAAAGTGATTCATTATATGTGTTGCTATGGCTATACCCGACACTCACAGCGTTAGTTTCTTTATTATAACCGTAAAGTTGCACTTTTCTGTTTGTAAGATTCTTAGTATTTGATGCCCCTGCAAGAACCTCAACCAATGCCACAGGAATATCGTCAGGAGTTAAACTATCTACTACTCTTGGAGTTGCACCCGCAGTTCCCGTTCTACAAACCAAATCACCATTAGCGGCAATTACTATCATATCATATCTAACATTATTAACATCAGGGTCGCTTACTAATTCTACACTCGCAGGGTCAGCAGAAAATAGTACACCATCTCTAAAGTAATTGATGGCGGCACTAAACCCAAAAGATGTTCTTGTGCTACCCGATAATTGTTGGAAAGAAGCGGTATTATAATCCACAATATAATTACCCCTTGCTGCATTTTCTAATGCTTTAAATATACCACTATGTACTTTATCTGTTCCGTCTGTTATACCGCTTGTACTTGCAGCACTTAGCGATGTAATATAATCTTTATTTGTATAATCTACCATTTTAATCTACCTCTACTGTAAAAATAACTTCTATTGAATCTGAACTTGTAAATGGTCCAATTGACCTAAAATTAACTCTTCCTAACATTACTCCTGATGCATTAAATATTCCCATTTCCTTTATAGTTTGCCCTGCTATGGAATTACCTGTAAATGTAGCCTTAAAATCTAATGAACTTTCGCCTGAAGTGACTCTTGTTGCTGATGTACTTGCTAAAGGAATATCTAAATCTGTAGCCATTGGGTTTGTAGTATCTCCACCATTTCCTATTTTCATAATAGTAAATTCGGTAGATATTAAATCTCTAATTTTTGCTTTACCTGCTTCTGTCATCATGTTAATACCCTTCCGTTAAATCATCATCCAATACAGTTTCAACTGTTGTTCCACTACCACTAACAAACCCTACATTACTATTAAATCCTATTAGGTTATTAAAACCGATGTTAGTTGTTGTACCGCCTGTTCGAGTAATAGTTAGTTTAGTTCCCCTTACAGTTGGTTCTAATGCTTCTGTTAATGGTGGTGTTGTATCGCTATATCTATCTCCTCTTAAATTACCATCTATTTCTAAATTTTTCAAAGTTAAGTCAGCATATGTTGAAGCCATTGTTTTACTATACTTTCCTACGGTTATTTTAGGTAATCTACCAAAAGTATCTTGTATTTCTAATACTTGGTAATATCCAGTAGGAATATCTTGAGAAGGATAACTAAGAGTAATAACATGTCCTGCCTTTACATAAGGTATTCTTTCTTTAGGAACTCTAAATGATATTTGACTATCTAATGAATCTACTACATTTAGTTCTAATTTTGCTTTATCTTCTACTAATTTTTGAGTTTTTAAACTTAAGTCAGTAATTTCTTTTTCTACAACTCTACCTATTTCTTTAATTGATTTTCTATTTCTTGCAGTAGCCTTAACCGCATCACCATATACGGTTACAGAATTAAATTTATCAAAAGATGAAGATAGTCTTTTTACTTCGCTTACTTGTACTGCTGTATCATTTTCAGATAATCTAATATCAGTATAAAAGTTAGTAGGAATCATTTCTCTTGTTTCAAAAGATTTACCATCAATAACTAATCTTTTGTTTTTTAGTTTTAATAGTTCAGTTAATGTGTAGAATCCATTAGCACCTATGTATTGATTGCCCGTAAAATATAAATCTGTATTATTTTCGTATTTAACTTGATAATCTATATTTGCTGCTTCTAAAGTATTATTGACTATTTCATCTACTTCTTCTACTATATCTACAGTACTGCCCAGATTGCATCTTTTTGACAATAAATTTTTAGGACTTTTAAATATAGTAATAGGAAAGGTTTCACCAATAGATACTATACCCTTCAAATTTTGCATGTTTGCTATCCTTATGTAATTATTGCTTGTACCGTTTTTAGTAAATAATACATCTGTATGTAAGTCTTTAATACCGTCTGTAATTAAACAACTATAAGACCTATCATTAATAAAAGAATTATTAGCACCATTATCAGTAGCAATAGAATTAAGACTTCTTCTTACAACATAATCATCATTAGGCTTACCGTCTACATCTAAACCTACATACATAGATAATACAGATTCATTTGTTGCTTCTCTTCTTGTAGGTGTATGCCCTGTCCACGGATAATATGCTGATGCACCTACAACAGTATGACATTTATTTGTATCTGGTAATCTTGTAAATCTATTAGTTAATTTGTTAAGTTCTATTTCTGAAGGGGTAAAATCCCAAGTACAATCCTTTGCAATTCTCATTACTCTATAAAATATATCTACATCTGCTGTTCCGTTTGTATAAGTTACATTATCAATTTCAATATAATGTGTAACAACATACCCTGTATGGTTTATGTTATGACTTACTATTTGATGTATATTTTCAGGAGTACTTTCTTGAATATTATTTCTGCCTGTTTTTACATTTGCTGTAATCTGTCCTGATGTTGGTGTTTCTGATACTAAATAGTGACCTGTTAAATCATTAGTAAATTGAAGCCATTGATTAATTTTAGGGAAAGCAGCAGTTCCACCACTACCATCCTTTCCATTATTAGCGTTAGTAGTAATATCCGATTCTACAATTTTAAATACTAATCTTCCTTTAGTTCTTGAATTAGATTTAACTGAAACACTTCCTGTAATTCCTGTTGATTGAGTTAGAGCATCTAATTCTATTTTAGTTACATTTGTTGCCAATGTATTAAAAACAGGTTTGAAATAAACTTCAGCCCCATATTGCGTATCACATTTTGATAATACTTTATACTGTAATCCATTCGATGAATCAGCACTTAAAAATCTAAAAGCATTACTATCGCTATTATTATAAAAACTATAAGTTTGTTTATTAGGCCATCTTGTATTATCTTCAAAGTTAAATCCAAATCTTAGTGACATCCATTTAGTTCTTTTATCTGTTTCTTGATAACCTATATGTAAATTAGGTAATGTAGTTCCTGAATATATTCTTTCATCAATTGTTTCTGATTGGTATGTTTTACTAACCTCAACATCATCAGTTGCTGAAAAGTCAATTTCATTAGGGTGGTCGTGTCCATCACTTGAATGTGTTTCTGTGTATTCACCATAACCAATCATACTTTGATTATCTGCTTTTAATTTTTTAACTATTGCCCACATATCAGTGTATAAATGTGAAGGTCCAAATCCAATAGGATTTGTTGTAGCATTAATAGTACCTGTTTCAGTCCATTGAGCCATTTTATCAAACACTCTTGAAAATTCAAAAAAAGTATTTCCATCAAGTCTTGTCATAGAAAAGGCACCTGAAGCAATCGGGTCATGGTAATTACTTCTTGTAGGTGTAACACCTTCAGTTTCAACAAAGAATGGAATAAATAGTTGATAACTGTCTTGTTTTTCAGCAGAACTTTGGTCGGTCAGGCCTGTGTTTTCCCTCCACCCTTTATATAAATTATTATTATTATCTATCCTTCCTAAAATATGTGTATAGTTAAAGTAATAAAAACTTCCATCAAACTTATTAGTTTCTGGTGATGTTGCTGAAATAAAATTACCTTCATTAGTATAGTGGTTACGGAATAACTGACTTGAGTTTAGTGCTTTATCTGCGTCATTATGTATTTTAATATAACCAGTATATTGAAATTTTTTTATATTAGTATCTCTAATAAAATTTAAGAAAGTTCCATCATATCCTGTAGGAACTTGTCCAACATAATCTATTGATGGGTAAATACGATGTTCTGTAATTAAATCATTTGCTGTTAAAGTGACTATAACATCTTGTGAACCACCGCCAACATCAGCCGCAGCAAAGGTAAGTGTATCTCCAGCAGCGTATTTTGCACCTCTATGTTTTATAGATAATTGTTGTCCACCGTGATTAAATATTGTGCTTGGAACTGATGTAAATATAATAGAAGAAACATTTGTTGCTGAATCTAATACTACTGTACATTTATATCCCAAACCATTTCCACTTGTTGCTGAATGAGTAATATTTTCATAAGTTCCAGGTGTAGCACCCACAGGTTGTTGTGTTACCCTTGATTGTAAATTAGCGTTAATTATACCTGCTGTTGTATGCCATGCACCGTTAGTTTTACCATCATTTTGAGTTCCATTTAAATGATAAATATCCTGAGTTGTAGTTAGTGTTATTTCTTCTGCTTGATTACCATTAAAAATACTTTTAGAAGTTGTACTAAAATTATTAAATCTGTATATATGCGCTTTTGGTCTAAGTAAGTTTGTGTAGGCCAATTATACGGGGCTTCTCTTGTAGTATAATAAAATTTACCTTCGCTTTCGTTATTAGAAAAATTAAAACCACCATCAATTTCAGCACCTGTAATATATGCTTCACCTTTATCCGTAGTATTATTTACAATGGCTGGAAGTGTCCAATCTGTATGATTTTCAATTTCTGTAATACCGCCTAATACTTTATGTTGAGTATATCCAGGTTTTAATTCATTTAATGCAGTAGAAGGTAAGTTTTCGTAATCAACTTCATTAAAATGCCAATCATAAGTGACTTCAATTAATCTTGCTAAACCAAATCTTTTTAATTCTGAAGTATTTTTATCTGATGAATGAATAGGCATTACTTCATAACTTGCATCTGTTTCCATAGTATCTGAAATAGAACCTGCATAATTTTCATGGGTTACAGTTGATTCGGTAGAAGTTCCTTTTGTTTTAAATATAATAGCATAATTTTTTAAATCTCTATTAATATAACCTAAACTATTAAATCTTTTATAACTATCAGGATATAAATCTCCTGTACTAAACAAGTAAAAATTTTCAATATTACCATCAAAACATTCATATTTAGATTTATGAGAAAGTGGTGCTTGATTAGCATGATTTCCTGCTGTCCATTGAAAATTTAAATCCCCATTTCTTTCTGAAATTTTAGGATAATAACTTCCTATTGCAGATGCGGCCGTTGTGTAATGTCCATCAACCGCTAAAGCAGCATGATAACGAATAGGTAAATTTTTAACATCAGTAGACATTTTAGCAATATCCCAAAACCTTGTACCTTCAAGTGGGTAAAAACCTTCTCTACCTTCAGGAGAATATTGTTGAAGCCAATTGTCTGTAATAACACTTTGGTAATCCCATGCTCTTACAGTTCCATCATATTCTATTCTACAAGCAGTAGCATATCCAGATACACCTGTATTTCTCCCATACATTTTATTAAATTCAAAACCGTTATCCTTATACTTTTTATTCCATACTCTATCAATGTATGCACCATCCCATACTAAAGAAGAATTACCGTCTTGCAATCCTGTATATCTCCAAATATAATTACCATAATTATCTTCATATCTGTAATCTATTCCATCATTTGCTGTTGGGTCGTCTATATATCCTGGATTAGTAAATGTAATACTTGCCCCTAAATTATTAGTTTCACTATTTAGATAATGTAAAAATCCACCATTAGGAAGTCCTTGAGTATTAACAAAGTAAATACCTTGTGAATTATTTATACGAGTATCATTACTATTAGATTGAGTTTTTGCTAAAATAACAGGGAAAATAGGTGCTACGGTAACTAATGATAATTGATTTTCTAATGCTTCTATTTTTACCACAGCCATTTCAGTAGGGCTTGATACTGTATCATGTTTTACAATAGATGTTTCTGTATGGTCGCTCATTATATTAAATTTGTAATCTGAAAAATTAGGAGATATTTCATTACCTTTAATATTAGATATTGGAAAACCCATTGAAAAAGGAGATTCAGAAGTTGATAATTCGTTTAAATTACCTTCTAATAGTCCTGTTGAAGAATTAATTTTTTCACCATCAATAAATAACATACCTTTATTAGAACACCCTTCAAGAGATGTTGGTCTATTAGTATCACTTAAGTTAGAAGATAAAGCCTTACCTAATGAAATATCAGGTTTTCCTATTTTAAAATTATCAGCACCATATGTTTTATTAATAGATGAATATAGCGTTTCTTCGGTTAATGTTAATTCCCACCCATAATTAGTTCCAGGAATTGCTACATGTGAATTTCCATCCCAATATGTTCCTGCTATATTATTAGAGGCATTTTGACTTGCTACAATACCTATTAATCTAACTTTACCATTTATACTACAAAATAGGGTATCTCCATCCGCAGTAGGATTTGCAGTTGCTGAAGTTCTAAAAATATTTATAGTTGTAGAACCTATATCAAAATCCTTTATATGCCAAACATCAGAAGGACTCACAAAATCATTAGTAGGGTTTTTAGTAGAAAAGATATAATCATTTGTATGTGTAAATTTTTCATTAACTACCATATCTAAAAGTTTAATTATATCATCTCTACCTGTTAATTTATAACTTACTATACCCGATTGTACTTTATCTTCTATTAACTCAATAGTTCCATCAAACTTTTTATTTTGTAAAATCGAGTCACCGTTAATATAACTGTATATTGAAGGAACATTTGCTACTGTATATGTATTGGCGTTATTAGTAGTGACAGCACCTATTCTTGTTTCTATTTGATACCTATCAGTTATAGAACTTTTAGGTTTAACATATTTTAGTTCCTTATCGCCATATTGGATAGGTATTCTCATACCTGTTATTTCTTTATCTCTAATAAGTAAATCAGTATTAAATAAAAATGATTCTGATAATTCAATAATATTACCATCTCTTTTTAAATTAGTACCGTCATATATAGTATCAATATCATAAGAACCTAAAAATAAATTTGTTCTTTCATTATATGGATATGTAAATGCTGTTGCATCTGAGATAGAATCAATAGACCAATTTCCAGCACAAGCAATCCAAGTATTATCTGTTTTAACATTTCTTCTATGAGTAGCAGTAAAAACTTGTTCATATCCATCATTACCCATAGAAGAAGCAGTATCAAAATCTCCAGCAAAAATAACTTCACCTATTCTTAATTTATTAATATTGTTAGAATGACCAGAACCATCAGGGTTTAATCCAGCAATAGGTGAACTACCCCATATTGTTCTTAAATCTTGATTAACAGTTAATCCTCTAAAAGTTAGAGTCCAACCTAATGTACCTGAATATGCTTTACCTATTAGTGGTATATTCATAGCACCTGAATAATCTTCACTAATAATATCTTCTTTTATTGAAATATCATCATATGTATTGAGTTTATATCCTACTATTTTATTAGGGTCAGGAATATTGACTTCTACATAATTACCAGTAGTCACAATAGAATTATAAATATCTACCGAAGATACTTGTGGTAGAGTATTGTTTTTATCATCTGAATCATCATAATCTACATATCTTGAAATATTTGAATTAAATAAATTTAAACTTTGACTATTTGCGTGATGAGTATCTCTTTTCATATTAAAGAAACACTTTTCCCATTGTCCTAAACTAATACTACCTAATGTTTGATAATCTCCCTGCGCCCATACGCTGCTATTATTTTGTATTGAATCTCCAGCACTAATAATTTGCTGTTTCATTATACCCGATGCTT
>Ga0098037_1001481_pt1 | contig 10801 bp, 12 predicted proteins | sample 5_EtaG_FD_75050 | JGI IMG/M metagenome (GOLD analysis project Ga0098037, IMG submission 75050) | Marine viral communities from the Subarctic Pacific Ocean - 5_ETSP_OMZ_AT15132 metaG | ecosystem: Environmental > Aquatic > Marine > Oceanic | place: Pacific Ocean | collected 2015-01-08 | reverse complement strand
GTAAACAGGGTAGTCCTGGGTACAGATAGACTTTCAGCTTATACTCAAGCAATTGAGTTTAATAAGCTGATTGATGAGTATAACAATAAGGAGAAAATTTTGAGGGAAGACAGAGGTGAAAAGTATTTGCCTACTGTTGAAGGCATAGCTGATGAATATGTCAACTCTCACTTTTTTAAATCGCTTAAAGAAGATACTCAAAAAGCTTACTCATATCAGATCAGTATTCTTTTAAGTCTTAATGTTTTTAATAAAGGTAAAACTTTAGGATTATTAAAAGAGTTGCATTTTGAAGAAATTTCCAACGGCATAGCTCAAAGCTGCTATGATCAGTTGATTAATAAAGATTATGCAATTAAAGAAGCTCACAAAAATAGAAATTCGGATGGGGTAACCTTTGCGAATCATATTCTTGCCGTTGCAAAACGTATTTGGAATGTAGCAAACAAATGGGAGATTACACATAGAAATCCTTGGAGATTTGTCGAGAAGAAAAAGGCAAAGATACGAAGAACTAAGTGGTCACCCGAACAAGTTGAGAGATTTCTTCAGTGTTGTTTTAATTCTGGAAAAGAAGTTTGGTATAATGTAGGTGTACTTGTTTCACTTGGTTATGCAACCTCTCAACGTCCAGGAGATTGTTCCCACACAATTTGGGATGAGATCCGATTTGACAAAAAAACGTACCATAAAGTACAAAGCAAAAAAGGCGATTATCATTATACGGCTGAAGTGGAAGTACCTTTAGAAGATGACGTAATTGACTTGCTAACTAAGCAGTTTAATAATTATGGAAATCAGAAATGGGTAGCACCTTATCCTAAAACGGGAGAGCCTTTTGATGGAGAACTTTTGTCAAAAACATTTAGAAGGATTGCTAATTCAGCAGGACTTCCACAGGAATTACAGATGCGAGATATTAGACGAACTGTACTTTCTGAATTAGCTGATAGTGGAGCGACTACCCATGAAATTATGTCTTGGAGTGGTCATGCAAATCCACAATCAACTATGCCTTATGTGACGAAAAGTTTAAGACAAAGTACATCGGCATATGCGAAGAGAAAAAAATCATTTGACAAAAAAAGTGGGTCGTAATACACAATGTCAACTATATTTTTTTAATCACTTGCCGTGGTGAAAGTGGTCAAGTTATTGATTTTATTGGTTTGAGGGCCGTTAGCTCAGTTGGTAGAGCAAGTGACTTTTAACCAGTTTGTCAACTGATCACTTTCACTTATACATACATAAACCTACCTTTTAGGTACAGACAATCCACTATGGTGGGTTTTTTTTATGTCTTTTGACATAATTATTTTCACTTTTCTACTTTTTAGGGGTTGACAGAAGGCTTACTATACATATTATAATATTTATAACAGTTAAGTGAACTAACATTTTAATTGTTCATTTAACTAATTAATTAAGAGAGACATAAAATGATTGCTAAAATGCTAAACACTTTAAGTGTAGACATTGGCGAAACACTAAGAATAGATTGTCCAGGATGCAAAGGCAAAAATACATTTACTGTTACAAATGATCTTGGGAACTTAGTTTATAATTGTTATAAAGCTTCTTGTGAATTAAGTGGAAAACTACACAAGACAATTAGCATAACACAAGCAAGAGAATTCTTTCAAAATAAAAAACAACAAAAGGCAGAAGTAACTAACGAGTTTATTCTTCCCGAATATATTGTCTTTAGAAATGACATAACAAATAACTTTGTAAATCAATGGAGCATATCTGATACATTAGGTTATGACATAAAACAGAATAGGGCAGTTTTTTTTGTTAGACAAAACAACGTAACTATAGATGCAGTTGGTAGATCATTAGATGCTAGGCTACCTAAATGGTTGCGATATGGTTCTTCTAGTATGCCCTACACCATAGGTAGTGGAAGTATTGCAGTAATTGTTGAAGATTGTATTTCTGCAAATGCAGTAGCATCAATTAGTAAGAATTTTACAGGTATTGCTCTTCTTGGAACTAATATGACAGAAGAGACATATAATTTAGTAAATACGTTTGAGAGAGTTATTGTAGCACTTGATCCTGATGCTACAGTAAAAACTTTGCACATTGCTGCAAAGCTAAGACAAGGATCAAAATCGGTAACATCATTAAAGTTGCAGGACGATATAAAGTATTACAACTCTGATGATGTAAATAAATTTAAAACTATAACTATATAAATGAGGGTAAAGAAAATGAGCTATAGTGTATTTAAAAAGTATGTAAGGAGAGTATGTATACACAAAAATAACACTCTTAATAGCCAAATAAAATATTGGAATGGACAAAAGATAAGGGGGTGTTACAGTTATGAATAGATTATTAAAAGTTTTTTCTTGGGGGTCATGTTACCCACCCGAAATGTCTGGAGATGTTTGTAGTATTCAAAATGGTTGGCTAGATTGGCGAACCAGAATATTTGGTGAGCAGATGAAATTAATCACTAAGAACTCTTGGGGATTACAAAAAAGAGATGGTAAATGTATGAAAGGCAGACATCTTAGTGGTACAACCAAGACAATAAGAAATAGGATTTATATTAATCCAGTAACAGCACCACCAGTAACCGTATGGTTAGATTGGCGAACCAGAATATTTGGTGAGCAGATGAAAAAAGTCTCAGACAAATTTTGGGGATTGCAAGATCGAAATGGAAAAGGTATACGATGGACAATTAGACCTAGAAAAAGAGTTGGATGGGGAATTTGTAAAAGGCTCAATGCTCCACCAAAGAAAGAGCTAGTTGATTTAATAGGATACTGGGGATGGCAGTTAAAACACTGCTATAAAGTAATAAATGTAAATAGTACAGATGCAGCAGAGAGATACAAAGTATTTAATAAAATGCGAAGTCTGGAAAAACTGAGGAAGAAAAATGAAATTGAGAGCAACTATTGAAATTGATTTAGAAGTCGATGATTTAATGGGGGTGCATACTATAATGAAAGATATAGAAAAGGATATAGCACCATTAGGTAAAAAGTATACGAATGTTAATGTTTTTGTGAGAGAAAGAAGAATGCTCAAAAAAGCAAAGATTGTTGACACAGTAGATACTAAAAACGATACATAAAAATATACCTGGGCATGTAGAAAAACTGCCCAAAAACATTTAAGAAGTAGAACATACCACTTGACAAAAGGATAGAGATGGAAACGGCATTAATTAGAACATTATTAAATAAAGATTTTTATAAAGATAATAAGAGGATGGCAAAGTCAGACTTATTCAATGGTGAATTACAGAAAATTAAAGATCACCTTGATAGTACAATACAAGAGTACGATAGAGACTTAACACCAGCAGAATTAGAAGCTACATTTTTAACAAGTCATCCTCACTTAACAACCTCTCAGAGAAGTGTTTACAGAGGTCTTTTTAATAAGATAGATAAAGAGCAGCCATTAGGTAATGAACTAGCTTCTAACGTCTTTAAAACACTATGGAGACAGAGTTTTGCAGAGAAGACTACAGACCTAGCATTTCAAATGCATAATGGAGATTTAACAAGTTTGTCACCTTTAAAAGATTTACTTGAAGAACATGAAAATGATTTTCTTCCAAATATAAGGGTTAAGACAGACAGAAAAGATTTAGAATACATCTTAGAAAATAACGATAATATGATGCAGTGGGGAATGAACATCCCAGGATTGCACGATATGTGGAGAGGTGTTTCCCCAGGATTATTGATTGTTGGGGCTGCTAGACCAAATACGGGAAAGACAAGTAGTATAGCATATATGTGTAGTGGAGCAGGTGGCTTTATAGAACAAGGAGCAAAGGTTGTTATCTTTGCCAATGAAGAAAAATGTGCAAGGATTACTGCTAGGCATATAACTGCACTTACAGGTCTATCTGTTTCAGAGATTAAGAGGAAAGAAAACTTCTCAAAAGTTAAAACAATGGTCGATAAGTGGAAAGACAATTATGATATTGTTGATGCGACCGGTCAAGATTTAGATTGGCTTGAAGCACACATTAAATTGATGCAACCCGATATTGTTATTTGTGATATGGCTGATAAATTTTTACCTGATGGAAAGTTTGCAGCAGCTCACGAAGCATTAAAAACTACCTACATAAGATTTAGAATAATGGCAAAAGAATATAATTGTGCCTTGTTTGCAATGTCTCAATTGAGTGCAGAAGCAGAAGGTAAAGTTATTGTAAATCAATCAATGCTTGAGGGCAGTAAAACGGGTAAGGCAGCAGAAGCTGATTTAATGTTCTGTCTTACAAAAAATCCAATGGTTGAAGGTCAAGATGAAGATGACAATCAGAGACATTGGTGCATTGTAAAGAATAAAATAACGGGCAGACACGGGGCAGTACACAATTATATTGACCCATTCACTGCAACATTTAGTGCATAATATGATTTATAAAGAAGAAAACATTTCTGTTCTTCAGAAAAAATTAGCATTTGAACTTAAACTTGCAGAAAGAATAGACAAGGCAAATTTTCACAAAGATATATATAGCAATGTTCATCGTAAGAGATACAAAGAAACAAAGAAACTTATTAGTCTTCTTGAAAACAACGTAACTGTAGAAACATATTTACCAGGAACTGTCATAGTTAATGATAAAATTGTAGTCAGTTTAGTATCAAACAAGTGGAGAAATAAAAACAAAAACAAATGGTATTTTCATACAGACGATATCAAAAAATTTATAGATAAATATATAGGGGGTTAAAATGACTAATTGGTTAGTTTTAGATGTAGAAAATACAATTACAGTAAGAGACAATAAAAAACACCTAGACCCATTTGAAAAAGATAATCATTTGGTTTTAGTTGGATGCAAATCAGAAGAAGGTAGTACTATCATTACCTTTGATCATTCTGAAGCGAAGCATTCAGGCATAGAACTTCTTCAGCCAATGTTGGATAAAACCGATTTATTAATAATGCACAATGCATCTCACGATTTAATGTGGCTGCGAGAATGTATGTTTGACTATTCGGGCGAAATTTATGACACGATGTTGGCTGAGTATATTTTGCAGAAAGGCAACAAGCTACCCTTGAGTTTGGAAGCAGTTGCAGAAAGACACGAATTAGATGTTAAAAAGCAAGACACTCTTAAAAACTATCTTAAAGCTGGAAAATCAGTTAGAGATATCCCTTATCAGGAGTTATGCGAATACCTACAAGCTGATCTTGACGTTACAACACAACTTTACAAATCCCAACGAGCCATCTTATCTAAGCCAGAGAACCATTCACTTGAGAAGACTTTGGGTCTTACCAACTTACTTTGCGATCTGCTTGTTAAAGTACACTCAAGAGGTTTTAATATTGACCAGGAAAAGTTGGAAGAAGTTAGAGAAGAGTTTACACTTGAGAAGAATAAAATAACACAAGATTTACAACAAACTGTTTCTGAACTAGTAGGCGATACTCCTATTAACTTAAATGCCCCAGAACAACTGAGTTCAATTATTTATTCTAGAAAACCAAAAGATAAATCAGTTTGGAGAAATTACTTTAATGATAGAATGAAATCGTCAGACTATAGACTAGAAGTATCTAAGCATAGTAATTTATGTTACAAAACCAAAGCCTTTCAGTGTAAGGAATGCTCTGGGGCAGGTAGAAAGAGGATGCGGCTCAAGTCGGGAAAAATGGGTAAGGCAGTTCGCATTTGTAAAAACTGTGATGGTCAAGGATATCTGTATAAATCAACGGGGCAACTTGCAGGTTTAAAGTTCAATGCTAAAGATTCATCCTGGATTTCAGCACACGGATGGTCTACAGGAAAAGACAAACTTGAATACCTAGAAGGCATAGCTAGGAACAAAGGTATGAAAACTGCCGAAGAGTTTCTTATTAAAGTCAGAAGATTGTCAGCACTTGATACTTACTTATCATCATTCGTTGACGGCATTAAAATATTTACTAAACAAGTCGATGGTCTGTTACATACTAGACTAGTTCAAAGTCAAACTGCCACAGGAAGACTAGCATCTAGAGAGCCAAACCTACAGAATATGCCTAGAGGTGGCACATTTCCAATTAAGAAAGTTTTTATTTCCAGATGGAAGGGTGGCAAGATATTAGAAGCTGACTTTGCTCAATTAGAGTTTAGAGTTGCTGCATTTTTGTCACAGGATAAAACTGCAATTAAAGAAATTGATGAAGGATTTGATGTTCATTCTTATACGGCAAAGATTATTACAGATGCTGGTCAAGAGATTTCAAGACAAGTAGCAAAGGCACATACATTTGCACCTTTATTTGGGGCAAGTGGTTACAATAAAACACCTGCAGAAGCTACTTATTATAAGCATTTTAATGAAAAATATGAAGGTATTGCAAGATGGCATAAATCATTGGCCAATGAAGCAATTAATAATGGAACTATTACAACTCCATCTGGAAGACAATTTGCATTTCCAGATATAAAGAGAAGGGTAGATGGTTCTGTTACAGATTTTACAAGAATTAAAAACTATCCCGTTCAATCTTTTGCAACTGCCGATATTGTTCCTATTGTACTTTTGATGATTGAAAGATTAATGAGGGAGCAAAATCTAGATAGTGTTATTGTAAATACTGTACATGATTCAATTGTTATAGATGTACATCCTGATGAAATAGACACAGTAATTGATACAATTGAGAATGCAGATAAAAATATCAATGCAGAAATTAAAGATTGGTGGGGCATAGATATGAACGTACCAATGGCACTTGAATCAAAAATTGGAGATAATTGGTTAAATACACAAGATATTGTAAAATAACACTTGACAAATACATTAACTAGTGTATAACTATCGAACTAGACAGAAAGAGGTATATTATATGGATACTGCATTAACACTGAATAAAGACAATTATGATCAGATGGCAGCACTTATGGGAGTTGCATCTGAAACTGAATCAAAAGCAAAAAAATCTACACTTAGCAGACTAAGAATTTGGAATGCAGGTGTTAAAGTAAAACAAAATAATAGAAATGTGGAAGTTGTTCCACCAGGATATTTTAGGGTTGAAACTGCTGAAGGAGAACATTTATTTGCAGAAAAAGTAAACTTTAGACCCTTCCTTCAGAGGTTTATGTATAAAATGTGGGATAATAACAACAACACATTTATCAAGACCATAATGGCTGACAATCTTAATATTGATCTAAAAGATACATCTGGTGGATTTAACTGTGGTAAGCCTACAGGTTACATTGAAGACTTTGAAGCTTTGTCAGATTCAATGAAAGATAAGATACGACAAATAAAAAGAGTCAGAGTTATTTTTGGAGACGTAGAATTAATTAATGCCGTAGATGTTAATGGTGAGAATAGTCATTTGACAAAACACTCAGTGATATGGGAGATTGATAACAGAGAAGCTTTTAAAATAATGGGTGAGCCATTTAAAGCAATGTCTAAATCAAGAAAACTTCCACTTCAGCATCAAATGAATTTAGTATCAGAAGAAAAGTCATTACCTACAGGTGCAAGTTATTTTCTTCCAATGCATACTCTAGACACTAAAAATGAAATAGACATTGCAGACGAAGATCAAGTTAAATTTAAAGACTTTGTAACTTGGATTGAGAACTATAATAAATATGTATTTGCTGAATGGGATGGCAAAAACGATAATGGTGTATCAGACAAAGATGCACAAGACGTAGTAGATCAATTCGTAGATACATAAACAATGCATCACTCTGCCGAAATTGCTATAGCTAAATACCTATCTTCCATTACACGAAGACAGGGAAGTATGAAGTCTTCTACGATTAAGAAGATATCAAGTGCTATTGAATCAGCACTGAACAAGCAATTTAATTCCAAACCCGAAAAGTTCAGATTAAGAATGTCATCCATCGGCAAACCTTATTGTCAATTATGGTATTCAAAGAACAAAACGGAAACAGCTATAGCAAAGCCAGGATCATTCGTTATTCAGATGATTATTGGAGACATTGTAGAAGCAGTGTTTAATGGGGTGTTTGAAGAGTCGGGTGTTGATATGCATCCTAGTGAAGAAGTTACATTAAAATTAGGTAAGCATACAATAACAGGCACTACCGATCCTAGTTTTATGCCTGTAACGGACACGAAATCTGCAAGTCCTTATAGTTATCAACATAAATTCACTGATGGTCAAACATTAGCAGAGAATGACAGTTTTGGGTATGTGGCTCAAGGTGTTGGATATGCAAAAGCTTTAAATAAAAAATTTAATGGTTGGTTTGTCGTAAACAAATCAAGTGGGGAATATAAGTTTGTGCCGTATGAGGGTGAATCAGAACAAACTTTAAGTGAGATAGAGACTAAACTAGATGAACTGGAAGAAAACAAATTCAGAAGATGTTTTAGTCCTATTGAAGAAACTTACAGACGTAAGCCTACAGGCAATAAGATTTTAGGAATTGAATGCAAGTTCTGTGATTTTAAATTTGATTGTTGGGAAAACCAGTTAAGTGAAGAACCATCTAGAGTAAGTACGGCCAAAGAAAAGCCAATGGTTTATTACTTAGCTGCCAATGTATAATCATAAAACCTACAGACTTGCAAAAAAATTAGGCTTTAGAAGTGGTTTAGAATGCAAAGTAGCAGAAGATTTAAAAAGTAGAGGAATTAAATTTGGTTATGAAACGATTAAAATAGAATGGGAAGATTTGGCTTACAGAACCTACACTCCCGATTTTGTTCTGCATAATAATATAATTATAGAAACTAAAGGATATTGGCCACCAATTGATAGACGAAAACTCTTAAACATTAAACGGCAACATCCCGAACTAGACATTAGATTAGTTTTTACAAATAGCAGAAAGAAATTAAGAAAAGGTGCAAAGTCAAGTTATGGAGAATGGTGTGTTAAATATAACTTTGACTATGCTGACAAATTAATTCCCGAAGAATGGCTAAAAGAAAAAAGAAAAAAGGCTATCCCTAATTTTATAAAGTTTAAACATTCAAAGATTAAAAGAAAAAAATGACAGTACACAGACCTTTATTTGTTAACGATGTTTACATAATTCTTCATCCCGTCATTAGGAAAGATGGTTCTTGGAGTAAGGAAATTCAGTTGAGTATAGCACATAGTAATGTTTCTAATTTGAATAAAGAAGATCAAGAGGGAATTTTAGATTTGGCAACACTAGGCTGTGCAGCAATAAATAGTTTAAAGGATAATGATTGGCTTATAGATTTTTTGGAGGACGAAATGGATGACTATTATAACAATAGACAGCAACTCTATGAAGTAAAAGACAATGTAATAAAGCTGAACTTTAAAACTAAAACTGAGGGCGAAGCATGAGTTATAAAAAAGCAATTGATAAACACTTTAAAAAAAGAAATCACCCTGATTGGGATAAAGAATACAGAGCAAAATTTGATATTGAGGATGGTAAAGTGAAAGTAAAAGTAGATAACGTAAATAGTCCACCACACTACCGAGAAGGTTTTATTGAATGCATAGATGCAATTCAAGCAAGTATGTCTGAGGAAGAATTCAAAGGCTATTGCAAAGGTAATGTCCTTAAATACATTTGGCGAATGAATTATAAGGGCAAAGCTTTAGAGGATGTTTCTAAATCAGAATACTACCTCAAGAAGCTAGTAAGTTTAATGAAGGAAACAAATGCAAAAGGAAAAACTTAACGTCTATTTAAATATTATTGTGGATAAAGAAATTTATCCTGTACCTGCTGATGATGACGTAAAGACAGAAATTAAAGACGGAATACTAGACCACATACACGAACAAGATGGAATAGAAGTAATTAAGATTAAAATATTGGGGATGAATTATGACACTAAAAACTGACTATCAAAATTTTATAGCACTATCTAGATATGCAAGATATAGGGATGATCTGCAAAGACGAGAAAGTTGGAAAGAAACAGTTGACAGATATATTAACTATATGAAGAACAAAGTAACTCTTACTAATAGTGAGATAGTCAAGTTAGGTAAAGCAATTGAAGATTTAGATGTTATGCCGTCTATGAGAGCCTTAATGACGAGTGGTGCAGCTTTAGATAAATGTAATGTTGTAGGATATAACTGTTCTTATTTACCTATTGATCACCCTAGAGCTTTTGATGAAGTGATGTACATACTAATGTGTGGTACGGGAGTAGGATTTTCTGTAGAGAAAGAAAGCACAAATAAACTTCCATCTGTTAATGAACATTTTGAACAAAGCGAAACTACAATAGTTGTAGAAGATAGCCGTAGTGGTTGGGCAAGAGGTTATAGAGAATTGATTGCTTGTTTGTATGCAGGTCAAATTCCTAAAATTGATGTAAGTAAAGTTAGAGGATCGGGCGAAAGATTAAAAACTATGGGTGGCAGATCAAGTGGCCCAGCACCTTATTTAGACTTATGCCAATTTACAGTAGAAATATTTCAGAAAGCAAAAGGACGTAAGTTAAATTCATTAGAAGTGCATGACATTGTCTGTAAAATTGGTGACATAGTTGTAGTAGGTGGTGTTCGCAGAAGTGCCTTAATTAGTCTATCAGATTTAGACGATAGAGAAATGCAATCAGCTAAAGCAGGTGAATGGTATTTATCTCAGAAACAAAGATCACTAGCAAATAACTCAGCCGTCTATCACGGCAAACCACCAGTTGGAACATTTATGGAAGAGTGGCTTTCCCTCTATCAATCTCATTCAGGAGAAAGAGGTATATTTAATCGTAAAGCTGCTAAAGATAAAGTAGCAGAAAATGGAAGAAGAAAAACAGATCATAGCTTTGGCTGTAATCCTTGTTCTGAAATTATTCTCAGACCTTATCAATTC
>Ga0098037_1001480_pt1 | contig 10804 bp, 7 predicted proteins | sample 5_EtaG_FD_75050 | JGI IMG/M metagenome (GOLD analysis project Ga0098037, IMG submission 75050) | Marine viral communities from the Subarctic Pacific Ocean - 5_ETSP_OMZ_AT15132 metaG | ecosystem: Environmental > Aquatic > Marine > Oceanic | place: Pacific Ocean | collected 2015-01-08 | reverse complement strand
TAATCTTCTTCTGATGATAAAGCCACAGAAGTAGCAACGTCAGCAGCAGGGTCAACATCATAAGTAAACATCGTACCCTCTACAGATGATAGACCGTTACCCATTCCTAGAATGATATACTTACCGTTGTAAGTTTCAATAACAGCTACTAAAGACTCAGAAGCAACTAACTCTAAAGTAAATTCTAAATCAGCAGCACTATCTTCTAAAAACTTTAGAATAAGGTTCTGCATATAGAATTGATTACCTCTAGTTGGTACACTTAGATCAGAGCTATAAGTGTGCATAAGTTTAGAACCTGCTAACTTGTAAGCTGTATCACCAGAACCTAGAACAATGTCGCTAATTTCAGAAGGTGAAGCCCCCTCTGTAAATGCTAGTTTACCACCTGGACCATCCAAGTTAAACAGGTACACATCCCCCTGTAATCCGTTCTTCTTTTTTTTAGTTTCACAGGTAGAAGTATAACCTGTTGCTAATAAACATCCCATTTTTGACTCATTTAACGTTAAACAAAATAAAATTTTACTTGATATCTAATATACGAAATATTCTTTGGTGTTATTTGCTTTATACGTTCTTAAATTTGCGATGTTTGTTCTGAAACTTGTACAGCGTTCTGTACTTCGTTTATTTCTGTTACTGAAACTGTTAGACCTAAGTTAGCTATTGCAGCTTGTAACGCCTCTTGCTGTGCTATTTGTTGGTCTATCTGTGTAGTGTCTGGTGCTTGTTGACTTAACGCCCCACCGCTAATATCACCAGTACCACCTCCACCACCGCCATTACTAGCTGCTTTAATTGCTGCTATTTGTGTCGCACCTTTTACAGAGATACCCGCAGCCGCAGGAATACCCGCTATTGGTCCTAGTTGGCTAAATGCCTTTGTAACTCCTACTGCTGTATTTATAACGGCTTGTGCTATTCCTAAATCTTGCTGTAACTTTTCGTCCTTTTTACCTAATACTTTAGCAAAGTTAAAGACGTCATTTAATAGACTTACAGAATCGTTAGCTAATTGTCTTCTTAGCTGTTTTTCTTCATCTATTTTCTTAGCTGTTAGTTCTGCTGTTATCTCTCTTTGTTTTCTTATTTGGTCCTCTGTGGATTCAACTATTTCTAGCTTTTCCATCTCGGCATTTTTAAACTCTATAAAAACTTCTCTTAGTCTGTTTTTCTCTACCTCTGATAGTTCTTCTAAATCTGTTATTGCTTGTGCTAACTCCGCAGGGTCTTTAATACCTAGTAACCTGTTAAACTCCTCTTCACTTAGTCCCTCTTCTTCAAATTGTTTTCTTTGTGTAGCTAGGAAGTTAGCGTATGCAGTTTCATAGTTTTTTAATGCTGCTTTTCTTTCCTCAATAGATAAACTCTCATCTTCTGCTATCTTTTTGTATATCTCTACTTCTTTCTCTCCTACATCTATTATAAAATCTAGTTCTTGTTCCCAAATATCTTGATTTCTTTGTCTACTTATTTGTAGGTTTTCAGTTTCAGAAAGTGCAGCTTCGTTTCTAACCCCTATTAGTTCTTTGGTCTTTTCTGTTAGTTCTTGTTGTATTGCTAAAGTATCTTGATTGTTCTTTTTAGCAATAGCAAACCTTTGATTAATTATACTAATCTCTTGGTTTATTAAACTCTCTTGTTTTTTAAATCTTTGTTCTTGTACCTTTTGTAGTTCTTCCTGTGCCTTTGCTTGATCTTGGAATGATAAGGTAGAGTCTTCTGCTTGTTTTTGTAGTTGTGCCTCTTGCCCCTCTAGTTTAGCTATTTGTTTTTGAGTAGCTAACATAGAACGCTGTAGTGCGTAGTTTTGAGTTTCCAACTTAATTGTAGCATCTACATTTTCTATTATCTTTTCTGTAAGGTCTCCCGCTGCTTCTGCACTAGCCTCGAATAAATCTACAAATGGGTTAGCGTCTATGTAGGCTTCACCCGCCTTTTTAGCTGACTCTAAAGCACCATCGAAATCGCCTTTAAATACTTTTTTAATTACATCACCTAAGAACCCAAACATATCTATTAATATGTCTATTTTAGATAATACATAGTTTTCGACTAGGTTAGCAAAGTTCTTTAAACTCTCTGTAGGGTTTTCAAAAACACCTATTAAATCCTCTGCTAAAGTACCAACTGATCCAACTAAAGTTTCAAATACTGTATTTATAACAGCTAAAGCAATCTTAAAAAACTTAGCACCTTTTTCTGTCTTACTAAACGCAGCGAATAAAGCAACAACACCGCTAATTAACAACCCAATAGGATTAAGTTTTATTACTTGTCCGACAGCTTCTAAAGCTCCTCCAAAATCACCAGTGGCAGGTATTATACCTTTTAATGCGTTACCGTATTCACCTACTGAACGCCTAAAATCTCCTACACCTTCCTCTTGTTCTTTTATCTCATCGTTTAACTTTTTAGCCTCTTTTGTAAGTTCTTTAAATCTTTGCGCTCCTTGCTTTGTTGTTTGGTCTACATTGGCCCACTCACTTTTAAGTGCAGAAAGTTTATTTCTTTGTGCTTGTAAAGAACCACTTTGAACATCTAAACTTTTTATATTATCGTTTCTTTCTTTCCTTACATCTTTTAATTGCTTGGCTTGTAGTTGAAACTCTTTACTATTCTTTTTGCCTTGTTTAGCTAAATCTTTTTGACTCTTTTCTAGCTGCTCAATTTCTTTATTTTGCTTTTCTAATTGAACGATAGCGGCATCATTGTCTACCTCAATCTCTAATAATATCTTTTCGTCAGCCATTTTTTAAATCTTTACTAAGTTTACTTTTGTTGTTGATCCGTCACCTTTGTACTGCTCTATTGAGTCAATATAATAGTAACCACTATCATATTTATACTCTAAATATATTGGCGTTAAAAAGTCCACACTTTGCACATCTAAACTACTTAGATTCAAGTTTAAAGATACATAAAAAGGATTGTTTAAAATCTTTATGTATAGGTTATAATTTCGTTCTAGTAATGTTTCACCAAAGAATGTATTACTTAACAGATCGTAGTTAGTAAAATTTAAGGTTTGATTTATATTATCTAAATCATTATTATTTAAACCTGTTGTGTTTGCTTGAAACTTAGCAAAAAAAGCATAACCTAAATCACTAAAACTATTATCTACTCCGTTATCGTCTGTTATCTCTACAGTATTATCATTACCTGCGTTTATACTAAAAACAGATTGAGAAGGTGCAGCTATTAATATTCTTGGCTTTATTTCTTGTTTAGAGAACTCTGGGTTTCCGTCTTCGTCTTCTCCTGTTAATTCCCACATAGGCATAAAAGGAATATAAAACTTATCAGAGCCTGTTAAGTTTTGAACAGTAGAGGCAAAAGGTGAAGTATAAACTTTTTTTTCATCAGATAAAAAGTCATTATCTATATCTATTTGTCCTGTTCCTAAAACTTGATTTGTAACAGCTTTAATTGATCCTAAACCTGTGTCTTTGTCGCTATCGTCTTGATATGTAAATAGGCTTTTTTTAGCGTACCCTTTTAATATTTTTGTATAGTCTACATCAATCTTTTTAGATAAATCTATTTTATCACTCCAATCTATAGCGTTAGGTATGTTGTTTTCTATTGTTTCAAACTTATCTAGTGTTAAAGTTCTTGTTTTTACATCATATTGAGATACAACACCATTACGGAGCATAACATCCTTAACGAAGTCTGTTTGTTTTATCTTAGGTAATACTGTAGATATATCATATTTACTTATAGCGTTAGTTAAATCTGTCTTTAAAAAAGAACTAACCCCATTTATACCTTTTTGTATGTAAAAGAACCCTTCAAAAGGAGGTATTGAGTTGTTTATGTTTGTTACTTCAAAATCAAAAGTATCACCTTCATTTACATTTGTAAAATTAAAAGACTCTATGTTATACTGTGTCGCTAAACCTGTGGTAATAAAACCAGATAAATCAGTAATGTTTGATGTATAATCTACAGTTAAAACAACTGTAAAAGATACAGCATTATTCTTTTTTACCCTTACTTGTATATCTCCATAATTAGAAGCGGGTTCAAACTGCTTACCTCTTAATGTTTGAAAACTTAAATTAAAATTTATACTTGTAGCATCTGATGCTGCTGTAAACCTATTCCCATCCCATTGGCTATCTACTCTACCCGCTGTATAATTTAATCCTGTGTAAGTACCATCTTTAGGTATTTGCGTACTAGCGTTTGTTTTAAAGTTAAGTGTATAATCACCAGGTTTAAAATCTTCTAAAGGCTTAATAGCGGGTATTAACTCTTGATTAAATACAACACTATTAAATAAATTACCCTTTAATTTAACATCTACTGACTCAAATATTTTATTAAATATATCTTTGCCGTAAATACCTACATTAAATTCATCAATACCTATAGGTCCTTTTGAAGTACCAAAGAATTTGTTTTTGTTGTTATCAAAAGGGAAGTAAAAATAACCGCTACTATTAGAAAAGCTATTAGTTACGTTATCATAGTTGTACTTATGTTTAAATTCATCTAGGTTATACTTTCCACTTTCCTCATTTATAAACCTATCTTTTAACAGTGCATACCATGCAGAGTTTCCACCGTAAAACCTTAAACTAGCCTTTTTTGTAGTTGGTGAAAACTTAACTACTTGATAGTACCCATCTGATATTACAGCATCATCTTCTATTAATTGACCATCGTAAGCATCAAAATTATTAACCGTTGTATAGTTGTTTAACTCTGGTGTATAACGAAGTATTCTAATATTATTAGCTGTTAGCGGTACATCAAAAGAAGTTGACCTGTCACCATGTCTTAAATCTATTTCTCCAATCTTAGAGATAGCTTTACTTATAGCAAAGTTTTCTAACTTAAACTGATCAAGATATTCACCGTTTACTTTATACTTTATCATTGCTCTTGTGTTAAAGTTCTTGGTAATTCAATGTCAAAACTAACTTCTCTAATCTTTTCATTCTCATCATAAAGAGTATAGTTACCACCTTTTACAGTTACCGTTACCCATCTATCATTAATAAACGCTTGTACTCTTATAGAGCTTCTAATTTGGTTTAGGTTATTCTGTTCGTCTTGCGTTAATAACTCACTTCTAAGGGTTATTATTTGCCTAACCTCTTGAGAAATATAATCAAATTCAGTATCACCATTTATGAAGTAGTTATCCCAATCTTGAGTTATATCTCTTTGTATTTCAATCTTATTTTTAGTGTTTTCTTTAAAGGTTCTAAACCTTGTAAAGTTCCACTTGTCCCACCCTCCTAAATTATTTTTCCATCTTAAAAGCTGATTAGTTTTACCACAACATACACCCGCCTTAATTGGCTTCTTTTCTGTTAGGTATAAAATAGGACCTTTTACAGTTGTATTATCTAAACCCCATGTTCCACCCGTACCTGTTGGTATAGTGTTGAATACTCTTTGTGCAAATATGATATTTACCGTATCTGTTGTTGCTGTAAATGTTGTACTTATTTTACCCTCTACTGCTATTGGTGAAGCAGGAGGAGCAGGGCATTTAAATGTAGATATAGTTAAATCAGATATATCATAACCCTCTACATAAAAAAAGGCTTCTGCATTACCTCTCATAGACGGTGCAAAATTTCCATTAGCTGCTGATATATCAGAGTCTATTGTATACGTTTCGCCTTGTATAACATTTATTTCAGTATCAAACTTAGCTATTAATAAAGTTTCTCCGCTTTGCATACTAGCCGCAGAGTTTCCTATTCTAGCCGTCTGTTGAGATGAAAATATATTATCACCTACATAATTTGGATTAGATGGACTATTAATAAAAGGCGTTATATTCCATGTGTTAGGGTCTTCATTATCATAAGTACCACCATCTCCATCTAATAATATATTATTTGGTACAGATATAATTTGTGTTGTTCCTTTATCCCACTCACATTGATCTGTTTCTATCTCTGGATTAACTGTATAAACTCCATCTGATTTATTTTCTATTTGCTGCCTTACGTATTCTTTCTCTACTCCTTTACTATCATAAATAAAAGTTTCTAAAAATACACTATTACCGCCTTCTGATTGTGAAAATGTAGAAGCAGGTATAAGACTGTTAATATAAAATGGATACTTTAAAGACTCAAAATTAGTAAGTAGTTTTCCTGGTGTTTGGTTATTTGCTAGATAGTCCCCAAAGTTACCTCCTATACTATTTTGAAACTGTTTAGCTCCGAATATTGAAAAACTAGAGTATTTACACTGATTACCCGCTTCTGAGCTTATTTGAAAGTTAGTTACTAATACTGTAAAAGGGTTAGGGTTTAATTGTTTGTTATTTATTATAGTAACTCCCACCCATTCAACTTTATTAGTGGGGTAGAAATCTGATGTTAAACTTCTTGCCCCTAAAGGTATTGTAAAATCAAAGCTTACTGTTGCTAAAGCTGTAACCCCTTCGTATTTAGCTGATACAAATATAATTATATTATCTTCTACGGTAGCACTTTGTAAATCATAATCAATAGATACAGTGTATTTGTTGCCCTCTCTAATATCAATTTCTTGATATAAAGTCTGTGTAAAGTTTTGACCGTTAGCTATTGCGCTAACTTGGCCACTTACACCGCTACCCCAATTCGCTTTACCTACTTCTGTTGTCTGTTCCCAATCTGTTAAACCTCCGTTAAAGTCTGAATTACTAAACCCAACAAAAGGAAAACAGTTAGCTAGTATATCTTCGTTAAATGTTATTCCATCTGTTTTATTATCCCATATTTCAGCGTATTCTATAGCAAATGAGGTCCAAGCTTCATGGCTGTTCTCGTTATCATAGTCAAAATCTGCCGACATATCGGGTTTAATGAAGTTCCTAACATTGCAAATACCTTCGTTATTCTGATCAAAATTAACCTCTATTGTACCTATTTCTGTTTGTGGCTTTGATCCATCAGTATTATAAGGATGATACTCTGGAGAACCTGCAAACACTTTTACTAAAGCCTTATAACCTTTATAATATTTTATAGCTGTTCCACCGCTCCCAGTTGAAGATGTAAACAAATCAATAACAAATGTACCAGAGCTTATTATTGATTTTATTTTGTGTACACCATCAATATCTGATGTTCCTGTTATTGTAACATAATCACCTTGATTTATTCCACTTTGAAAACTATTTAAAGTTATTACTGTTCCTCTTTCACTTGCAGAATAAGCATAATTAGAGATAGATAAAGGTGTATCTACATTATTAACAGGAAACAAATTACTGCTAAATTTATACTGTAAAGGTGTGGCTGATGCGTTCCACTTGCTAACAAGTCCGCTATCTAGTGTTTTCTCTGGTCTTTGTTCTATCGTTAACGCCATTAGCTTAGTCTTAATTCACTTAAAATGTCTTTTTTTATGTTCTTTTTAATGTCGTCTAAAACATTAATCTCTACTATCTTATCTACATCTGTAATTAGTCCAGGCGTTCCCTCAAAACCGTTTAACATTAACCCCCTAATAATAGAACTAGCTGCTCTATTAACCCCTCTAGCTATGGCCCATCTCTCTATTTGTTGGAACATTGGAGGGTTAGCGCTTATGTCTTCTGGTGTTTGGCCTGTTTCTAAGGTCCTAATATGATCTAAAGCGTAGATAGTTAATTTACCCTTTGTAGATTCCTCTTTAGCTTCGTATCTAATAGATTCTTTTGTAGCTCCTGTTGCCACCCTATCATTATCTACTAAAGTTTGTTTATACAGCTTTACAGCTTCTTCTCCGTTAGATTTTAATATGTTTAATAGGCTTTTCACTCAAATACAGAGTTAAAGTAATGTCTTACCTTATGAAATATTGATAACGTCTGTTTATTGTTAAAGTCTAAACAGTTTTCATAAGTATCATAAAGAGTTATAGACATGGTTAAACCTCTACCTATCCCTAAGTATTCTGGGTCTTTAAATACCTCTGATATGTTATAACTAAGTGAACTTATCGCTTCGTTTTTCTCTACAAATGCACAAAATCTATGGATAAGTTCGTCGGCTTGTTGTTGCCAATACTCTACACCCTCATCATAATAATTATCTTCTGGCTGTATCTTAGTAGTTTGAACGCAACATACTAAAGTAAGGTCCATACTGATAGAATTAGCTTGGCTATTAGATACGGTAACATCTTGATCCAATCCCAACAACGATATAAAAGTAGGGTTATTATTATCAATAGACCACTGTTGTAGCCTCTCTGTAGTAGTTTTAACATAAGGTAAGCCCATTTGCTCACATGATATTCTAAACAGTTCTGATATGTACTTACTAGGTGTTATCATCTTCTTCTCATTTGTTGAAATTCTTGATACCTAGACTCTGATTCATTGATACGATTCTGTAATTGTCGCCACCTGTAAACTTCACCCACAGGCATTTTAAGTATCTCCCTACTTTTAATAATGTCGCCTTTGGAGAGGTTATATAATGAATACAAATTACCAAAATCGCTAACGATCTCACCAAAACCCGCTTGGGCATGGCTTTCAGATAATCCTTTACTGTTGCTGTTTTGTTCTCTATCCCAGGATTCAACGCGGTTAATTTCTGAAAAAAAAAAGAGCCTATTGTATAAACCACATCACAAGGCATCTGATCAATTTGTGCTGCTATTTGCTCTATTTCTGCTAGATTTTTGTAGTTTTTACACGCTATAACAGCAATTACCTTACTCATTACCTCTACCTTTTCCCAGTCTTTAGCATCTTCTTTCGCTTGGACTTGGTTAATAAGGTCCATCATATCGACGTAATCAGATAACTTTAAGGTTAAAAAGTCATCATTTACCTCGTAAAATACACCATCTCGCTCAATATGTGTAGGTAATTCACACGCGGGTAGACCGTTCGCAAACGCTAATACTCTATCTACATTGGCGAATAATTCAGCCTTATGTGGTTTAGCCCACATTTTAGAAGATACACCCGTAAGAGCTTGATATATGTCTTCTTTGTTACCCTCTTCAACTGATTTGAGATAGGTAATGAACTCTTTAAAATTGTAATCATTCCAACTTTTACCAATTCTTCCCTTGATCTTCTCTTTACCGTATTTTACGTTTATAGGTATCTTCATTAAAAAGGACTCATGTAGTTTTTACGTTCTCCATCAAACTCTGGATAGTCTTCTTTGTTATCGCAAATATATTGCTGGATAGCATTGTAAGAGTCTAGTGCTTGATTGTGTTTTATTATCACTCCGTTTTTATAAGCGGGTACATTTTCACCAGACTCAAATAGGTTCTGTGAATTACCGTTAAAGTTATTTTTAAAGTTCTGTTCTTTGACAAACTCTGTATAAACTAACCCTTTTAAAACGTCTATCATTCCTTTAGACTGCATTAGTCTATGGCAATAACTAGATTTAAAGTAAAGAGGGCTAAATATCTTAGCAAATCTAGGAGTAGTAGGTATCTTTGCATCTTGGTTAAGGTCTGCTATAAACAAATCGCCTAACTCTATACCTAAAAGTTGGTAGATAAACTTTCTTTCATAGTCGTTTATGTACTCTTTTAGGTCATGTCTAGTTATGTCATTGTCATTGATAACATATTTACCTTCATCAAAGTCGTAATCTGTAATGACTAAACCCATATTTTATTTGGTTATTTCTTAAAAGTACAAAATTATATTTGTTAATACGAAAAAAGAGCGAACAAACGCCCACTCTTTTAAACCACATTATGAAAGAAAACTATTCAACTAATTACTAAGGTACATCATTAACAATATCTGCGCTAGTCATTGAGTTCATTACGAAGATACAGTTAGCTTGGAATCCTACATCAAACAAGTAAGGGTATTGATCACCGTCACCCATACGCCACCAATGCTCTGGCTGTGTTCCTAAGTTCATTAAATCAACTGCTGAACCTCCGTTATAAATATCAGAAGATAAAGCACTAACATCATCGTTCCATATAGCTAACTCATCAATACGGCAGTTATTACGCAATGATTGACCATTATTAAACCTACCTACTCTAAGGTTTTGAGGTTGTATGCTACCAGTATAACCAAAATTGCTATTTGTTCTAAGATTACTAGCACTAACATCAACACCATCAATAAAGGTTTTAAATCTGTTATAATAGTTGTTTACAGATCCACTATTAGCTCCTGTTGTACCTCCATCATAAGTTACTAAAACATGATGCCATTGTCCTACTGTAAATGTCGCTGCTTGTGTGAATAGGTTTATTCTATTGTTATTGCTACCGTATCTAAACTCTAACCTTTTAAATGCGTTTTGTCCGTTGTATTTTATTTGAATGTAACCTTGATTAGCTACATCTTGATTCCCAAAGTAAAATATAGTTTGACTAGCGTTAGTTGCTGTTCCTGGTTTAAACCAAAACGCAATACTCCACGCATCACTAATCCCCGATCCGTTACCAGTTCTACCTAAAGTATTTTGCAATATACCTGCGTTAGCACCTAACCAATCATTATTATTAAAGTTTACACTTTTAGTATTTGCAAATGCAGGGCTACCAACTGATAACTCTATTATTTGCGAGTCTTCACCATTGTAATTTATAGCCTTAACAGGAATTGCGTATTCTCCTGTTGCTAAAGATGAGCCACCTATTAACTTTCTTACATTACCATCTACTGTTGTAACTCCTGGAACGTTTGATAAATCCCACTCATAACCAACACCTAAATTAGCCGTAAGCTCATAGTTTAGTATCTCACCTTGTTTTAAACTAATACCTAAAGGGCTTGTAATTGTTGGAGGGTCTGCGCTAGGTGTTCCCGATGTTTGAAATATAGCGTTTAATTCGTTGCATACGTCCG
>Ga0098037_1001476_pt1 | contig 10817 bp, 15 predicted proteins | sample 5_EtaG_FD_75050 | JGI IMG/M metagenome (GOLD analysis project Ga0098037, IMG submission 75050) | Marine viral communities from the Subarctic Pacific Ocean - 5_ETSP_OMZ_AT15132 metaG | ecosystem: Environmental > Aquatic > Marine > Oceanic | place: Pacific Ocean | collected 2015-01-08 | reverse complement strand
TCTAACTTAACGCTTTTAGCATCATATTGTGAGGGTTTGCGTGTAGCGTTTTGACCGTAAGCCGCCGCTAAACGAGTTTTGCCTTGAAAACGACCGTCATCAAGTTTCTTGAATGGCATGTCAATCTTCTCAGGCCAATTAGAATCTCGCCCCTCGTTCCAAGCAGTAACCATGTTTTTATACAGGTCTGCCGCTTGTTCCTTTGTCATGTTAAAAGACATTGAGTACGACGCACCATCATCAAATGCGTCACACGGCATAGATTTCTGCTTGGTGCTATCAAAGTGATAAGGCTTATCCATACGTGGATACATAGCCTCTACATTGTTAATATTAAAACGCGTGTAGTTTTTCTTAGCCATAGTCATTCCTTTATTGGTTTAAATGGATTGTATTCTTCCGTAGTAAATTTAGTTTTAACTGCGGATACTGCATCTACACTATTGGTTAAATCCTCTACCAATGATGTAAAAGTCTCTGGTACGAAGCCTACTGGTTCAAACAATAGCTTCTTGTATGGCGCGTCCTCGTCTTGAGATACGCGGGTAATCATTTGTTCTGGCTGATAGTTGTGCGAAGCCAAATACTTTTTGTATGCCGTGTACGGCAACCTTTTTGAGTTTTTCTTTTTGTCTGGTGCTGTACCAAACAAAGAAGTAGCAGGCAGGTGTAGCTGAAACACTCCTTGTGCTTCTTCCTTATCAGTAATAAACCCAACAGCTATGTGGGTAAACAATCTACAGGCTTTAGAATTATTATTTCCAGACCCACGTATGTTCTGCTTACAAAGCGTACAGCTTGAGTGTTGTTTATCTTTAGCAGTCACATCAGGCCCACGCCCTGCATCTGAAGTCCAACAAGTAGGTAATCGGCTTGCTCCGTTATCAAAAGAACCCTTGTAAAAACAACGAGATATGGCTATTGATTCATTAACAATAACAAGATCAAGATAGTCTCGCTCACAGGATGCAATTACCCCTTGTTCGTCCACTAACTGCCATACCTTGTCGTCGTGCTCAATGCGACGGTTGTATATGCTCCCCGCCATAGTTACGATCTACGAACTACTATCTTATACCCTGCATCAACATTGATGCCTTCTGGTATCTCATCAGGATTTTCTTCCATAAACTGATTCATAGTAGATTGTTTGATCCGTTTCTCAAGGCAATCAAACGCGTCATTCCTAACTACCCACTCATAAAACGCAGGCCAATTAGCTGTCCATATCTTGCGCTGTACTTGGCACATGATTGTGCCGGATTCTGTTTTGACTGACATCACGTCATGCTCAAGACAATGCTCTTGCAGATGTGCTTCAATCTTTTCTTTATCTTCTTTTAGTTTGGCTATTTTCTTATCGGCTTCTTTCTGTATTTTAGATATCTCGTCGCGTATCTTAACTACAGCTCCGGCAAGTTGCCCCAATGATGCTTTCACTTCTTCAGTCATTTCATACTCCGCTTGTAAGAGTTAGTAAAGAAACTAGTATATATGTAAATATTGACTTTGCAAAGGTTTTATTTACTTTATTTCTTCGTTATATAAATCAATTAGTTGTGTGTGGGTTTCGAGTTTTCCAGACAATAGTTTGTACAATCTTCTCTCGACTGGACTACCTTGTATGTGTACCACAGTCATCTTGTTTGACTGTCCTTTACGATTAATTCTTGCGTTTGCTTGCAAATAAATCTCGGTGCTTGTTACAGGCGCATACCATATCACCGTACTCGCCGCAGTAAGCGTGACACCGTGAGCCGCCGCTTGAGGTTGTATAATAAGAACTTTAGTATCTTCGTTAGTTTGAAAGCGCCTGAATATATCTGTTCGTTTAGATGGTGATACGTCACCAGTCACACATTCGCTAGGTACGCCAGAAGACATAAAAAACTCGTGTAGCAAGTCTATCGTATGTCTAAATGGTACAAATATAAGAACTTTAGCTATTGATTCGTCTACAACTTCTTTAATTACGTTTAATCTATTGCTCACGTCAAACTCTACAGTATTGCCTGAGTTTGCATAGACCGCACCGCAAGATATCTGTAGTAACTTATTAAGATTAACTGCCACATTGGCACTTGTTACTATCTCATCCTCTGCCAACATCAAGAACTCAGTACGAACTTCTTTATAGTAGTGCTCTTGTTGGCGAGTCAATGGGGCTTCTCTTTCTGTATATACAATATCAGGCAGGTCTAAACATTCTTCTTTAGTAAACCGTATAGCAGGCTGTAATGTTTTAAACACAGTATCAACTGCATCTGGTTTAGGTATCCATTTGAATCGACTGACTGGATACATAACTAGGTCGCGGTATGCTGTCTTAGAACGTACTACATTGTGCGGTACACATAGTTTAGCCAACCCATGTGCATCGACTGGAGATTGTGCCGCAGGTGTACCAGTCAGCATCCATACCCACGTATCTGAATTGACTAGTTTAGCCATCGTTTTCCACCGTTTTGTAGTGGCTGTTTTGTACGCGTTGGCTTCGTCAATAATAATTAAATCAAACCCACCATCTTTTATGGCATCTTGTACCACATTTACACCGTCATAGTTAATGACGACATACTCGTAACCGCCGTCGTTTATTATGTCGGTTCTTTTTTCTCTCGACCCATACGCTACCCCGACACTTCTATGTACAGCAAACTGGAATAAATCTGTTTGCCACGCACTTTGCATAATTGATAATGGGCAAACAATAAGAACTCTGTTTATGTACCCTGCTTGTAGTAAATAATCGGAAGCCCATATACAAGCCGCAGTTTTACCTGTGCCTTGTTCGTTAAAGCAAAATGACCGTGGGTTTAATGTTAAGAACTCAGCAGTAGTTTTCTGGTGTTCCATTGGTGGAAACACCCCACCCCAAACGTAATCACGCATGATTGGGCTAGGAATATTCTTCATATTCAGCCCTGCTAACTGTTGCGTTGTAGCTAAATCCCAGTCTACCGTCATGGTGTAGACATCTTCTGTTATGTCTACTACTTTGCTTGTTGGTATTTTATCTTGGATTCTGTCTGGGTTTCTGGTTCTTAGTACGAGAGTCTTGTCCTCTACTACTTGCATATCACTTCTTCTTTTTTGTTGTTCTCTTTTTAGTCACCCGCTTTTTCTTGGGTGTGTTTTTCTTTACAGTATGATCAGAGTTTCTGCTAAAACTTCTGTTCTTACTTGGTTTAACTAACCGCAGATTACTTTTCTTATTTGTACCGCCTTTAGATATTGGTTTCTTGTGGTCAATATCTTTGCCTTTACGATCAACCCCCTCTTTATCCATAGCATAACGAGCGCGTTCTCTAGCGTTTCTTGCTTTTCTTTCGTTTCTTCTTTTTTGTTGTTGATACTCTTTTTTGTACGGTCTTTTTTTGTTTACGTATGGCATTTTTATCTTTCCTTGCGGCCTCTAGTGCAATGGCTATCGCTTGGTTTTTTGGCTTACCTTCTTTAGTTAACTTACTAATGTTCTTCGTAATAGTAGCTTGAGAGCTTCCTCTATGTATTGGCATAGCGACCTCAATTATTTCCGTTATACTCGCAGTCTGTCACAGGACACCACTTACGACAAGTAAAATTCTCATACGGATTCCACACATCAGACTCTATAGATTTCTCTAGTCTAGTAACGTCTTTGTTCCAGTAAGTCCATCCAGATTCAATATCGTCCCGCTTAAACGTAGCGGGTACAAATTCCTTAGAAACTAAAAATAATAACCCACACCGTATTCTTTTTAATTCTTTAAAATGAGCAAATAAAGCAAGGCTCAAAAGTTGTAGTTGCTGCGTGTCTGCAAACTTTGCTGATTTGCCAGTCTTATAATCAACCAACATACCAACCTCTCCATCTATTGCTACAAAGTCAGCGATACCACGCCACCACACGTTTTTATCAAAAAACTTGCAGGGTTCCAAATCCTTTGTTATGCCCATGCGATATTCAAAAAACTGTTCGCCTTTAGACCTGAGTAATATATCTACGTGCCGTTTTACAAACTCATACTTCTTTGGTATTGGGGTTCCGTCTTTGCCGTAATCTTCACAAGCCTTATGTACCTCGTTACCGTATATAAGGTGTTGGGACATTGGTTCTTTAATATCCTTAACTACTCTTAGTCTGTGATATTTACGCGGGCATTGCTTGTACAAAGATAAACTAGAGTATGACCACGATAGACTCATCCACATTCTCCATAAGACTTACCAATACCACTTTCGCAATCTAACGGCAGTCCTTCTGCCCATTCGGGTTCTTCTCGCATACATTCCTCGATAAACTGCCTTGCTTCTCCTACTTCTTCATCCTTTACCACGCACACCAAACTGTCGTGCACTGTCAAAGCAACTTTGTAATGTTCGCTAATCCACCCCATCTGACATGCAATAATACATCTGGCAACCGCTTGGCATATATTTTCTACCACCTTACCGCCGTATATTCTTACGTCCATCCGACGTGCGCGGTAAGAAAACTCTCCCTGTTCTTGTTTTAGGTTAGGGTACTCTAGTAACACGTTGTTTGGTAAAACAAATCCAGACTCTCCTAAAAATACCGCGTCTGGTCTCACACCAAACGTAGATTCTTTCTTCCATATGATAGTTTGTAAACAGTGTTGGCCGTCCTTCCACAACTGTTTTATCTTGTCGTATTTAGTTCGATACGTGTCTATAATTCTTTGTGCTTCGGTCAACTCGATATCTGTACCAAAGTTTCTTAATTGATTACGGAATCTCTCAGCCCCCATACCGTATCCACAACCTAATATTGTTGTCTTACCAACAAATCTTTCTTCTTTAGTTATATCTTCCGGGGCCTTGTCGTAGATACTTCCTGCCATTATCTTATAGACATCTTCTTTGTTAGCAAATGCCTGCACTAAATCGTCCTGTCCCGATAGCCACGCTAAGACCCTAGCCTCAATCTGTGATGAGTCGGCATCAATTAGCGTATGTCCTTTCGGCGCAATAATTGCTTTTTTTATGACGTTGTTACCTCGACTCGGTAAGTTCTGTAAGTTCACCTTATCTGACCCACCCCATCTGCCTGTGTGCGCCGCGTGGTATTTAAGTGGTACGGGCAGTGCGCCAATACGCTCGGCAATGTCAATTAGCCTCTGAGTTCTGGTTTCTTCTAAGGTAGACTTTACTCCTAGTCTAGCGGCAACAAGTGCTTGAACCTTTGGATTATCGTGCTCCATCAAGTCGTTCAAACCTTTGTCGCTCTTGGCAAACGCAAAAGTTTCTTTACCTGTACGCGCTGACGTTTTCATTGGGGGCAACACACCTAATTCTTTTAGTGCTTCAGCAAACTTAGGATTGCTTTGTAGTATCTCAGCGTTAGACTTGGCTTTCTCCATTAGTTCTTTTTTTGTCTTAATAATTTCGGCTAAATGGTTTTTTAATAGGTCTGTGTCTAACTGCAATACAGGCTCAGAAAACATTTTTATAGTGGTGCTTATCGCTTCATATTCTTCGTCGTCAATGCTTTCGCGGTACAGCTCGGCAAACAAATGTATTGTAAGTTCGCAGTCGTTCTTGCAATACTCACCGTACTGAGCTAAATCTTCTGGGGTAAAGTCCTCTCGCCTTTTGCCTAACGCATCAACAACTTCCGTACCTTTCTTACCAACTCCCCACCGTTCACACGCGGCTTTTAATGAGTTACTGACGTGTATACCATCAACTGCTCTTGCTAAAGAAAGAGTATCTGCCCATCTCGGAGGTCGTATATCAAAATGCCAAGACAGTATCGCGGCATCAAACATAGCGTTATGCGCTGTAGCGCAACTGTGTTCCCAATCAAATTGGTGTAACCATTGGTATATCTCGTCGTGAGTTCCGCTAAACCATTCTGGTTTGTTGGCGTTTATCTTGACACCCACCCCAATAACTTGAAACCGCGTGTCGTTGATATATTCTTCTGTGGTGAGTTTGGAAAGCGAATACTTTTTGTCGTAATACGTTTCAAAGTCTATGGTAATAACCTGCATTAAATTTTCTTCCTCAAGCATGATGAGCAAAAACCTCTCGTTAAGTGACCAGTTCTCTACTGCTCGGAGAGGTCTGCGTACATACTGCCGTCAATAAATACTGGTGTTCTCTCACCCATACCTGCACCAATAATATTAAACTCAAAAAACTCTAAGGCTTCTTCTGGTGACATGCCATCGCGGTCTACTAATATGTTAAGCACTTTTAAGAAGTCATACGCCACCACGTCTGGTTCTCCGAACCTCCTGCACACGCCCATGATTGCTTCGTCTAACCCGTCACAAATAAGCAGTTCTTCGTATCCTTCATAGTTTTCTAGTATCATGATATGTGCTCCAGTGCCCATCTTGTTGCTTCATCACTACTGGCTTTATGATAGTTCCCATCAGATAAAATTATCTTCATTAGTTCGTGGTCTGTAATTGTTTCGTTGTCGAATACGATTGTTATACCACCTACATGTTTAATCTTAGCAAGTTCTAACTGTTGAAGTTTTGTGGTTTTGTTTTTACCTGCCTTACATTCGATTGCGACGAATCGACCTTTATAGCAAGCAATAATATCAGGTATGCCTTTGCGACCGTACCCTCCCGTTGCGGGAAAGAAATAATATGCGCCAAGTCTCTTTAATACTTTCTCGGCAACTGCCTTAACTTTACCTTCTGGTGTCACAACACGAACCCCTGCTTATCTTTATGTTGCAAGGGTAACACAAATTTTAGGCAAAAAAAAGCCCCAATTAAGGGGCTAAGATATTAGATAGTTCCTCCTACTTTTAAATATTCGGGGTCTAGCCAAGGGCTGTCTCCCGACGCATAAGTGAACAACACTCTGGTCTTGGTTGTGCGCTTGCCACGCTCCTCATAGATGTGCTCCATGTGGAACGGACAAGTATCTAACCATTTTCTAAAGGCTTCTGGTTCAGTCATGTTACCTCCCTGCCAATAGCTGTGCGTTGTCTGTAGCAAACAATGCTTTTATTTTTTTGTCCTTATCGGACTCAACCTGCTTAGTCTCAAAATAAACATGTTCAGGTTCCCAAACAGTCTGCTCCGCAACAAACTCTTGAGCTTCTTGCATTGTCTCTGCTTCAACAATAACAGGTTCGTTATACTGAACCACTCTTACTTTCCACTTCATTACACTTCCCCTAATATTAACCAAAATCTGAGCTAAAAATATCTTCTCGAAGTTGCTCGGGTTCATACTCGCCATTAGCTACTAAAACAATCGTATCTAACAGTTCGTCTATATAGACATCAAGTTTATTATCTATACCCGCAAACACGGCAACTTGTTCTTTTGTTACCTTTTCATCACTCATTTTACTCATTTTCTCTAGCTCCTCCTCCCTTGTATAGACATCATCTGTATAGACATCATCCAAATCTGGATTGCTATGTGATAGTTTACTCATGTCACTTCCTCCTCTATTTCAAAATAAATTCCATATTCTTCTAATTCTTCTTCGTCTTTGGCTTCTACTCCACCATCAGATAAAAAATTAAGAGCTTGCTCTTTATTGTCAAACTTCAATTCTTTGTTTTCTTCATCAAGTAAATACTCTCTGCCATTCAAAGATATGCCATTGATGTATCTGTATATGAGCACAACCTCATGGTTGGTTTGCTCCTCCTCCCACTTTTTTCTAAGTTCTTTGGATAACCCTCTAACAGAATAACTTTTTAGCCGCTCAAGAGGACTTAACTCAGCCCCAGAATTTTCTTTCTTACTCATGCCATTTTTCTCCTTCATAGTTTAATTGATATGCTTTAATTTTTTCTTCTAGTGGTGTATCAATGGTATGTTCTGCCCACGATTCTTCCCACCGATTGTTTTTCATGTGATTTACCCACTCAGGTAAATATTGTAGGTTCTCTGGTACATGCAACCCACTGATTGTTTTTCCAAGTAGCGGAGCAATATGGTCAACGTGCCAGTCGTCTGGGCAGTTTGCATATATCTCAGCTATAGCTTTTCTACCCGCTTTGTCTAACAATATATCTCTTTTAAGCCTTTTTGCCTTTTTCTTTGCACTATATTCTCGACATTTCGCTCTACCTTCTGGCGATTCGCGCCATGCTTTATGTCGAGCTTTAACTTCTGGGGTTTTATGTCTAGCTCTATCTTTAGCTCTAGCTTCTGGTTTTTCTCTGCGAGCTTTCTCTTTAGCTTTATGTTCTGGGGTTTGTTCTTTAGCTTTCTTTTTAGCTTTATTTTCTGGTTTTTCTCTGTGGGCTTTTTGTCTAGCTTTATGTTCTGGTTTTTCTCTGCGAGCTTTCTCTCTAGCTTTGTATTCTGGTGTTTGCCTGTAGGCTTCTTGATAAGCTTTGTATTCTGGTGTTTGCCTGTAAGCTAATGCTTTAGCTTTATTTTCTGGTTTTTCTCTGCGAGCTTTTTCTCTAGCTTTGTATTCTGGTGTTTGTCTTTTAGCTTTCTCTTTAGCTTTAAACTCTGGTGTTTGCCATTGCTTACAAAATCTACCTTTTTCATCTCTGTATCTTTTTTTCATGTTACTTCTCCGCTTGTTATTGCTACGTTAATATTAAGTAGGTAACTTGCTAACCTTTACTGATTATTCTTTAAGACCCAAGTTTTACGCACCGCCACCCAGATAAACGATTATGGGGCTAAGTGGTTTAGCGAGGTTAGCTAAGTACGGCACAGTTACCACGTACCGTTGGAAACACGAGAGTTAAGCCTCGTCAGGTCTCCCCAAATCCAAGATATATAATTGAGTGAATTGAACGCCAGAAGATGTGTTATTAGTTCCGTACGCCGAACCTGTATGGGGAAAACACCCACCAACGCCCTCCACAAAAGGAGTCGGACGTTCGCCATCACATATCACATCAAGCGTACATATTTTCTGAAACCAATCAGGTTTGTATTCGCCTAGTTGCTCTTTAGACTCTAGCTTACGAGCTATCGGGTCTGATACTGCTAAAGGATTACAATGTTCACGAACAAAATTATCAACTTCGCTCTGGTCATGTGCCTTCCCTAGATTACGAAAGAAGTCTTTTACTTGATAAGCAAATCTCCTTACGCTACTTTTTCCACTAGGATAAGTTTTAGGTTCACTACGGCAATAAGGCTCGTACTTACGCCACACATAAGTACCATGGTTAGTGGTTTCCACATACAGTTTTCGTGCGTCATTATTCGTCCAATCGGTCATGTCTATAATTAGCTTTCTATCTGCACGAACTCTATCTATCTGTGCTTTATCCATAGCATCAAGCGGGTTATCAACAATCCCAAGCGCATAGTCTTGGAGTTTTCTGTATGTATCTTCTCCGCCATAACCCATGTCTAAGTCCTGAACCTGCATTGTTGTTCGGTGCTCAATCCCACCTGTTGTCTTGTTCCCACGATTCTCTTGGAACAACTGCTCGCGAATAGGCGAAGCCATCTGTATGTCGGTGAACAATTTGGTTTGCCACATTGCCCTAATGATAGGGTCAAGTAGCTTGCTGATGTTGTTGACCGCACGATTCCAAGATTTCGGGTCACGAGCGTCCCACTTCAACGTAATGTGCGTCGTGTGATACTTGTTGTACTGTCTGAATGGATGAAACTCAATTTGAGATATTGCGCGTCTTTGTGGCACACAATCTGCGTGGAACATCAACACACACTCGCGCTGACTTACGGGCGTATCGCGCATGACAATACAGCCAGTTCCCACATGGTATTCTTCCAAACCACTGTTGAAAAAGTAATTGACTATCGCATAAGCACCAGTCTCATTTGAACCCCAATATACTTTGTGTCCCGCGCTCAGACTGTACTCACACTCCTCAAGTGTGTCGTATTCCTCAGAAATATTGCTAGGACTGATGCCTCTGGCTTTACAGAACGCATCAAACTTTGTTGATACTGCGTCAAGGACATTCCCAATGGCGGGGTCAAACGCGTCTACATCTACTGAATAATCTCTTTCCATAAATCACTTCCTTTGCTACTGCTATAGCATTATTAAAATTAAGACATTTCTTTTGCAAGATACTTGTCCAACTCAGTGAACATATACTCAATGACTTTACCCATTGAGACAGGTCGATTGAGTGGGTCAATCTCTTGCAGTTCTGTTTGTAACGACTTCAACTCAGTAAATACTTTTGGTGAAACCGTTAGCACTTTGTAATCTCCGCGTGGCATATTACTGCTCCTTCATTATCAACTTAGTACCGCATGGTGGGTTGAAGTCTACGTTGGCATAGCCCTCGAAGTTATCAATACACCACAACACAGGGATATCCAACGCTGACCAAGACGCATCAAGGTCACTATGAAACCACCCATCTGTGATAATTATAGCACACTCTAGTCCCTCACTGTACACCCCTGTATTCAACTTGTCGTTGATATCATGTACAACACAATCGACATCAGTACCACCGCCACCCATAGGCTTGGTCATATCCGCGATAGTGTCATACTCATCTGGCGTGTATGTCTCTGTACCGCGAACCTTGGTGTCCCAATAACTAAGGTGCAACCCAGTCGGCTTGATTATGTCGGCAATCTCAAGCAACGCACCTAGACTACGCTGTCGTGCTTTTTCTGATATTGAACCAGACTCATCATCATACTTAGCTATGTGTCCACTTGTCTCACCATAGTAGCTCGGCATGTGAATACCCGCACCCAACAATTTCTTGTTGTACCTTTTCCAATGCGCCATCTGTGCGTCTTTGTTGTGGGTTGTCACAAAGTCCTTGAGTACATCTTCCCATGGGGTCTCGGTCGCTAGTGCTTCCTTGATACCACGACTGACCGCATCACCCAACTCGCTACCGAACAACTGTGATGCT
>Ga0098037_1001475_pt1 | contig 10818 bp, 15 predicted proteins | sample 5_EtaG_FD_75050 | JGI IMG/M metagenome (GOLD analysis project Ga0098037, IMG submission 75050) | Marine viral communities from the Subarctic Pacific Ocean - 5_ETSP_OMZ_AT15132 metaG | ecosystem: Environmental > Aquatic > Marine > Oceanic | place: Pacific Ocean | collected 2015-01-08 | reverse complement strand
TAGAATTGCTCGCACGCAACAAGGCAGTGCCACCGCCACCAATCACTCCCTCTTCCTGGGCAGATCGGACTGCTTCAAGCGCGTCTTCAATGCGATGCTTGCGTTCTGTCATCTCTACCTGCGTCGCGCCGCCGACGTGAATAACTGCCACACCCGATGACAGTCGAACGATGCGACTTTGAATGCGCTCGCATTCTGCAAAGTCATCTGTGTTAGCAATTTCGTTCTTTAAGCTTTCAATGCGAGCCTCTACTCCCTCATAGTCGCAGTTTCCTCCGACAAGAATAGTGCCAACCTTTGTGCTCTCAACAGATTTTGCTGAACCAAGCTGATCAAGGGTTGTGGTCTGTAGTTTTTGCCCAGACTCTCTAGTAATAAAGGTTGCACCCGTAGACATTGCGAGGTCTGAGAGCAGGTGTCGGCGCTCTTCTCCATAGAAGGGAGCCTTGATTCCTGCAATCTTCAAAGATCCACGCATAGCATTCATAATCATCGCTGCTAGGGCTTGACCTTCAATGTCCTCTGCAACAATAACAAGGGGGCGCGCCTCTCTTGCAACCAACTCAAGAATTGGTAGTATCTGTTCTACTTGTGTAATCTTGTAGTCTGTGACCATGACAAGTGGCTCTTCATGGCTCATTACATTTCTGCGTTCATCATTAACAAACGCAGACGCACAATAGCCAGCGGAAAAGCGGAAGCCTTCTGTGACATCGATGGAAGTTTCCAATGAGCGAGACTCTTCGATTGTTATAGAACCATCTTGTCCAACTTTGTCCACAGCCAAAGCAATAAGATCCCCAATAGTGGAGTCGTTATTGGCAGAAATCGTGGCAATGTGCTTGATGTCGTCAATGCTAGTAACCGGTCTCGACATTTCTGATAAATTCTTGCAGATCTCTGAAACAGTTGCATCTATACCTCTTTGTAGTTCGATTGGCGAAACGCCGGCAACTATGTGCCGTTGTGCTTCGTTCAGAATTGCTCTCGCAAGAACAGTAGCCGTTGTGGTCCCGTCGCCTGCGCTTGTGTTGGTTTCGTTTGCAGCTTGGCGAATAATCTGCGCGCCAGCGTTTTCAAACTCATCGTCCAACTGAACGAACTGGGCGACCGTGACACCATCTTTGGTCGCGAATGCAGACTTGTCCTGCTCTTTGAGGAGAACGGTCCTGCCCTTTGGTCCGAGAGTAGAAGAAACATAGTCAGCCAGCTTATTGGCTCCGTTTAGAATCTTCTGCCGTAGTTCTTCGTTGTTTGCGAACACCATCTTGTTTGTCATTTTTAACCTCGTGAAATAATGAAAACTTCATTTGACTTCTTGCTTTTGTTCATTCCGTAAGCCCATTCGGCTGGGATTATTTCGCAGTCCGAGTAGTGCTGACGAATGAAGTCACAATCATTGTAACATAATAACCAGTTCTGACGATTTGTCAAGAGGGAATGCAACAATTTATGATCAAAATCTTCATGCATGTCTCCGTTCTTGCCATAAAGCTTGCTCTTTTCTTCTAGAAAATAGGGAGGGTCCAAGTATAGGAACTCTTTTTTGTGAAGCTCTATCGACTCCTCAAAGCTCTTAAAGCCTACTGTTAAGTTGGGTGCGTCGAAGTTCTCCAACCTCTTGATGCTATTCTCGTTGAAGCGTCCATCGGCTGCTTGCTTTGAATAACCACCTGACAATGTTGCGCCTGAAAACGAAGAGCGATTGATTGCAAAGTAAGCGGCAGCCGCAACATAAGACTGTAGATGCTTGCTGTTGTAAGACTTGAGTAGCTCTCGCAGCGTCTTGAAGCCAGTCTTATCTACCGGATGTAGCGCACGAACTTCTTTTACTAGTTCTTCTTTGTCGGTGAGCAAGCAATTCCAAAAGTTATAGAGAGGGTAGAAAGCATCATAAGCATAGACCTTCCTATCTTCAGCCAATCTTAGTTCCAGCGATCCACCGCCCATGAATGGGGCGCAGATGTCTCCCTCTGGAATGTGAGGTAGCAGGTGCTTGATTGCTCGTGTCTTGCCACCGGGATAACGTAGTGGTGATTTCAAGTTTCCTCCATGAAGATTTGCTTTAGTGTCTCGTCATCCTCAAGATCTAGGTCAGATGCCGCAAGGTCTTCCACAAATGGAACAACCGTGAAGGAGTAGCGGGGCTTACCCTTCTTGAATCCGCCGTGATACTTTACACGGAACTTTACCTTTACCCAAGGATCTGCGTCTGAAAACTTGGTTGGAATCTTTTCGCTCAAGCCGTATAGCCCATAGCCATCGATCTGGATTGCATCGTTACCGGCATAGTATTCTTCGATGATGCCGGAAGCAGATAGACCAATCTCGGAGGCGTCAACATCGATAATGTCAAAGCCAGCATACTTACCATCTTCAAAACGAGAACCAAGCCAAGCATTGCGCAGGTTATCTGCAATCTCAAAGTTTAGATTGATGTAGCTAAGAGCATCATAGCCCTCAACTGATGGGAGTTTTGAGGCAACAGCATCAAAGATCCTCTTTGTCAGGTCCGAGTTCTTGCTTTTCTTTAGCTTCCACTCTCCATCAGCCCACTTTAGCTGGAACTGCCCAAACTCACCACGCTTGCCGATGGTGTTCTTTGCCTCAATCGTGAGTGACTTGACACCAGTGATCTTGATGTCCTTCTCATTCTTGTTTGCTCCGGCTGGGTCTGAACACTCCAGATCTAGTCCATGCTGTAGAGCGAAGTAGTTGATTTTTGACACGAGCAATCGCTCGTAGTGGCGTCCGCCTTGTCCTGCGGGCATAAGTCCTCCATGTTATGCTTATAGTGTAACCGAGTTGTTGGGTGCTGTCAAGGGAAGATAAGGGGGAGGGCGTCATCTAAACCCATCCCAGCCTCTATGTCTTTATCTCTTGCAATCCTCTGGGTTAGTTTGAACCTGAACCTTCTATTGGGTGATGCTTTTTTACCTTGATTCTTGATCCTAAACGATGTTATGGCACCACTTACGCTATTTGCAAAATAGGGAATCCCTTCTTTGATTAGCGGGTCGTCTTTCCGAAGGCAATAAACCGAATCAGTGCTTCTAATAAAGATAAACCGATTTTTGGGTGCGTAATAATTCGCTATGTTGGTAACAGGAACTTCAACAGAAGCCCTGAGACCTTCATTAGCTAATCTTTTTGCTTGTTCTATTGAGACAGAAACGGTGTTTATGGGAATGTCGAGGTTGACTGGAATTTTATTCTTCAAAGAATCAAATGACCGCCTAAGCTCGGGGTTATCGCTAACCAAAACCCATTCCTGACCATTAAAAAACAAATCAGACTGTCCGTAATCTACGAGACCGCCTGGAGAGTTCTTAACCTCAAGTGCTATAGATTCTGTAGGCGTGGTAACCACAATGTCAGGGTTTGGACCTGATCCCTGAGGATCTCCCACTTTGTAGTCAGAAAATCGCTGCCCCCTTGATTTAAAATGAGTTTCCAAAGAGACCTTGAGGTGCTTCTCAGCGCCAAGACCAGTGTTGGTTTTCAACGTAATTGGAATCCTGACAACTTCTATCTCTCTAGACGTACCATCAGGGTCTTGAATTGTCTGTAGCTCTGTGTCATAGACTGCACGCTCTGCCTCCGAGGCTTTCTCGATTGGGACAAGCCTTACGAGTGTGTCAGGAACAGCATCTCTTTTGGCTTCTTTTAAAGCCTCCTCGATCATTTCGAGAAGCATCAACAAACTATCAGACATAACAACCCCTTACATTATTTCGTCGGCAAGACCATACTTGATCGCTTCTTCAGCATCAAGGTAGATGTTTACTTTTTCATTAAGTAGTTTCTCTAGCTTCTTGCGTGTAAACTTTGTGTTCTCAACCATAGCGGCGATGTAGTCTTCTTGCAAGCGCTGTATGGCTTCAAGTTCATTTGCTAAGTTTGGAAGTATGCCAAAGTTTCCTGAGGAGACATTGTGAATCATGATTCGACAGTTCTTGCCAATCTTGCGCTTGCCCTTAGTTCCTGCTGCGAGGAGTAGGGTTCCAGCGGACATAACCTTTCCAACGCCGATGGTGTGGATTTCTGTCTCTTCCATAACAGTTTGCATGACATCGTAAAGAGCAAACATATCATCTGCGCTGCCGCCATAAGTGTTGATATAGAATTCAACAGGCTTCTTTTCTTTGTCTTCAGGAAGCAGGCGATTCACTTCATTTAGGTAAATCAGGGCTTGTGTAAGCTCGGCTACCTTCTCGTCTTCAACTGCGGAGTAGAGACCAATAACTCGAAGGTCAGGCTCTTTGGGAGCATCGCCGCCGAGTAGTTGTTCAAGACTGATTGTTTTAAGTTCAGACTTGGGGGGAGCCTCCCCATCAGCTTCCTTGGATGCTTCTTCTGCTTTTACAGGAGGGAGCACCATGTCAATAATCTTTCCAATAATCTTACGCATCATTTGTTTGTCTCCTTTGAAAACATAATGGCTGCCATCTTGTTGTTGTTTAGGAATCTTTGTGACCCCCTCCAATCATCAAACTCGATAAAGTCTTTAAACAAATCTGGGTGTGCCTGGAGTAAATAGGTGATTGAATTATCTTTGTAGCGTTCGGTGACTTTATCGTTGTCTCTTTTAAGAGACTCATACTCTTCATGCCCATAGGACTTGCCGTTTTTACGAAGAGCTTCTAGCCTGTTTGTGTGTGCATAGTGTAGATATTCTAACCCTTTGTTAATAATTGTCAAGTAGAAAGCATAAGACATTTTTACAATAAGTGCTGTAAGTCTTGTGGCTTTGAAAAAGTATAAGCCAGAACAAGTAAGCCACCCAAGTAAGAACGAACTACCTGCTATTACTATGCTAACGATAATTTCCATTGTCTCTCCAAATAAAATAACCACCTAGGCATGGTTACCTAGATGGTTATTATAGCGGCTCAGGAGATTTTTGTCAAGCTATTATTTTGAAGTGAGTCTCGCGAAAATGCTCTCGGCTAGCTTGGTCGCCATAGCATCTTGCTTCTGTTCACGAAGAAGGCGGGCTGCAACACGACGAGCAACTTCTTGTACAATTTCTTCTTCATTCATCTCTTCGTTCATCTCGTCGTCTTCAGCTTCCATCATTGGATCTTCGTCTTCACCTTCGGGAGCGGCATCGACCTTTAGTTCACCACCTTCTACGTCTTCAGCATCACCCCTCATATCCATCTCATCACCACCAATCTCAGCAGTAACATCGAGATCAAGAAGATCGCCGAGCATTTCTATGACATCAGCGAGCTTTTGTTCTTTTCCGCCATCGGCGGACATGTCCATGTCAGCGCCCATGTCCATTTCCATGTCGCCTTCGGGTGCAGGTGCATCCATTTCGGCGTCCATTTCCATTTCCATCTCGTCATCCTGCTCTGCAAGGTCTTCTTCCATCTTCTTATCATGATCGTCGTCTTTGCCGGGCATCATGGAGCTATAGGCTTCTTCCATCTTCTCTTCGTCGTCGCGCTTGCCGGGCTTATTCGCTGCGGGCGCTTGGCGCTCAGCGAGATCTTCGTCCTCGTCATCTTTCATGTCGGGAACTGGTAGTTCGCCACCCATTTCTTGTAGGGGCTGGATGTTCGCTAGCTTCATAAACTGGCGAATCTCGGATTCTGTTAATAGTGTTTTGCGGGCCATAGTTTTAAATCTCCTTTATAAAACTCAAAATAAATAGTCTGACTTACTCGAACTTGCCAATAATTCTGAGCCGTCTGGTAATCTTTTCTTTAACTTAATTAGTGCTTTGTCTTGAATTTGTTTTATTCTAGCAAAAGACAAGCCTTCACGCTTTGCGATTTCCCGCAAAGACAATGTTCCATTCTCATAAATCGAAATCATAGAACAATTGAACTCGTCTTCATAGTCTATGTGAAATCTACACTTCTTGGCGTCACAGCACTCCTTGTCTTTTAAGCATTGCTGCGCGCACACCATTAGGTCTTTTTTATTCATAAGTCTGGAAACTCCTCTGCTATTAAATCAAATAGCTTTTGTTTTTCTGAATCGTCAAGTAGCCCATAATCTTCTAGGACTTCTTTTCCTCTCTTTCTTAACTTCAGGGACTTTTTAAATCTATTCATAGAAAGCTTCTTGTGTTCAATCGCGTAATCATCCAGAAAAGAGATGATGTTTGGATCTTCCTGAAGAACCCCGTCGATAACAGCACGAAAGAATTGTGATGCTGCAAGGTTGCTGTGTCTTAGTCTTATCAAGAGTCGTGCGTGGTCATCGTCATAAACCCAAAAGCGGATAGACTTTACATCTTCGCCATAATTTGGACCGTCTGGCATTACCACTTCCGACTTGTAATGTGCGTCCTGCTCTCACCCAGACCTGCGGAGGTCTGGCGAACAAACTTGGCGTTATTCTGAAGCGCTTCAATTGAACGAGCGCCAGAATAAGATAGCCCAGAACGAATGCCCTTCTCAAGATCTACAAGCACGTTGCGGACTTTACCCCGATAGGGAACAGTGCTGGAGACTCCTTCAAAAGAAGAATACTTACCACGCCAGTTTATCTGGGCTTCTTTCGACGCCATTCCTCGATAAGTTTTATACTTCCTGCCCTTGGCGTCTACAAAGACTTCTCCGGGCGTCTCTCGTGTTCCAGCAAGTAAAGAGCCTAACATAACTGCGTCGGCTCCTGCCGCGAGGGCTTTCACAATGTCACCAGAGTTGCGTATGCCACCGTCTGCAATGATTGTTACATCACGGTCGGTCTTGGCGCAATCAATGATGGTTTGAAGCCCTGGGTGTCCGTGTCCTGTTTGTACACGGGTAGAGCAAATGGAGCCACCACCAATGTTGCAACGAACAGAATCTGCTCCCCAATCTGCAAGATCGTTGATTGCCTGAAGGGTTGCAACATTGCCTGCCATAATGTGAAGCTTTTCACCAAAAATAGCTCTTAGGTTCTGGAGACCTTCTTTCATCATGACATGATGCCCGTGAGCGACATCGACACAAACAAACGTTGCACCCGCATCCAGACAAACATGGACCCTGTCAAGAACATCAGAACCCAGACCAACAGCAAAGCCAATGTTATGAGGCTTGTCGTGTTGCTCGGCAATAGAAACAGCCTTGCCAATTATGGCGGCTTGTTCTTGGAACGTGTTGTATCGATGAATAATTGCGCCTGCACCCTGATGGGAGATGCTGGAAGCCATGTGGAGTCCAGTAATCGTGTCCATCGGAGATGAAAGAATCGGCAGTTCTATTTCTAGTCCTTTCCCCAAATCAGTTGAGATATCCACTTCAGATCGACTGCGGATATCGGAATATTGTGGAAGGAGGAGAATGTCATCATATGTCAAAGCCTCTTGCATGTTAGTTCCTGTTCTTATCAATAAAGATTCTAATGCCGGTGGGATCAAACCAAGTTTCCTTATGCGGCTTTTTTGGGTCATCCATGAAGCGAACCTTTGGTCTAACTCCACCAGTGTTTACATAACAGATCGAAGGGACACCTTCAAAGCCATATTTTTTCTCAAGCCCGTTGCCATCTTCCATGTTGAAAGCATAGAAATGGATGCCGTCGTATTCATCGGAGATGTCCACAAAGCGTGGCTTTAGTGCATGACATAGGTGGCAGTTGGAGCCATAGAGCTTGATTACCACTTCATGTTCGCCGTCAACTTTTCCGCCTAGAATTTGGTCTAGGTTTTTTCTATTTATTCTAGCTACCGTCATTTTCGTACCCCTCTATGATGCGGTCAAGATACCAACGTGCCTTCTTTAGGTCCTCAAGAGCTTCTGCCTTGTGTTGGTGCCTCGCTACATATTTTACTACATTGCCGGAGTTAAAGTCAAGTCCCCAGTCTTCGATAGCGTCAATTACTTCGATGTGACCTTGGTTGTAGTGCGTGGGGTGGTTGACAGCTTCGCGACGAGCGATGCCCTCAAGTCCTTCTTTTACTTTGTTTAGATAATCGAGAGCAACCTCTTCAGTGTGTGGGTTCTCATCAGGTGTCTGTGTGGGCATCTATCACCTCCTGTGTTTTCTTGATGCATTGCGGGCAGAATAGCGAAACGCGCATTGGGTCCTCTCTTACAACTACCTGCCAAGTTTGTGCGTGTTCTTTTGATTTTTTATCAAATGGTTCATCGCATGCGGAGCACTTATCGGGTCTATGCCCGAAAGTTTCCATTTTTTTCACTAATTTTTCGTTGCCTTTGTTCTTCTTCTTTAGAAGACGGCGCTGCGCACGATTCACGGTCTTTCCATTCCGGTGATGCGGGGTCCGTTGAATGAAGTCTTGCGGAACACCACGACGGCAGACGGGAATGGTGCGGAGTTTGTCTCGTCACCAAACTTGATGCGTCCTCGAACGAAGAGGATTTCATCTGCTTTCATGACGTAGTCATGCCAATATTTTGTGTCGGTTCGCGCGGGAATTAGCATGACAACGGTCGTGCCATCCTTTTGTCCTTCTTCGTAGGACTTCTTTACCCAATCCTTCAGGTTGCGACCGTAGGGCGGGTTGAGAAACACGATGTTGCTTCCCCAATTTTGCGAAAGCGAGTCGTCTGCTTCGGTGTAATGGTTGGCAACCTTGTAGTTATCAGCCGATGCGGCAGCATCAAGCGTGAATGGTCCATAGATGCGGTCAAGCTTGTCAAAGAATGATTGGGGTGTTGCCCACTCGTTTGACTTTGAGCTAAACATTACCTGCTTTGTGTTCTTGTCCATTTATTCTCCAAAAATTTGTGTTTTGATTCGCGAGATGTTGCGATATGTATTCTTATAACCATTGTGGATTGAACTGTCAACATGAATCTTGGAATAGATTATCTGTGCGATGGCGTCATTGATGAAGTCTTTTGCTACTTCGTTGCGGGGACCTGAAATGATGCCACGAACAAACGGGATATCGTAGTTGAACACTGCGACGATTTGTAGTTTGTTGTTGATGACTCTCTCTTCTACGTCCCACATGAAGTTGTTTGCCCCCAACGGCTTTAGGTCGATGTTGAAGAGACCTTGCGTGAAGGTTACCGATGTCGTTGTAACCTTCGTTTGTGGTGAGGGTGGAAATTTTGGCGCGGAAACAATGCTGATAACTTTGTCCCTTTCCTTGTGGACTGCTGGTGGGAGTGGCTTTTGAGCCAAATCCGTCTCCCTTGTCGCGACGTAGGAGGAAAATTTTTGCGGTAATTTCTCGCGTAATCCTTCTAATCCGGTAAGCAGTCGCGTGTGCTGTGAGAGCGGAACAAACACTTCGCCTGCCTGCGGGGCTTGTTCAATAATCTTTTTTATTTCGGCAACAAGACCGGAATGGAAAAAGAAAGAGCGGCGGAAGGCTCTATCGATAGCCTGATTGGGGCTGATTGTTTTCATCGGTGTCATCTTTAAAGAATCGTCAAGCTGGTCTGAGCCCCATAAGACGACTTGATATTCAGCCATGGCTGGATCCGAAATGCCTGGGAGACCTAGCGTGTAACCGCTGGCAATAATCCTATCGTTTCTCACAATGGTCAAGCCAGATCGCATGTCTTCGTTATCACGAAGCAGGATCGAAACTGCAAATTCAATGTCGTTGAACTTTACAATCTTTTTGTCAAACTCTTGAATTGTGGGCTTGCCGAATAGCTTTGAGAACTTGATGTCCGCACCATTCAAACTTACTCTTATGTTCTTCTGCTTGAAGTTGAGGGCGTAGGTTGTTGAAATGAACATCTGTAGGTGGGCTGCCTCTGCATCACTAAACTGTTCCTTCAGTTTTGGAATGATGATTACGGTCCCGCTCGTGGAATCAACTGCTTTATCTTTATTCCAATCTTCTTTATAGCTCTCAAACTCTGAGTCGTCGGGAGGGATTGACTTTATTTCGTATTGCCAGTTGTTGTTTGGCTCAGCCTTGCCCCAAGTGAACGTCCCTTTTTGCAAAGAAAGAACAGTCGTTCCTTCTCCAAGAAAGCTGGTGGCTGACTTGAACCCATAGCCGAACTTGCCTGTCTCGCCTTTGGAGTGTTCGTTTCTCTTGATGCGAAACATAGACACCATGGTTTCTGGATTCAAGCCAGCGCCATCGTCACTGATGACAATTCGATCTGGCTTGCAGACAATCTTGATAGTAGTAGTGTTGCCATATTCTCCAGAATTATCAATCAACTCTGCAATTGCAGTATTTTTGTCTGGATAAACACCCAAAGCTCCATATAATGCCTCTTTCTCGGGAGGCGCTGCTTCTGTCAAGATTGTCTGTGCCATTTTATGCTCCTGTGCTGCCCAGTGCTCCCTGTCCACGGTCTGAAATTGTAATGGGGAATTGCTCATCATAGATCAGCCCATCGACCCTTTCAAGTGCCCGAAAATGAATAACTGGGATCATAACTAGTTGTGCAATCTTCTGTCCGGTCTTAATCTGCTGTGACTTGGTTCCAATGTTGTGGAGATTAATAAACACTTCTCCATCGTAGCCAGAATCAACCACATGTGCCCCCACAACGAGACTACGCTTAGCAGCCACACTAGAGCGGTTCATGACTTGTAGCATGTAGCCATGTGGAACCCCAAATCGAAGTCCAGTTGGAATAATTGCACTCCCTCCCGGCGGGATGATCGTTGTTTCCTCAAGATGAGCAAACACATCTAATCCAGCATCAGAAGAGTTAGAGCGGACCGGGTGCTCTACAAGCTCGCTAAGACGATGATACTCTATAATCACGCTTCCTCCTCGTCGCCGCCGGAGAGCATCTTGTAGTTGTCATAAACATCCTCGATGTCCACCTTGCCCTTGAACAGACGGTAAGCCTTCACAGCCGCACGGATCTCGTCGGTGTTAAGCCAGCCCTGCTCTCGGTACTCGGTGCGTAGCTCTCGCTTCTG
>Ga0098037_1001474_pt1 | contig 10825 bp, 21 predicted proteins | sample 5_EtaG_FD_75050 | JGI IMG/M metagenome (GOLD analysis project Ga0098037, IMG submission 75050) | Marine viral communities from the Subarctic Pacific Ocean - 5_ETSP_OMZ_AT15132 metaG | ecosystem: Environmental > Aquatic > Marine > Oceanic | place: Pacific Ocean | collected 2015-01-08 | reverse complement strand
TTGCCATGCTACACCTCATGTAATTGTTAAGGAAGTAAAGGTACTTTCATCATTCAGGGTAAATGTGCTTCACTTCCCCCTTTAGAATATGAATTTGTTACCAAAAGTCAAGTAGTTATTGTGGAGGTTCGGCTGGTGCTGTTGGTGCTGCTTGATTAATTTGTTGATATCTCTCCATTATTTCTTGCATTTCTTGTTGGCTTCTAATTAATTCTTCTGGAATACCAAGTTTTTTTGCAACAAATTTTGCAACTTCATCTTGTTTAATCATTATATTTAATAACTCTGGGCCAACTCTACCTTGCATTAAACCTAAAAACCTATCTATGGTTGCAACGTCTTGTTGATGTTGTGCTTGTGCTAATGGACTAGAAGATACAATTTGCACCTCTCTACCATTTACAACAGGTATTTTTATTCGACCTTGTTTTTTTAATATAAATATAACTCGTGCAAGTATTGGGTTTACTAATTCTGCTTGTAATCTACCAAAAGCTGCGCCTATCTGTCTTGATAAATCTGCTTGTCTTTCAGCTACTTCTGTTGCAGACATTGGTGTTTTCTCATTTGGATTGCCTAACATATCATTGTATAGTGCTTTTTTAATATTGCTTCTCATATCTCTAAGTACAAGGTCAGATACATTAAAGTTACCAGCTTGTGCAATAGGTTGTAAACCTGCACTACCTGCTGCTTTCGGAATTACTGTACCTGGAATAAGTGCAATGTTGTCAACATTAATGACTCCATCATCTTCCACTTGGTACATACCTGATATTGCCATTTGTGCGTTTTCTAATATTAGCTCTACAACTAAATTAGCAGTTTTAATTGCAGGTAATGCAAACTGTAATGGCCCTCTACCATATACTTCTCCAGGACATTTAGACCACCGATAAACTATATATGGATTACTACCCATGCCTTTATATTCTTCTTTGTAAATCTCATGCTCATATTCTTCTGCTATTGCACAAAAAATATTTTTTTCTTCTTTTGTTTCTGAATAATCACGATAAATAACTTCTACTATTTTTATTTCTTTATCAGGATTTGCTTTTGCATCCATCAACATTTTATCATTTAAGATTGGTTGAGCATAAGCAAAAGTAAGTTCTTTCATTCTAATGCTTCTTTTTCTATATACTGCATCTATTTTATCATCATGCCCACTTGTCAAACAAACTTGTGGTAATGGTATTGCTTTAAATCTTATTGGTTGAACTGCATCACCTTCTTCAACTAATAAAACACCTGTGCCTATTGCACAATCTAAAAAGGTTTCATGTATTTCTTGAGAAAAGTTTGAGTTTTGTAATATCTCAAAAACATACTCTGTAACTTCATCTAATGCTAAATTGACATCTTTCTGTTGGTCTGGCGGTATTTCTGTACCTGCTACAAAATTTGCCCATCTTGCATAGTTAGGCACTATACCTGACTGTAATCTACTAGCAAACTCCTGGACTCCTACAACAGCAGTCTCATCAAAGATATGGTCTGTCCTTCTTCTTGCCATTGTTTCTGTATAAAATGATTCTCTCTGTGGTAGAGCTAACTCATGACATTCTTCCATTACAGGATTCCAATGGTCTTTTATAGTTTTTGCATGTCGGTATCTTGCCAATATTCTTTTAACAGGATTTTCAATTTGCTCTACATTATTTGATGGTTTTGAATCTATCATTATGCACCTAGTGTAGTTTTGGTTTTATAATCTTCGCTTATATCAAATCCTCTGCCACCTCTACGACCAGATAATAAACTTCTTCTTCCTCGTCTACCTGCTAGAGCTGCTTGAGTTGTTTCAAGCTGATCCGCTTTCAGTTGTGATGCTGTTCTTCTTTCTTCTTGAAGTGCTTGACGTTGAGCTTTTCTACTTGCTTCTCTAGCTTCTTTTTGCTCTGCTGTAGGTCCAGTTGGCATCTTTGGTTTAAATGGTCCTGCACACATTACCTATTCCTCCTGTCATATACATTACGTTTTGGTTTAACAGTATAAACATCAAAATCTCTTTTTGCTACAAATGGTTTTGCTTTCTTTCCACCAAGCATTAATTTTCTACCTTCTCCTGCACCTAATAATAAATACTGCAATGCATCATGTATATGTGAAAATCTATTCTTGTTTGGTTTTTCATCATAGCGTTCACCACTTGTTTGTATTCGTTTATAATGATAACCACCGCTAAATCCTTTTATCAAGTTAATACATTTTTGGTCAATTAACAACCCTGACTCTCCATCAGTCATTCTGGTAAGTGTAGCATTTACAGCTTCCAATCTAATTAATACATCATTAGATGGTGCTGGTCTTGCATTTATACCTTTACTTCTTAGTATTTGAAATGGTGTTGCTTCATCTGTTTGTACTCTATGGTCTCCAGCAGGGTCTCCAAAGATATAAAACTCTCTTGGCATATATAACGCCATCTGTTGTTTTAATAAATCAGAGTACCTTACAATTCCCATATCTTCTGCTACCAGTTCATCTAGTATTACCCATCTTCCTCTTATTCGTTGAGCAAATACACAAGCTGGAGTCAATCCAAAATCAATACCCATATAGATTGGTATCTGTTGTGCTACTAAGCAATCGCTTTTTGCAACATGTACATCATGCCTAAATGAATCATATACTGGTTTACCATCTTCAATTAAACCTAATTTGTTAAGAACATATACATCAATCCATGATTTAGTCTTACCTCTAATTATATTTTTGTAATAATTAGGCGTAAGATTATTTGCATTTTCTGCCTCATCATTTGACTCATATCTGTCTACTACATCATCTTTACCCATGATTTCATGCATTGCAGGTGGTTGGTTAAAAAATGACCAGTTATCAGGTTTGACTAACATCTTCGCTTCTTGTTTTGTAAGGTAGTCAGGCAGTACTGTTTCACCAGCAAGTATCGGCCACCAATGCTCTGTATCAGGTGCGTTAGTATCAGCGATAACCCCATACCAGCTTGGGCCACCATCACGCATACTAGGATAACGACCAACACGCATGGTACAAGCATCGACAATAGACTTGGGTATTTCTCTAGCTTCATTAATCCATACTCCTGTAAGTTCTAATGATAATAACTTTTTTACATCTTCTGGCCTATCTAAAGCAAGAAAGATAACCTCTAACTCTATATCACCTTTTTTAATCATATGAGTAAAGGGTACGCTGTATAAAAACTTACCCCATTCTTCCTCTGGAAACCAATCTAACCACGTTTTGATGGTAGTTGTTTTGAGTTGTGGATTCGTATTTCTTACTACAGCCCATCTACTTTTGCGTATACCTTCTGCATTTGGCGCTTGTGCTAATGCTCGTCTTAATATTTCAATACAACATGACACAGATTTACCACTACCGACTGGGCCACGCAATCCACGAAAGAAACTATCATCTTTCATAAATGTTTTTACTGTTGGTCCTGGAGCTTTATAATCTAGTGATGCCATATTTTACTGCTAACTCATAAAGTTTTTCTACTGTTTCTCTTGACATAGCAGCAATAATTTTATCTGCCTCTTGGTCAGTAACAAACTCTTTTGGATAACTTTTCATGTGCTGAGTTTTTACCACCAGTCTTACCTTATTCCATTGCTCTTGTGTGTATACTGCTGAGTTTGCTAAATCATTCATATAAACCTCTTGGTACTGTGCCACCAGAAAAAGAACCACCATCTGAATCAAGTAATGTTTCTAACTCAAGTCTAACTATATTTGGGTTCAAATGTAATTTATATCCAATTTCGAAATCTTTACCTGTTACACTCATTGGCCTATCTTCTTGTGATGCATGTTCTGCAACTTTCCAATCATATTTCAATGCTTCTTCTGTTAGATAATAATTTTCATACTCTTCATTATTTTCTTCTTTTAAAAAAGCTAAAACCATACTTGGTACATGTTTCTCCTCAAGTATACCAGTAAAGTCTGTGTGAATTTCTTGCATTCTTTTTTTTACATTTTTGCAATATTTGTCTGGATTATTTCTATCAGAGCTTGGAGCAAATCTTTTTGTAACATCACATAAATTATTAAGAGGTGCAGGATTTCCATATTTATCTTTTTTTCCTAAATAACCTTTCCCTTTAAACAATCTAAAACCAGCTCTTAGTCCTGTTATCCTACTATCAAAATGAGCAAATGGTTTTGCAAAATCAACTCTATTTATATTTTTCTGTGGGTATTTTTGTTGAATTAATTTTTTCATTTGTTTACGAGCCTCTTGCCATGATAAATTTTTTGTCTTTTCTATTATTTCTTTTCTGTATTCTTCGCTAATAGCAGTAACATCACCACCTTTTGTAGTGAAGGTTTGTGCCATTCGATATCTATCTTTTTGTGGATTGTAATTTATTTTTGCTTTGCGATCCGAAATACTACTATAGCCATCAGCATAGATACCTATCTGTCCAGACCAACTATCAGTTAAATTTATAATTTCAATATTTAATGGATTGTTATATTGTTCACCCATCTACACCTCATGTGTATTGTAGATTATTTCTCTAGCCATTTTTTCTGCTAGTTCTTGTGAATGTCCTTTTAAAAGTTTTACTTCAACACATTGTTGAAATCGTTTTTGTTTTTCATCATCAATAATTTTCTTTTCATTTGCTAAAATTTTTTTTGCTTTGATTTCTACTTTCTCTAACTTAGTTAATGGTCTTTTCTTTTTTGTCATACTACCTCCTAGCAGTTCCAAGCTCTAAGTGATTTATTAATTCTTGAGTTTGGGTCTCTAGCTGTTTTAGCTGATGTCAATTTTTTCTTCATGCCTTTCATTCTAGCGCAAAAAGATTTACGTCTTGCCTTATCACGCTTTGACTTTGGATTAGGTGCTGGTGGTTTTAAGTTTCCACCGCCTTGATTGTAACTGGCTCTACCTGCTGCATTTAAGCCGCCTTTAGGGTTTTTACCAGCTTTGCGTTGCCATGCTGGAGTTTTAGCCATTAGTACTTAATCTTCTTTGGCTTTGGCATTTTTGTTTTCTTTTTCTTCATACCCTTCATGCTTTACCTCCTTTGTCTTTCATCATCTTCATTAATTTATTGCGAACTGACTTTGGCAAGTCCTTCATGTGAAATAACTTCTCACTTGATTTTGTATGACTCTTACCTGTATGCAAAGTGCCATCAGCCATCTTATGTGTCTTGCCTTTAAATAATGTTCCATCTTTTGTGTAATGCGGTACGCCTTTCATAATTTAATACCCATGCATCATTTGCATATCATCAGAGCCACCACTACCTATACCAGTTTTTGGTTTCTTTGTAGAGTTAATCATACCCTTTCTACTTTTTAATTTTTGTAGTTTAGCTATTTCTCTTTTAGATAATTGTTTCATAACCGCAGAACTTATGTTACGTAATGCGGCAGGAATTGGTGCGGCTAATGATAAGTTCATAATAATATTACCTATCATTGCTGCTTTCTTTTTTACACTCGCTGCACCTTCTGGGTCTCTCTTTGCTGCTTTCCTCTCTTGCTCAAGAGTAGTTTTAAGCAAACTCTTTCTTTGTCTAGCTGGTTGTTGTGCCATCATGCTCTCCTATATTTTCTAGTTTTCTTAGCTATATCCTTTGGCTGACTGCTAAACTGTTTACCTTTAGCTGTGTCTGCCCTTTTCTTTTCTGTAGTCCTAGCATATTCTTTTGCTGACAATCTGGCAATAGCTTTCTTTGGTAGATAGCGTTCGCCTGTCTCACTAGACTTCTTGCCTGACTTAGTACCCCAGTCTTGCTTAGACCACTTGGATAACTTGTTGCTAGATTTTTTTGCACCTGAGTATGTGCCACCAGCATCTTTGTAATACTTAACTGCTAACTGCATAGCTCTGGCTGAATGTTTACCACCCATCTTAGCTTTGGCTCTGGCCTTTGCTGCTGCCCACTTCTTTGGATCACGTTTTATTGCGGTACTCATTTATTTTTCATTTTCTCCTTTAGTTTCTTTACTGCTTGTTTGGTTGCATCTTTAAGCGGTGGTATACCTTTTGAAGGAATGCCTTTATGATACTGCACCCATTTACTTATTAATTGACTTGAACGAGGTTTTATTGAGTACAATTCTTTTTCTGTTATTTTGCTAACATCAAAATTTTTGTACTTTCTCGTTGCTTTGTCAAACACAGGCACGATAGTACTAGTATCTTTTTTCTTTGGACTAGTAGTCATTTTACCCTGAGAATCTTTGGTCTTAATGCTTGGTGGCTCTGCTTTTTTTTCTGATGGGTCTCTTTTGCCTTTATATTGTTTTGACTGTTTAGGACCACTTTCTATTCGCTTTTTGACTGCATCTGATTTGTTTACTCTCATTTGTGTTCTGGCTTTATTAGATAAAAATTCTTGTTGACTCATCTTAGTTTTCTTTTGGGCAACTAACCTTTTATGCAAAGATTTTGCAGCTCGGACTGCTTTCGGCCCTAAGATTTTAACTATCGCAGCTATTGCTAATATTGGGACTTGAACTGCCATATAACTTTCCCCTGTGATTAAAATTTTACTATAGCGAAAAAAAAATAAAATACAACATCGAGTTCTGAAGAAAAATAATGCGAGGATAGGACGTCATTACTAAGTTCAAGGTCAGTTTTTTAAGCCCCCCTGTCCAGTATCATAGCCAAGAAAAACCAGTAGTCAGCGCAGGTTATCCGAGATCGATGTTTACCTTGAAGTCTCCAACAATCTGGTGTTGATGTTTATCTGGTGCTTTAAGACCTGCTCTGTCTAATATATCCTTCGCTGATTCCATTTGAACATACTCTGAGTTGGCGTTCTGAGAGAGATGAAGGAGCTTACGTGATGCTGTAATAGCACTTACACCAAACGACTGCTTGATTACTTCGTACATATATGAGGCGACATGAGGTTTCTTTAGCGTTTGATAACCTATCACGCCTGGTGTCTTTCCCTTGTACCCAGCCTTTATACTCGCCTCACTCACAGAACAGCCTGTAGTTACTAATGTATCTACTAGAGTACGCTGTCGTGTTGTTAGCGAAGGTTGCTTTCTCGGTAATATTGCATTTACATTCGTTAATTTAGTCATATCGATATATATACGTTACTGCGTTCTACTTGTCAATCTACCTAGCTACAACGTACTTCCCATAAGGGCCTTTGCACAGCAAAGTCAAAGGCCAATCGAATGGACGAATCTTTTTCGACACATACACAGAAGATGAAAAAGATTCTAACAACGTGTCCATTCGATGGTTAGTTCTATATATGTGTGAATTGGTAATAGTAAACTATAAGTCAAGACATGAACACAAATGGTATTTACGAAAAAGCCTTCGGCGCAATGCGCCTCATGCCAAACCAAACCCTTTTTCGAAAATACCTCAAACATCGGCTCCTTCCGATGTTTGCCAGTACCTGATTTGCGTTCAGTCTTGACATTATAGTTTCGAAAAACCATTCACACAGATATAGAATAAAAAAAGTCTTGTGAATACTAAAAGATGTATAACTTAAACTAAAATATGGAGTATATATGAAACTTACTAAAGAAGATAAAAAACTAGCTTTAAAATCATTCTTAAAGGACGCAGAAAGTAAATATGGTCTTGAGAATTGCTTTGATAATAGTACTTATAATCCTAATGGCTACTCAGCTCAACAGGACTATAATAGAGAAATGAAGTCGAAAGAACTTGTACGTAATAAAACGAATGAGATGAGAGACGACTTGATGGTAGCTATTGATAAGTGTAAAGGTAGATTCGATGAAATAGCTAACGAAAGAGTGAGAGTTCTATCTCAGGCTGTAGAGATTCAGGACGAAAATCTAGACTTACTTGAGATGAGACTTCAGTTCTATGCTGAGCTTAAAAAAGTCAGACCAGACTTAGAACTCAAACTCAAAACAGTTGCTGAGATAAGGAAAGACATCGAGGCTTATCTGAAGAAAAAGGAAGTTGCTAGAGTTGGTAAAGAAAAATCAGTAGCTCTAGATAAAGCACAGTCTGAGAAGTTACAAAGTATGTGCGCTCATAGATAATTATGAAGGAGTTACCTGCTCTCCTCAAAAGCAGGACTTAATTTAACTACTAAATGGAGTAAATAATGGAAAAAATAAGATACGCTAGAGATTGTGATAATGCTTTAGTAATGCCATCTATGTTATTACCTGAGTATGAAGATTGGTACTACGTTATTTAGTACTTCTTTGAGTTCCCTGCTCTCATCAAAAGCAGGACATTTTTACGTACCCCAGGGCGTAGTACGACAAAAAGGCATGTCGTACTTATCATTAAAACCCAAAGCCAAAGTCAATGTATATACGTGGGATAGCCACTTTTTTACAAATACATTGCCAACAAATTATATTGTTTTATAGAACAGATGTGTTATAGTTTATAGAACAGGAGCAATAGTTATAAGGGCCTTTCATTCCCTACTCCTAATGCTTCTGTAGGAGTTAGCTTTCTCCTTACGTTCGTAAAGCGTAAAACAAAAAGCATGAATTACTGAGCGTGGGTTTGAATCCCACTAGGTATAGGTACTACAAGACTGGCAAAAAGGTGCGGCGGTAATATGGTTTTCTCCCTTTGCGCTTCATGTCGTAGTACCGCCCTCATAAATCTGGAATTATGCGATGTCCGAACACACTTTATGTGTGCCGAGTTATCGGCCAGAGTGAGGTTGTCTTTGTGTGCAAATGCCTAGCGTTGAACATGGAATGTTCTAAGGACTTGCTTGTACACATACTTGGTCTTGGTGTGGGAACTTGAAAGTACAGGAAAGGATAGCACCAGGACTTTTTAATTGTAACATGGTACTAACCAATAAAAACCTCGTTTAAGGTCATCCTGTTGAGCTAGTAATCGTTAAGATAAATGCAGTAATAGGTTATGGTGGAAGGTTAGCTAAGTCTATTCCAGTTCAAAGCCATGTTATTTTATTGGAGAGGTATATGGAACAACTATTATTATTAACTGCTCTGCTGATACTGCTAACAGTATTACTCAGAGCCTAACCAATGAGGTGTAGTCATGTCATATAGTTTTATTACAGAAGGTATAAAGAAACAATTACTTCACAATCACAAGAACACAAACTTTGCTACAGAAAGTATTAGCAAAGAACCTGTTGTGGTTAAGTTCTTTAATCCAATGGGTGCTGGTGATTGGTGGGTGTACAGCATGGACGAACGAGGATATATGTTTGGTATCGCTGATATATTTACTCCAGAGTATGGTGATTTTCATATAGATGAACTCAAACAAAATGGTATTGAAAGAGATATTTGTTATACAGGACCAGATACATTTGAAGCAGTAATGGTTGAACGCAAGAGGAGAGAAAAATGGGAGCAATAAATGATATGCGAGAGGAATGGGGTGATAGATATGTTGATATATCTGACACGATAGAAACTATGCTTGAGATGGGTATTACTATACCAACTCAAGAAGCATGGGACAACATGGGAAGTGATGAAAAGAAATTTTACGTTCATGCACTTGCAACTAAAATAACTGATTTTGAAATCGAAAGGAGTAGTCAATGAGTGATAAGAAAACTTATATCTATGAAGTATCAAGAAGTTTACCTGAGATAACCAAATGGTATATCGAAAGTGAAGTATATTTAAATAATGATGATCTGATAGACCTTGCCAAACGCAGAGAAAATGATGCTGGTGATCTTGAATATGGTATGGCAAATAATATAAATGGTTGTGTGTTTGTCGGCTGGGGTGCTAGAGGTATCTTTGAACATGATGCTGTTGCTTGGCGTATTGATAAGGTAGAAGAAGTAATACATAAGGAAGATAAAGATGAGTAAACCAAAAGTAATTATTAATAAACCAGACAAGTTAGTGAGCTTGAGGAGTATAAAAATGAGTAATGAAAATGAATATACAGATGACATTATGCATGATAACCAACCACAAGAAGAAACTCTTGAAGAAGAGCAACTACGTGAGTTTATCTTTCGTGTTGTCTGCTGTATAACACAAATGAAAACTTTCCCTGAGACTGACAGAAAACACATGACTGTTCGTGTCGACCATGTTGAGAAAGAAGTTGCTATTGTATGGGATATGACAGAGCTAGAACTTGAAACGCTAGATGATTATCTTACAGACCAAAGTGATATTGAAAAGTATGTAACTGTCAGCCATAGGATAGAGTAATGCAGGGGTGGCAAAGGCGATATGCCAATAGAAAAGAAGAAGCATTTCAACGTATCAAGAAACGCCTGGACTCTGTTGAATGTCCTCAACATATTAGAAAAGAGGTATGGCATGATGTGGTATACGAAACAGCTAAAAAATTATCAACAAAATATATGACGAGTATTCGTCAAGGAGAGGGTAATGAGTAAGAAAGATAATGAAGTATGTTTAACTTTAGAAGAACAAAATAATTTAATTGTTTTGATAAATGCAAATAAAAAACTAGCTATAAAATTTATTGCTAATGTAGATGAGGATAACATAACAAGTTTTCCTAGAGAATATCTCACTCTTGTAAAAGAAGCATGGGACGCGAGTGATAAATTACGTAGCGTTATAAATACAATCAAAAGCAATGTACTAAAGGAGGTACAAAATGGGTGAAGTATCAGTAAACATAGATGTCTGTACAGACAATGCTGCATTTGATGGTGATGCAACTGTTGAATTGACAAGAATAATTCATATAGCAATTCAGCATGTAGATGCAAAGAAAAGTATTAGTCGTAAATTATTTGATATCAATGGGAATCGTGTTGGCCAAATCAAAACATACGTTGACCTTGACCAGTTTGATGATGACTAGGTGGGTAAAAATAATTGTGCTATCAGAAATAAGTCTTTT
>Ga0098037_1001473_pt1 | contig 10830 bp, 9 predicted proteins | sample 5_EtaG_FD_75050 | JGI IMG/M metagenome (GOLD analysis project Ga0098037, IMG submission 75050) | Marine viral communities from the Subarctic Pacific Ocean - 5_ETSP_OMZ_AT15132 metaG | ecosystem: Environmental > Aquatic > Marine > Oceanic | place: Pacific Ocean | collected 2015-01-08 | reverse complement strand
TCAAGTTAATGCTACCCCACAAGGTTTAAATCTAGAAGCAGGTGATGCAATAACAGTAACAGCAGCTACGGGCAGTAATGCAATACAAGGCGTTATTAGTTATGCTCAATTAGACAGATCTCAGGAGAATGGCTAGACAAAAATTTATACACTTTGTACCCAGACCAAAACCTAGGAAGAGGCCGGGTCGTCATACAAAACGATTAAACAAACATGCTAAGAGGTCAGCAAAAAAATATAATCGACAAGGACGTTAGTGCATATTACTAATTTTCAAAACAACAATATTAATAATCCTTTCAATCCACATTATTCATATCATATATATGAAGATGATTTACCTTTAGATACAAAAGTATTAGGTGAGTTTTTATTACACAAAGAAAAACAACTTATAAAAGAATACCCACCACATGATAATGGTGGTACAGGATTAAGTGAAAATAGTGTTACAAGTAGATTTATATATTACAACTTACTTGAGTTTCCTGAGTGTGGCTTTCTTAAAAATCATATAAGAAAAGCACACGATACATTTTGTAAGTTTTTAGAAATAGATATACACGAATCATATTATGTTCAATGTTGGTTTAATGTAATGAGAAAAGGTGAAGAGATTAAATTACATAATCATGCAGATGATAATTCAGGTTATTTGAGTGGGCATATATGTGTAAAAGTTGCAGATACTACAACAGATTACGAAGTACCTTATTTTAAAACATCATATAGATGTAAAAATACACCAGGAAAAATAACTTTATTTCCAGGTTGGTTATCACATAAGGTAAGCACTGTAGAAAAGGACGATGTAAGAATAACCATAGCGTTTGACATAAGAACTCAAAGCTCTTATATTGAACATGTTAACGATAAATTAAAAAATCATTGGATTAAAATATGAGTGATGAACCTATAAAAATACCTGCTAAAGCAGTAGAAATAGTAAAACATAAAAGAACTGGTAAGGTATATGCAGATAAAGCTGAATTTGATGCAGATGTTGCAGACCCTAACACAGATACAACCGCAGAGGACTTCAGGCAAGACTTAGAAATAACAGTTGCAAAACTTTCTATGTTTGGTAAAACCAAAAAATAATGGAACCTAGAGGTGGCACCGAGTTGCAAATGGAAATGCTTTACAAGCATTGTCCTAAAGAGTTATTAGATAAAGTACAAATCTGTACTTCTATACCTGGTAAAGTACCTATTGATCCAAATAAACTAAATATACTTTGGCAAAAGAATTCCTACGATCAAGGTAATCTACAAGAATTTTTTAACAATCCTTTCAAACATTCTGATTATGATTGGTATGTATTTAATTCACATTGGAACTATGAAAAATTTAGAATGGCTTTTAACATTCCACAAGAAAAATCAATAGTAATTAAAAATGGTTGTATAAATTTCCCAGAAAGAAAACCTTATCAAAAAGGTCAACCAATTAAAATAATACATCATTCAACTCCTTGGAGAGGATTAAACGTACTATTAGCAGCAATGCAAGTTGTAAAGAATCCATTAATTACTTTAGATGTTTATAGCAGCACAAAAATATATGGTAGCGAGTTTAGTCAAGTAAATGAAGATACTTATAAGCCTTTATTCGAACAAGCTAAGTCTTTACCTAATGTAAATTATATAGGTTATGTACCTAATGAACAAATATTAGAAAAAATTACTGACTATCAAATGTTTGTATACCCAAGTATATTTGAAGAAACATTTTGTATATCAGCTTTAGAATGTATGTCTGCAGGACTACATGTTATAACTACAAACTTTGGAGCTTTGTTTGAAACTTGTTCTGAATGGCCAGTATATGTTAATTATGATTCTAATGTAGAAAACCTAGCAAGAGCAACTGCACATGCAATAGAAACAGCTGCTGCATATTTACATGAACAATCTTTACAAGATCATTTAGCAGAACAGCAAAAATTTTATAAAAGGTTTTATAGTTGGAAGAAAAAAGGTTCAGAGTGGGAAAACTTCTTGAAGGGTGCACTCCATGCAAAAGGTCTATAAAAAATTTAGTGAAGAAAAACTAGATTTTAATCAACTAACTAACTTAATATCTGAATCTCATTTTGAGTCTAAACAATCTAGTAAATGGCAAGAAAACTTTATATTACAAGGCACAATAGTTATTAAAAATGTGCATGTACATTCTGCTTTTAAATCTATAATAAATAAAATTATTAAACAATTTGAACTACAAGATAGGTCAATGGATGTAGATTTATACGTAGGGTTTACTCAAGGTGCAGCATCTAATATACATCGAGACAATTATAATGTTTATCTATACAATTTGTATGGAACTGTTATTTATAACATTAATAAAGAAAACTATATGTTAGAGGAAAAAGATTTAATTACAATTAAACAAGGAGACATACATCAAGCAATTGGTTTATCTCCAAGAATAACATTATCGTTAGGGGTTTATGATTAAAGATATAGGACAAAAGGTTGATAGAGAAGGTGCAGCTAAACCTCTTTGGATAGGTAAATCAAGTGTACCACATATATATGTAGCTACACCTGTACACGATCAAGTTAGTATTCATTTCACACAATCTGTACTAGACTTTCAAAAGTATTGTTTTCAAAACAAATTAAAAGTAACTTTTCAATTAGTTAAATCATCATTAGTAACTCAAGGTAGAAACTTATGTGTTGCAGATTTTATAACTTCAGGTGCTGACTATTTACTATTTATTGATTCAGATATTGAATTTGAACCAGGAACAATTCAAGCTATGATAGATAAAGACAAAGAGCTTATATCAGCTCCATACCCATTAAAGAATGTTAATTGGAATAAAGCATTTGAAAAGATTCAAGCAGGAGATGTTAAAACATTAGGAGATCTTACTAACGCAATCTATCAATATCCACTTAGAGTCCCAAATGAAAACGATATAAATATGAGTGAAGGGGTAATAGAAGTAACTCATGGTGCTACTGGTTGTATGTTAATAAAACGTAGTGTTTTTGATAAGTTAATGAAAGCTTATCCTAATAGAACTATTGTTCAAAAAACAGTTATGAATGGTGAACTAGTTGATAAAGAAAACCTATGGAATTTCTTTGATACTTTATATGATCCAAAGACTAAAATGTATATGGGTGAGGACTTTGCTTTCTGCAAATTATGGAAAGATATAGGTGGTAAATGCTATAGTTACATACTAGACCCAATTACCCATGTAGGCGAATTTAAGTATATTGGAAGGTTCGCTGATGAGTTGATAATTAATAAGTAAGATGGTATTATTTACCATTTAAAGATCTTTAAGGAGAACGTTTATAAATGTTACAATTTTTACCCTATGCACTTGCCGCTTACGGAGGATACAGAGGTTATAGAGATGCTAAGAAATCTGGAGCCTCAGGACTAGGAAGAATATTATCGGCTGGTACAGGTGCTGCTATGGGCTACTACGGGGGTAAAATGATACCAGGTGTATCTGCATCTGGATTTACTCCATTCACACAAACAGCTTTTGCTCAGTCCCTACCTTTTGTTAGTGCACCAGCAGGTTTAACAGCAACAGGAACAGGACAAGGATTATCTGCAATGCAACAAGCACAAATTGCAAGTAGCGGAGCAGATCCAGGATTAGCATTATCTCAAATGCCATCAGCTGCAGCAGCTGGTACACCAGCAGCAGCGGACAGAACATTCTTACAAAAAATGTTTTATAAAAAAGATACACCATCAGAAGTAGATCCATTAAAATTATTTGCAGGTATATCTGGACTAAGTTATGCATCAGGAGCTTTTGAACAAGGCCCAGTAGATATGTATCAACCTACATATAATGTAGCTTACAAAGATTTTGCAGAGAAAAGACCTAACTTTAAATATATAGATCCAGTATCTGGTGATGAAAAAGATTACGAAAAAGTTTACATACCTGAAGGCAATGTTGAAGGCAATCCATATCAAATGGTTAAATCTAGATTAAGAGAAGGTGGATTAGCTGAAGTAAAAAAATTTAACGAAGGTGGTATTAATTACTTACCATCAAAAACATCTCATGACGAGCAAGATGCTAACAATTATGTTAGAGCAACTGGTTATGTAGAGGACGGATCCGGAACAGGAGACAAAGACGAGGATACGATGTTAGCTCAATTAGCAGACGGAGAGTTTGTAACAAGAGCAGACGGTGTATTAGGTGCTGGTTTAATAGCTGGAGCAAATCCCACAAGCATGAAAGATATGCGAGAAAAAGGTGCAGCTTACTTCTATGAACAGCAAAAAAGATATAAAAGAATTTTTGACTTAATAGGAGAAGCACGTGGCACGAGCAGCAAAAAAAATTAAACCATCGGTAAATATTGTACCCGTTCTACCAAAAGACGTAGAAAAGTTTTGGCCTTTAGCTGAGTTTATGGTTAAGGAAGCATTAATCTATTCTGGTAGATATGCTGAATCTTCTGACATATATAATTTATTACTTAAAGATGAAGCACAATTATTTGTTATGTTTGGATCTGATGAGTCAGAAGAAAATAAAGTATTTGGTATAGCTGTAACAAGAATAGGATCTATGCCTAATTATGATCAGTTAGAAATTATTATATGTACAGGTAAAAGAAGAGAACTATGGGAAGATAAAATTGTATCTCATATTACTAACTTTGCTAAACAAAACAAATGTAAAAGACTTTGCATTTGGGCAAGACCTGGTTGGGAAAAAGTTTCCAAAAAATGGGGATGGAAGAAAAAACACGTTCAACTAGTAAAGGATATTAAATGAGTTTTGTAAGTAATTTATTTGGTGGAGGCGGTGGAGCACCAGCAGCAACTCCTGCATCTCAAACACAATTTGTTAGAGAAGCTCCAGGTATAGAGGAAAGAAAACTTGAGTTGATGGATATCGCGAGACAAGTTTCTCAAGATCCAATTAAATTACCTGGTATACAAGTTGCCGGATCTGGTCTTGGATCAGCTTTACAACAACAAGGACTAACGTCTGCCGGAACAACAGGTGCGGGTGCTGGAACTGTAAACCAAGGTATAGCACAAGTATTAGGTGCAGCAGCTCCTGTAGGTCAATCACAAATAAATCAATTTTTAAATCCTTATCAATCATATGTTACAGATGAAATAGGAAGACAAAGTCAAATAATGCAAAACCAATTAGCAGCTAACGCAGTAAATGCAGGTGCCTTTGGTGGTGCTAGAGAAGGTGTACAACAAGCTGAATTACAAAATAGAACTTTAGAAGCTATGGGTAGAGCTAATGCTCAAGGATTTGGAACTGCATTAGGTGCAGCTCAAAGACAACAACAATTAGGTATGGCTGCTGGTCAACAATTAGGAAACTTAGGTGCTGGTCAACAACAAATGGCTCAGGCTGATATTCAACAATTAATGGGTGCTGGCGGAATTCAACAGCAATTAGCTCAACAAGCTTTAGATGCTGCAAGACAAACACAATTACAACAACAATACGAGCCTTATCAAAGAGCAGAGTTTCTTGCAAACTTATATGCTGCAGGGCCTAAATCACAGTCTGGAATTACGATGACAACACAACCTGGCACAAGTCCATTAGCACAATCTATCGGAACAGGATTAGGAGCATTCACGGCATACCAAGCTGGACAACAACAATAGGAGGATTAATGTCAATTAATAATGTTTTAAATCGTCCTATGTTTAGACAACAGGCTCTTCGTAAAGGTCATCTTAAAGTAATCAAAAAGAATACTGGTGGTTATACAGGAACTTATCTTCCAGTAGATCCAAGAACATCAACTCCTAAAGGCCCTGGTTTTTTTTCAAAGCTAAGTGCTGATGTAGGTGCAGTATCAAGAAATATTAAAGACCCAAGATTTTTAATAAATGCTCCTTTTGGTATGGGCGGTGGTGTTACTAGAACTGCAGGAGCAGTTGGGTTGTATCCTTTAATTGGTGAAGCAACTAGAAAATTAGGAATGACAGGTGTTGGAAAAGATGTTGCAGATTTTGGTATATCAGCAGCGTTATCAAGAAATCCATACGCTGTTGGTGCAGGATTATTATATGGTGGTTACAGAGCATCACGTCCTTTTGTAGGAAGAATGGTAGATTTAGTTAAAGAAAGACCACTAGGTACAACTGCATCTAATACAAGTTTTATGCCTGGTATTGAAGGTGTGTTAGGTAAACCAATTAACCAAGTATCACTAGAAGAAATGGTGAAGAATAATCCTAAAGGAAGACCAATAAATAAACCAGGTGAAAGAAATAAAATAGCATCAGGAAGAGGTGCAGGAGATCCTGAAAGTGCTGTTGGATATAAAAAATTTGATGATGCTGTTGCAGGAACTACAGATAATTTAACTGTACCTGATAACATGGCTGAGTTACCTGGAGATCCTAAAGTTGATCTTACTAAAGTAGTAAACAACATCGCACCAGTGCCACCGGAACCAGGTATTACTGCCGATGCTCCACCACCTGAAAAAGATACTCAAATTGCAAAAGTAGATACAAAAGATACTGAACAAAAATCAGGTGGAACACAATCTGCTGGCGACATTGTTACATCAGCAAATGAAAATTTAAATCAACCATCTAATGTAACTTCTGCAGATGGTAAACAAGTTACAGACGATATTATTGCAAGAGCAAGAAAAATTAGAGCTGAGTTAATGCAAGGTCAATCATCACAAGCTAAACTTGTATTTTTAGCTAACTTAGCTTCTGGGTTAATGTCTGGTACTACAAGTAAAGGTGGTATTGGTGGAGCTATGGAAGTATTTGGTAGAGCTTTAGGCCCAGCTGTTAATAACTATGCAATGATAAAACTTAAAGAAAACGAATTACAAAATGAATTTATGCAAAGTGCATTAGAAATAGCTTCTGATGAAATGGATAGAAAAAACCAAGCTTATGAATATCCTGAAGGAGACCCAGGTGTTGTACAATTTTTTGATAAAAACGGAAGAACAGTAAACATGACAGGTATCAGATTAAAAGACGGTACAGTACAAGTAGCTATTCCAGGACAGTATGATCAGAATGGAAGAAATGTTTATAGAACAATTCCACCAGGAGACTACAATAGATTTGCAAAAAATGATGAGCTAGCTAAACCACAAATAGAATTGTTAAAAGAACTGGAAGGTAAGTACAGAGCTTATGCATTAGGACAAAAATCAATTAATATTCTTAGAGAGTTTCAAGAAAAAGGTGATACTGGAGCAGGGCCAGTTGGACGATTCAATTTATTTAGTCAAAGATTAGGAAGTGCGTTTGAAGATATTACAGGAAGAAAAATGTATGACTCTGCAGAAGCAGCTAATGAAAGATTACAGTTTGAAAGAGATAAATTAATTAATGACTTGATGGTTGGAGAAGGTTTAGACAGAAAAAAAGCTGAGAACAAAGTAGACAGTTTACTTGGAGATTCAGTTGTTAAAGATAAAATTATGAAAGCTATCCAACAAGCTACTGGTGAAGAAGATAAACAAAAACTTTCTCAGTTAGCTATTAATGAAACGGTGATGGTTTACGCGTTAGCGAACTCATTAAAATCAAAAGACCGTTTAACAGAAAAAGATATTAAGATGGCTAAAGAACTTGTAAACATCTTCCCATTACTAAGAGGTCAAAGAGATGTAATTAGAGATTTAACATCAGTAAATAATACAATCTTAGGAGATATACAATCTTTAGAAAATCAATGGAGAGATGGATTACTTGGAGAAACTGGAACACTAGATAATTTTAAAAGAAAATATGGAATTACTTCAGGAACAGGTGATCAACCAGAAGAATTACAAAACCCATTCACTGATAAATCAACTAAAGAATTATTGGAGATGTTCTAATGGCTACATCATTAAAAGCATTACAGAAAAGTTTAGATGATAAAAGTTTAGATCCATCTAGACTATCAAAAGAACAAAGAAAAATTATAGATACCTTAATTGAAAGAGGTGATCTTAAAGGCCCTACAATGGGTGAACTACAATCACAAAGAAATTTTGCTGCTAAAGATATAGCTAGAAAAGAAGAATACCTTAAAGATCCAATTGCGGCAGCTTTGGCAGCAGAAGATAATCCTTACTTTATAAAAGGCAGACCAACTGCAGAACTAGCAGGAGACCTATCAGGATCAATCGCACCTTACTTACTAATGAGAAAAAAAATATATGGTGCAGCTAAATCAGGAAACTTATGGCAAAAAGGCCCTGGCTTCTTTAAGAAAGCTGCGGATAAATTAGCAGATAAGATGCCTGGTAGATTAAAATTATTTGGTGGTGCTCTTAAATTACTTGCAAGAGTAGCTGATGCTCCAGCTAAAGTAGTTAAAAGTCCATTAGGTAGAGCTGAGTTATATTCAGTTATGGGAGGTACTGCAGGTGCTGGTGCAGGTTCTGTTACTTACGATGTATTAAATGAACAAGCAGGAACTTTAATTGCAAGTACAATTACAGATGAGTTTGCAGATATACCTCAACAAAAAATAGATAACGATATTTTATTAAATGCTGCAGATGCAACTAAGAATGCTTTAATGTGGAACGCGGGAGCTGCTGCACTTACACCATTTATTGCAGGGCCAATAGGTAAATTAGGTTCTAAATTATTTGGTACTAAAGGTGCTAAAGCAAAAGAGTTAGCACAATATGCTAGAGATAAAGGTTTACCTTTACCACTTAACACTGCGATTGAAGATGGAGTTTTATCTGGTGTAGGTAGAGATTATTTTAAAACAGTTGGTGTATTTCCATTTATATCTGGTATTGGAAGAGAAGCTTTACAAGGTGCTGAACAAGCTGCAGGTAGACAATATTTAGATTCATTAGCAAAATTTGCACCTATCATGAAAACATCCGCATTATCTTCTTCTATTTATAATCAAGCATCTAAAGTATTTGCTGATAGATCTGCATTAATTGGAGCTAAGTATAAAGCATTTGATACATTAGCTGAAACAGTTGGTAACCCTAAAGTTATTCCAATGGAAAATTTAAAAAGAATATCAGCAGAATTTTTAGATCAAAATAAACAAATGTTTCCTAATATGGATAGATATATATCTGATGGTGTTAATCCACAAAAGATAAATGAAATTTTAAAAATGTCAGGTGACCCACTTAATCTTTTTATGCAAGCAGTAAAAATGATGGGTGATGAAATGATTACTCCTAAACAATATGGTGGTTTAATGAAAATGATGAACCGAGCTATTGAAGGAACACAATATCAAAATATAAGAGCCTCTGTATTTGGTTTAAGAGAAGCTATGGAAAATGATTTAAATTCATTTGGTGCAAAATTAACAAAAGATACTTTTTTAAAAGACGAAGGTATTAAATCTGCATATGAAGAAATGGCTAAAGGCCAAGGTAAAGAAGTAGCAGAGGCATTTTTAAATAATAACTTAAGAGATGCTGAGCAACTTTATGCTAAATTATATGATGCTAATGCAACATTCTCTGCATCTATGGGCTTCTTAAAGAAAGCAGGTGGTCTTGTAGGTAAAATGAGAGGGTTTGATCAAAATTTATTTACATCACAAGGTGTAAATGGAATCTATGGAATGCAAAGATTTCCTAGAGATAAGATGTTTCAAACTATGGAAAGAGATGTGTTTGCATCTAACTCACCTGAAGCTATTGAACAATTCAAAGTTATTATTGGAGCTGCAGGGCCTAAAGCTTCTGACAATGGAAAAAGATTATTTGAAGCTGCTAAAGCAAGATATATGTTTAATGCATTCTTAGGATCATTTGATTCAGCAGGAAGTCCAGCTGCACAATCAATCTTTAAAGATGTTGTTGGTGAATCACTTGGTGTTAAAGCAGGAACTGAATATGCACAAGATGCTATGAGAGCAATAGGTTCAGAAGCTATGGAAGCAAGAAGAGGTTTTAGTATAGATGATGTAAAACTAAACAATGGTATTTATGATTTAAGTCAAATTAGATTTAGTCCAAAAGACTTTGCTGATTTTAATATAAACAAATTCATGAACAAGTTAGGTGTAGGAGAAGCTACAGCAGACTTAGGTAGAGCTAAAATGGCTAGCTTACTAGGTAAAGATGGTGCTCAAGATTTCTTTAAATTCGCTAACTATATGAAAGCAGTTTCGGATGTGCCTTTATCCGATACATCTACCTTCTTACAGAGAAGAATGACACTCGGGTCATTTGGATCTGTAGCTGGTGGTATGTTTGTAGGTGCAGGTATGTTTGCAGTAAATCCTTTTGCTCCTGCAATATTTTTATTATTAGCTAGACGTGCTGGTAAAATGTTAACAGACCCTACTGCATTAAGATACATGAATGATGCATTAGGTGTAGATGAAGTAGTACAAGGTCTTTCAGGAAAAGGTATAGGAGTAGATAAAAAATTTAAAATTAGAAGTATTAATCCTAAACTTACAGCTGCAGGATTAACTCAGAAAAGAGAAGCGTTTGCTAGACTTGCAAACTATATGGCTGATGAAGATAAAGATTTACCAAGAGTAAATCCTAAAGACGTAGATCCTAAAGCTATTCAAGAAAAGTTACTAAATATGTCATACAATATTGAACAACCTAGATACGATGATAAGACAATACCAACAGAAACAATGGAAGCTATGTTTGCACAAGATTTTACAAAAAGCTCTGGTAACGTAAATACAGATAATCAAATGGTAGACTATGTTAAATCAACTATGGTTAATCAGGAAGCTGTTGAAATTGATCAAGCTGCTAGAGATGAAGAAGCTGATCAAGCAGGTATAACTGATGATATGGAGTTAGCAGATGTTGGACAAGCTGTTAATGCTAACCAACAACAACCTATGATAGCACCGGCTAC
>Ga0098037_1001472_pt1 | contig 10832 bp, 18 predicted proteins | sample 5_EtaG_FD_75050 | JGI IMG/M metagenome (GOLD analysis project Ga0098037, IMG submission 75050) | Marine viral communities from the Subarctic Pacific Ocean - 5_ETSP_OMZ_AT15132 metaG | ecosystem: Environmental > Aquatic > Marine > Oceanic | place: Pacific Ocean | collected 2015-01-08 | reverse complement strand
CTGAAATAGGAGATCAGTTGGATATGCTATGGCATACAATGGATAAAGATATGGAATTACAACATAAGTTTTACGATTTTTACCAAACAATTAAAAAAGTCAAAGTAGCTTATCCTAAAAAATAATGGCAAATTCTTATAAATTTAAAGGCGTAGCTTTGGCTACAACTAGTGAAACAAGCTTACTCACTAGTGCTAACAACGAAACATTAATTATAAAATCAATACGAATTACAAACAATACATCTAATACGCCAACTATATCTATGGATGTTTTAGATAGTTCTCAAAGCAACACCGAATTCACAATATTACATACACAAAGTTTAAGTGCTAATACTTCAATTGAATTATTATCACAGCCTTTAGTCTTAGAAAGTAATGACGTATTAAAGGCTACAATTAGCTCAACAGATAGTGTTCACATAGGATTAAATTATTTAAGTGTAACTTAATGAAACTAGTAAGAATACCTACTTCTAATATTAATGAAGTATGGAGTTTAGTTAAAGAAGATATACAAAACGCTTTAACTTACTCAGGCGATTATACTGACTCACAATTTGTTTTAGATTGTTTAAAAGATAACAAAATGCAATTGTGGATTATTTGGGATAAGAGCAAATCAAAAACTTTAGAAAAATATTATGGGGTTGTTGTTACAGAAGTAATACAACGAAAGTTAAAAAAATCTTGTCAAATATTTATTATGACAGGTAGGCATAGGCAAAAATGGACCAGTCTTATTCAAGTGCTTGAAGATTTTGCTTTAGAACAAAATTGTGATCTTATGGAACTTAACGCTAGAGTTGGTTGGCAAAGAGTTTTACAAAATTACGACTATAAAAGAACTCATGTAGTTCTTGAAAAACAATTAATTAAAAAGGAGAATAACTAATGTCATTTGGTGGTGGATCAAGTGGTGGGGGTAGTCAAGCACAAGTCAACCCATATGCACCAGCACAACCTGCGTTAAATCAAATTATTTCAGAGGCAGGTAATTTATATAATCAAGGTGTAAGTGCTAGTGGATATGTAGCACCAACAACTCAAACAACTCAAGGCCTTGCTCAACAAGAGCTTATGGCCAATGCTTCGCAACAACAATTAGCTGATACATTAAGTGGACAATATTTAAATCCTTTTTTATCTCCAATGCTTCAAGGTAGTGCTAATTCAATTGCAACAGCAGTTAATAGTGAGTTTAGTGGAATGGGTCGGACTCCAGGGTCGCCAATGAGTCAACAACAAATTTTAAGTGGTATAACTCAAGAAGCTTTACCATATGCTTTTGATTCTTATGAAAGAGAAAGACAAAGACAATTAGGTATTGCTAGTGCTTCTCCAACATTAACTCAAGTTGGTTCTCAATTAGAAAATATACAACGACAACAAAACCTAGCACCTTTTCAATCATTACAACAATATTCATCTTTGGTAAATCCTATTGCTACAGGGTTTCCTGTTCAACAAACTGTTAACAATCCAAATAGAGTAACACAAGGTTTAGGTGGTGCTTTAATTGGTAATATGATTGCACCAGGCATAGGTGGTGCTGTTGTAGGTGGATTATTAGGGGGATTATTATAATGGATAAAATAAAAAAAATAATTTTTGATATAGAAACTGATATAAATAAAAGAACATCTAAATATGTGATGGGTCTTGCTATTTTATTTGTTGTTTCAATAATTTTATAAAGGTTAAAATGTTATTAGAAAAAGACTTTGTAATGCAAGGTGGGGTAAGAAATTATCTTGGTGAAACTCAAGAAGTTACAGCACCTAGATTTTGGAAGTCATCACCTAATAGCCCAAAGACAGAACTAGCATACATAACTGATGCTGAAAAAGGTCTTTTGCTAGACGCTAATTTACATGGCTCTTTAAAAAATGATAAAGCAAATATTGGAGCATCAGGTCTTTTAAGTTTCGATGGTTTTGGATCAACCGATCCTGGCCAAAATAGAGCTGGTGGTGATGTATCTAGTGCTATGGATTCTGGTAATAATGATAGTGGACAACAATCATCTGGTGGTGGTTCTACTAGTGCTTTTCAAGGTAATCAAAGCAACCAATACAATACAGCGATGACACAATCGCAACAAGATAGAGTTGTTGCACAAAACATAGTTGATCTTGTAGATCAAGGTGTAAATATTAATGATGCACTAACTGGTAAAACAAAATTTGAAAGATTAGTAACATCACCATTTTTTACTATTAATATGTTAAAGGAAATTACTTCTCCTTTTGCTAATTCTGCAAATAAAAAAAGAAGAAACAATTACATGACAACTGCTATGATTAAAGAGTATGAATTAGGCACAGGGTTAAATTGGAATCCTAATGGAGTTATTGTAGAGGGATCACCTGAGTATGATTACTTATTTAATGAAACTGATTACAAAAGTACACTAGGTGATAACAACACAAATCAAAGTGGTGGTGGTGGAGATAATAATGTAGTTTTATTTGACAACCCTGATGATGTAAAAACTATTGAAACAAATGAAAACTCAATGGTTAATGATTATTTTAATAATCTTAATAATACAAATCTAGGTGTTTCATCTACATACATGACAACTTACAACAACGCTAAAGATAAAATAGCAAAAACTTTAAACTTAACACCAAACAATCAACAATTTGGATTTGGTAATACTTTTAATCAAAATTATGCAAGAAGTATGACAAGTGCAAATCCATTTGAAGAAGAACTAGATAATCAAGGACTAATATAATATGGCAATCAATTTTAAAGGACTTTTACAAGACGAAGAATTTTTAGTAGCAGCAGGTTTGCTACAACAAGGAGCACAGGGTAAAGGAGTAGGTGAGGCTATATTCCCTGCGATAGCACAAGCTGGTCAACTTAAAAAACTTTTTAGTGCGAATAAAACTAAAGATAAATACGAAATTTTAACTAGAGAAGAAATAGAGTCTAATCCATCGTTAGATAATAATTCTAATTATCAAAGAAATTTAGTAACTAATAAAATTGAATTAATTAAAACCAACAAAACAAATGCTCCACAAACTAATGTTAATGTTAATACAGGTGGAAAATTTGAGGGTGCTTTTGCAAAAGGTGTTGGTGAGGGTCAATCTAAAATTTTTAATAGTATTTTAGAAACAGCAGATAATGCTTCTAAAGAAAATGTTGATTTAGAATTACTTACTATAACAGCTGATAATTTACAAACTGGTAAGGTAGCTCCAATAGTAGCTGATTTAATGAAATATGCTAAAGGTTTTGGATTAGATGTTTCATGGTTAAGCGATATAGGAGATATGAATAGTCAAATACAAAATACAGAAGTTATTAGTGTATTAGCAGGTAATCAATTGTTTGGAAAAATTTCACAAACAAAAGGTGCTATATCAGAAAAAGAAATGGATATTTTTGAAAGTTTAACAACTAGTTTATCTATGACCCCTGATGGTATTAAAGCTAATGCAAGAATTATGGAAGCTATTAACGATAGAGAAATTTTAAAAGCACAAATGGCAGAGGATTGGGTAGCTGGGGATGATGGTTTAAACACATTATTAACTAAAAAAGAAGTTAATGGTAAAATGATGACTTTTAATCAAATGTGGGATCAATACACAAACGAAGTAGATGATGATGGTGAACTTGTAAATCCAATTATACCAAAAGAAGAAATGGATGAAATGCTTAAACTTTCAAATACAAATTTAGAAGAAATGAAAAATAACGATAATTTCATACAAGCTGAAAATGGTGAATGGTATTACATTATTGATGAAGAAAATAAAAAATATAAAAAAATTAATTCACTTTAAGGAATAAAACATGGCTGTTGTAACTAACGAAGAAGAATTAAATCTTATAGAAAAAGCTTTAATTAAAAAAAAATATGACAACGTAGATACTTCTACAAATGAAGTTGAGGGCGATGAAAAAGAATTAGTATCTAAAGCAATTGAGAAAAAAAATAAAGAACAAGGTTTTTTTAATACATCAATAGATTTTATAAGTAATTTCTTTACTGGCAACAATAGAGAAGAATTTAAAAATATGAGTGAATTAAATAATGCACCTTTAACTAACATTGGTAACTCTATAAAGCTTGGAATAGGTTTTAGTATTACACCATCGGTTGAAGCACAAATTGATATGATAAAAAACGTATATCCTGAAGCTATCATATCAAGAGATAAATTTGAAAATGTTGTTGTTACATTACCTAATGGAGCAGTCAAAAAAGGAACTGATCGAACTTTTTATTTAAATAAACCAGGCTTTACATTTAAAGACGCAGTTGAGGGAGTTGCACAAGTTTTACAATACATTCCTGGTGCTGGTTTTGTTTATAAAAAAGTTGGTGGTGGAATTATTAAAAAATCAATAGCTCAAGGAAGTGCTGCAGCTGTAACTGGGGCAACTCAAGATGTTGTAGCTAGTGGTATGGGATCAAAAGCAGGTGATGGTGGAATTCCAATTATAGAAGATGATAGGCTTTTATTAAATCAAACTATGGGAATGGCTGGTGAGCCAATAGGAAAATTTTTAGCAAGATTTAGTGGTTTTAATATTGTTAAAGATGGAATTAATAAAGTTATACCTAGTAAGTTTAATATATTTAGTGGAAGTGGTTTATATCTAAACAACAAAGGTATGATAACCGAAAAAACTAAAACACTAGCTAAACAAAATTTTGAAGATTTAAATTTATTAAATGACAAAAAAGTCATGAAAGAATTTGCACAAGCTTTAGAAGATGGTATTGATCCTGCTTTAGCAATTCAAATTGTTGGTGCTAATAAGTATGGAATATCTTTATGGAAAGCTCAAGCTAGTGGAAATCAAAAAGTTTTAAAATGGATTGAACAAGCTAAAAAAGGTGTTCATGGAGAAGATTTAAAAAATATTGTTAATTATCAAGCAGAGATACAATTAAAACAATCATTTGATTATCTTACTAAATTTAGAAATGGTTTAATTAGAAATAAAAATACTCAACAAACAACTACTTTGCCAGGCCAAAAAACGCCTGTTGAAGATACAATAGATAATGTTACAAATCAAATTAACGCTATTAAATCTAAAATGGATGATGCAGTTGATGCTAAATATAATGCTATTGATTGGACTGGTAAAATAAAAGCACCAGTAGTTAATAATGTAACTAAAAATATGAGATTAGTTGTATCTAGTAGTGATGGTATTGGTATGAATCTTAATAAAGATATTACACCAAAATCACTAGCTTGGATGAATGATTTTGATAAATTTTTAAAAGGTATTAAAGATAATAAAGTAACTAAAATAACTTTAGATAGTTTAGAAGCTAAAAGAAGAAACTTAAATACAATTATAAGCACTACAAAAGATGCAACTGATAAAAAAGCATTATTAACTTTAAAAGGTGAGTTTGATAAATTTTACGATAAAACTATACAAGGTGCATTATCAAGTGGCGATAAAAGTGTTTTAGAAGCTATTAAAAGTGCAAGAGCCGACTCTAGTAAAGTTAAAAAAATATTTGAACCTAATAATGTAGGTAAAGTTAAAGATCAAGCTGGTGCATATTTAAATAATATTTTAAATGGTAAATATAGTGCATTACAAATAAATAATTATTTATATGGTAACGCTAGTTTAAGTGCAAATAGCGTAAAACACTCAACTGATATTCTAAATAGATTAACTACAACTATATTTCCTAAAGGGTCAGAGGGATTTGATTTGTTAGTTGATGGTGCTTTTCAAAGAATGTTAAACAATTCTTTTAAAAAAGTTGGAACAAATGAAATATTTGATCCTAAAATTTTTATAAAAGAAGTTGAGCAAATGATGAATGGTAATGGTAAAGAAATATCTAAAATTTTATTTACCAAAGAACAACAAAAAGATTTAATTGGCTTTGCAAAAGAATTACAAAAAACAACTGATATAAATGATTTTAAACAAGTTGAGGGTGGTACTAAAAAATTTTTAGGTGTCTTTCAAAGTTTTGCAAGATCACTAGCTGGAATTGCAGGGTTTCAAGCTGGTGGTATTCAAGCTACTTTAGGTGCAAGATTCTTTTTTGACGCTGTTGCCAAAACTGCTAAACATAATCAAGCAATAGATGATATAGCTAATGCTATTGCTTTTGCTAAATTACCTAATGCTAGTGGTGGTCAAGGTTTAATACAAACAGCTTATGAAAATCAAACTGTGTTACCTAAAATGAATGAACAAGATCAATCATCTTTATTAGAACAATACAAAATAATTGAAAGTTTAAATAAGTATAGATAATGGCCACACAATCTCAAAAAAATTCAGAGCAAATTATTAAGTTACAAGGTGAAATAAAACTAATACATAACAAAATATCGACTATAAAAGATAATCATTTAGCTCATTTAGACGCTAAAGTGAATTCTATTTATAAATTATTATGGGCAGTAGGATTGATAAGTCTATCAACCTTGCTCAATCTAATATCAAATCTAGTAAGTTAAATACTACTCAAAAAGGTGTTGTTGGTGAATATCAATGTATTGTTGATTTTACTAAAAAAGGTTATTGGGTTGCAAAATCATGTGATCCTCAATGTCCATTTGATTTAGTTTTGGTAAGCCCTAGTGGTAAGATTGAACTTGTTGATATTAAAACGAATACTTATAGAAAAAACGTCAAATCATATAGGCGAAAGATTTGGAGAGTTCCTACACCTAAACAAAAAAAATTAGGTATTAAAATTATCATGGTCGATCATGGAAATAAAATATGAAAAATATTAAATTGTCAGAGGACACAGGAATCCAATTACCAGCAAAAAATCTGTTAATGATTGTAGCAGGAGCAGTTATAGCAACTGTTAGTTTTTTTGAACTAGAAAACCGAATAGGTAGTTTAGAAACTAGTAGAGAATTATTTCAAGCTGATTTACTTAAAAAATCTGAACAATTACCAACTGACCAAGAACAATTTATGCTGTTGGAACATATCGCAACTCAAGTTGAGTCTATACAAAAAGAAATGGAACTCATGAGAAATAATAACGTAAATATTACATACGCTATGAGTGATATTGAAAAAATTAAAGATCAATTAGAAATTATTAAAGACAAAGTAAGAGCAAATGGAGGTCATTAAATGGCATTAACAAAAAGACAAAAAACAACACTTGCAAAACATAAAAAACATCACACTGCTAAACACATGAAAAGCATGAAATTTTTAATGGGTAAAGGTAAAACATTTACTCAAGCTCACAGGTTAGCAATGAAAAAAGTAGGTCGTTAAATGGAGCAAGTAGTTATAGCTTTGCTTTTATTAGTTAATAATGAAATTACGGAAGCAAGATTACAACCTGATTTAAGTAGTTGTTTAAAAGGCAAACGTCAGGCTAGCAGAAATACATCAAGTAGTATTGAGTATAGATGTATTAAACAGAAAGCTGAGCTGGAAAAAAATATAGATGGCTCATATTCAATTAAAAAATTAATTATGGAATAATGATAGATAGATTTATTTATAAATTTTTAGGATTACTAGATAATTTGAGTGCATGGATAGACTCTTTTTTTTTCCCAAAACCAAAAAAAAGAAAAAAAAGAAAATGCAAAAATTGTAATTGCAAGTGTCACTGTAAAGAAATTTTACATAGTCATTTTTACGATGGTGAATTATGTACTTGTGAGGTTTGCAAATGCTAGGAGTTGACGATGATGGGGAGAATATTATTAGGCATAGAGTGTTTTTTTAGAAGACTCTATGGTTACGCATTTAGAATAAGGATCAAATTCACAACAAAATTGAAACGGAGAATAAATGTACGAAACACTAAAAGAAGAAGTTAAACTACATGAGGGTTTTAGAGATGTAGTTTATAAAGACAGTCTTGGAAAACGAACAATCGGCTATGGTCATCTTTGCGTAGAGGATCATTGGGAAGATGATAAAAAATACGAAAAAGAGTATTTAGAAGAAATCTTTAATAAAGATTTTGATAATGCTCATTTTAACGCCAACACACTTATTGAAGAAAGACCAATTAATGATGTTGCTAAAGAAGTCATTATTGAAATGGTATTTCAATTAGGAATTGGTGGCGTATCTAAATTTAAGAATATGTGGAAAGCTTTAGATAATGAAGATTATGGTGAGGCCTCATTCCAAATGCTTGACTCACTATGGGCTAAACAAACTCCAGCAAGAGCTGGTAAATTAGCAGGTAAAATGCGGAGTGCAAAACTATAAGGAGTAACTATGTGGTTAAGTGCAATTAAACTAGCGTTAAACGCAGGAAGTCATATTTATAAAAAGAAACAAGAAACTAAAATGATGATGGCCAATGCTCAGGCTAAACATGCAGAAAAGATGGCTAATGGTGAACTTGAGTACAGTGGAAAATTGCTAGAAGCTAGACAATCTGACTGGAAAGACGAAGCTGTACTTTTGATTCTGACTTTGCCGATACTGGTCCTTGCATATGGCGTTATAAGTGATGACGTAGAAGTCATGAATAAAATAAATGTTTTTTTCGATCACTTCTCAAACTTGCCGTCCTGGTTCACTAATCTGTGGATTTTAGTTGTAGCTAGTATTTATGGGATTAAAGGCACTCAAATATTTAAGGGTGGAATTTCTAGTAAGAAATAATGTCGGATAACACAGATCTTATAAACGAATACAAAGAACAAGTTCGTATTCTAAAAGGAGAAGTAGCTGAGTTGCAAGACGCAGGTAAATCTAAAGATAGTGCAAATAAAAGATGTTTGCAAAAATTAGAACATTCTCAACAAGACTTGGAACAAGCTAATAAAAAAATTACAGAACTAGAAGATCAAATACACAAACTAAATAAGAAAGATAATGAATGAATTTTGTTTTAAACTTAATCATGTGTTCAGCTGTAGCTAACACTTGTTTGCCACCATACAAATACCCTGATTTATTTGTTGATGGTTATTCTTGCATGATAGCAGGAAACTATGAGTCTATTACAAAATTAGAAGAAATAGGTTACGAAGAAGTTAATAAAAATAAAATTTTTATTAAATTCTTATGCACAGAAAATATTATTGTTCCACCCCCAAAACCAAAGGTTAAAGCATAATGGCTACATATCAAGGTAGAAAAGTTACACTCAATAAACCTTTTAGATTACCTAAAGGAAGTTCTAAAAAAAGTGGAGTGTATGTAAAAAATCAAAAGACAGGAAAAGTTAATAAAGTTACTTTTGGTGATCCAAATATGAAGATCAGAAAGAATAACCCTAAAGCTAGAAAAAGTTATCTAGCTAGAAGTGGTGGAATAAAAACAAGTGGTCAAAAGACCTTATCAGCTAACTATTGGTCAAGAAAGGCATGGATGTAAATTATGACAAAAAAAACTCATAAAACAAAAGATGGTCGAACTGCAAAAAAAGGTTTGTACTATTATATGAATCGCAGAAAAAAAGCAGGTACTAGTCGTAAAGGCAAAGGTACTGTATCTGACGTAGCTTTAAAAAGAGCATCTAAAACAGCTAAAGCATAAACCGAATAGGATGTGATCTAACGATCATGATTTGATCTAATCAAATGGGATAGTGGTGGGTAAATTATTAAAAAGCCGAAATGAATCAAAAATGGTTCGTTTTGGCTCTTTTTTTATGTCCGAAATACAAGGTTTTTAGCCATTTTTTTTGTCAATTGATTTATTGCAATTTGTCTATATCTTATATATAACTTTTATATAACCTATAAGGAGAGAGAAAATGGAACTAAATATAAGACCTTGTCATGTTAGTGGTAAAAGAAGATATAGATGGAAATATATTGGTGAAGATACCAAGCCAAAATCTATAACTAAAAACACTTACAAAGATTGTAAAGAAAAAGCTGAAGAAAAAATTAAAGAAGTAGGCTTTGTTAAATTTGACTCACAAGAAGTAACTTTAAACGAAGCTTACGATTCTTTTATTAAAAGACTTAAATATAAGATTAGAGAGGGTATTGTAGATATAGGCCATGTTAAATCTTATAATAGTTTTTATGCAAATCATATTTTACCAAATTTTAATAATGTAGATATTAGAAAAATAGGTGAAAAAGAATTAAATAGTTTTGTTAAATACCTAACTGACAAATTATTTACAAATGAATTAAAAGCTAAAACTATTAGAAAAATATTTAATACGTTAGAACTTATTATTCAAAACCAAGTTGATCCACCAAATAGAAAGCTAAAGCGTAATATTTGTAAAGATGCCGATTGGATGACTATGGTTGTTACTAGTAGAACAAAGCCAGAACGTATTGATTTTGACTATTGGAACATGGATTTAATGAAAAAGATAATTCATAATATTCCAAGATACGAAGTTCAATTAATATGCAAAATTCTTTTAGAGTGTGCATTAAGGCCTAGTGAGGCTAGATGCTTGACCCTAGATGATTTGCTAAACTTTGATGCTAGTTCTAATTTACCACCAATCATTGATATTAATAAATCAGTTAAGAGTGGTACTAAAAAAATAGGTGATCCAAAAACTGATAATGGTTTTAGACAATTAGTTATTTCTAACGATTTAAGGGATGAAATTAACAAATATGTTAAAACCTTGCCAAAGGACCAGAATTATCTATTTTTAGATAAAACTAACTCACCTATACGCCTAGAAGCCATTATTAGAGGCATAGACAAGAGTTTAAATAAATTACACCTTACGCTACCAATTAAGCGAAAAGGGTACTTCTGGCGTCATTACACAGCTAGTTTTTGGGCTTATACGTCTAAATATAAGAACGCTATCGACTTGGCCAAAGCACTTGGAGATAAGTCAATAGATTTTGTGCAAGATAACTACATAGCTTTATATCT
>Ga0098037_1001471_pt1 | contig 10845 bp, 16 predicted proteins | sample 5_EtaG_FD_75050 | JGI IMG/M metagenome (GOLD analysis project Ga0098037, IMG submission 75050) | Marine viral communities from the Subarctic Pacific Ocean - 5_ETSP_OMZ_AT15132 metaG | ecosystem: Environmental > Aquatic > Marine > Oceanic | place: Pacific Ocean | collected 2015-01-08 | reverse complement strand
TCTTTTATTTCTGTATTTTTTTTAATTACATCTAATTGAACATCATCAGGGTCAGTCCAATCAAAGTCTGTTCTCCAGTCTCGATTTATATTTTTTTTCGTCATTTAGTTACTCACTTTCAGTTGTTGTTGATTGTTATTAAAGACGCCTATTGCAACATTAAGATCATCTTGAACTACTTTGTCATAATCATAAGTAATGGGTTTTGTTAAAAGGCCATTCTTATAGATAAACTCAAGTAACTTAATGGGGTCCCAAAGTGTCGTTGATTGACCTTTAATTTTAACTTTGCCCATCAGTGAACCATCCCTACCCGCTTCAATTTCCTCTCTATGAAAATTGTAAAGAGTAGTTCTTTTGATAGGAATTATCTCAAGAAGTTCTTCTGTTGTGTACCAAAGCTTATTAAAAGTAAATTGTATCGTCATAGTTGCTCATATTCGTTATATAGGAATATAAGCATTGTTCCGTTAAAGTCAACAGACTTTATCCGAAATTATGACGTATTTTTAGGAAACTGCATTAAATAGTTAATATGGTCTTGTGGGATGGCTCTTTTTGTTTTTGGGTAAACAAAAAACCTGGATTTAAATAAATGCTTTTGTCTTGGGTCGGTTACTAATTTAAAGAGATTTTTAGCTTCTTTCTTTTGATCAAATTTTCTAGTGTCATGATAGCCCTCATATAGATCAGTGTAAGTTTTACTGGCAACTACAATTCTAGCAGTTTCAGTTTTGGTGTTTAAGTTCCTATCCTTCTCTTCCTCAAGTCTCTGCCATAAATACAAAGTAAATCTCATCATTTTCCAATTAAATTTCTTATTACTTTCTTGTGCTTCAGGTGTACTTGCATGAATAATATCTATTGCGTCTGCGGGTGTCATATCCCGTTGCGCCAAATATTTTAAAAGCTTATCTATTTCTTTCGTACTAAACTTCATTAAATTATCCGTACAACTGAACGGACTTATTTACAAGTTTTAAATGGAATTACATTTCTGGTTCTGAATACTCTACCTTTACTATCACAACGTCTAAACATACATCTTCCGTAAAAACATTCTAATTTATAAAGTTTGCCATACATCTTTAGAATAAATGGATATTTCTTTTTGGTTATCAACTTTTAGTCCAATCCATACTATCTGCAACTTTATGAGCATACTCTTTGATCTGGTCCGTATCATGTATGTCATAATGAATATCCAATGTACTAGCCTTCTTATGACCAGTAAGCTTTCGGGCCTCTGCTGAAGATCCAAGTTTTTTGACTGATAAACTTGAATAAGTTTTCCTTAACATTCTTGGAACAATATTTCTTAAACCAGTATCTGCCATCATAGATTTCCAACATTCTCTAGTAGTTGTAATTCTTGTTTTTCTTGAATTTATATAATCTTGACTAATTTCTAATGTTCCAGGAATTAACCAACTGTTTGGTGAACTTTTGGGTGATGGAAACAACCATGGAATAAATTTATACTTTGTTAATTCAGGTCTTTTATAAAGTTCATCTAATTGATTTAAGATGAATTGTACTGGTTCAGTAATAAATATGTAGCCTTCTTCTCTGCCTTTTATTCTACCTGAAGGAAGTACAATAATATTATCTATTCCATATGAATTGTCTGTGTTTCCTTTTAAATAAACATCAGTCTTTTTAAGTTTGGTTAATTCTTTACCATGTTTACCTGATACCATTTCAAGCATTATTGCTTCTGCTGAAAATGGATGTTTGGTGTTTAACTGTTGTAAACTTACCCACATCTTCTGCATTTGATCAGGTTTATTTTTTTGTCTGTTATACTTTGAGTTTTTACTCTTTGAGACACCTGGAAGTTTAACTTCAAGTGCTTCTTTGGTTGTAGGATTTAAAGGTTTAGATCTCCCCATGTATTTCTTTGAGTGTTCCCAAAGGACCTGAAGCGCATAGATCATCTTCCTTTTTGTTCCCCAACTCCTTGGATATTCATCAAGATAATCATGAATTAAACTAGGTGTTAATTCTTCAATCAAATATTTACTAAATGTTGGGTGATCGTACATTGAAACACCAGTTAACTCTTTACCACTTACTTTTTTTAATATTCCATGACCTGAAGGAAATTTGGTGAATAGGTCATCCCAATCTTTAGGTTTCTTTGCATTGTAAACTTTACAACTTCTAAACATTACAAAACCATTTCCATACTCATCATCATCATGGTCCAATAGTTTGGTCCTTTTATTCTTACCTATTAGGTGTAAACAAATATCCATAATAGATTTACCAGTTAGTGTGCCTTCTCTTCTAATCTTTGGAAATCCTCCTTTACATAACAACTCAATACATTCACCAACTGTCTTCATCTTTCTATTCTCAAGTTCAGCTTGGGTAACTCTTATCTTCTGTTGTTTTGCAGTGATCTTTGGTGATTTGATCCATAACCCATTATCGTCTGTATGGGTTTTCATAATTTGAATTACTTTAGTTTGACAGTCTTTAATTCCGAACTTACCTTTAATGAATTCACCTACACTCCAGTAATCAGATTTGCCATCAAACCAGAAAATCTGGTGAAAGTATTTTTTTCTAGAAGTTTTATATTGGGTAAGCTTTAAACCTTTAACTCCACAATCAATTAACTTAATCGGAACACTTTTAGCTTTGGAATTGCTAAAGTCATATTGATACTTATCTATTGCATAATCAGTAAATTTGACAGTTCTATCATCAAGTCTGTCATCTAGTTTGCTCTTGCTCATTTTAGTAATGCTCTCCTTTTGTTATTCCTAATCTAATTATTGGTCAACGAAATGGCCAATGAAATATAGAATTCTCGGACACAATCGGATTCTTCAGGACTTTAAAAATGATACTGTTTAGCTTGGACTGGCCAATGCTATACACTGGTAATCCTTACAAGATTGTTCCAGGTAATGTCTTCTTCATGCACATGATATTGATGGATTCAGATAGTAATTTAGCCATGAATTTAGGTGAAACATATCTTGTAACCGAGAATGGTAACGAAAGATTAGGGAAACAAAAACTGGATTTAGTTGTACTTTAGGCCTCTATCATCAAGTCATCATCAAGTCTCAAAAAATATAGTGGTCCCAAGCCGTTTTGCAACTTTGAATGGAATTTAGACCCCCACCACCCCTTTTTCAGATTAGGTTCCCTATATGAACTTATATTGTGTTTGATTGAGATATTTATAGGCCTTGAAAACTTTTTAAGTTTAAAAAATTATAATAAAAATTTTTTTCAAAAAAATATTGGATTGTCCTGGAGAAAACTGGGACCCTCGAAAAAGGTTGAGCAACTATCTTGAAGATCCCAGTAAAAGTTTCATTACTAAATGATGATATAAATATAATAGGTAAAAAATAATTTTCAAATTTTTATAGTCCTTCAGTTTATGTCAAACTACCAATAGAACTTCCCCCAAGAACTTTCACTTTCATTCTCATCTTTAGGTCTTTTAGTTGTCTTATAGCTTCTATTGTCCGTATAACTTCCACCTAAATATCCAGGGGAACCAAAACCTTTATTACTGCCACAACTAAAGAGCCCACCAGTGCTACTATAAGAACCTAAAGGTTTTCTATAAGAGTGATTAGGTGCACTTAAAGTGTCTTTAAGTTGTCTTTGTCTTTCAGCTTTAGCATCTGCTTCAAGTTTAGGGATTAATGCCAACTCTTCAGGTGTTAGTTTACCTCTTAAAGCCACCATCTTTTTCATATGATTATGAGTTTTAAATTGTTCTGGTACTCTCTTCATGGTGCTACTTGTATATGCGCCTGGTTTACCATGATTACCTCTATTAATTTTCCGCTTTACTGGGTTCGTTGATAAGGGTTCAGGCCCATAGTTTTCACGCACGGCCTCTCTTGTCTTGAAATAATATTGTCCATTCTTAAAGATATAAAGGTCCTTGTATTTGCCTCTCATCATTGCCAATTTGACTGCGTTTTTAGATTTACCAATGGTTTTAGCAAATTCCAATCTGCTCAATGTATATAAATGTTCATCTGTTTTTAGCATAACTATAAGTTTAAAATTCCCCTTGTTTGAACCCCAGTGAAACCACTTAAGGTACACGCATTATACTATAAACCGATCCTACCCACACTCTCTTTGTGTCCTTTAAGTCCCCTCTTGGTAAACCATATAATAGAAATAAACTTCAAGTTTCACTAGGGTGGGTTGGGTCGGTTTTTATGTTTTATCTCCAGGTCTGAACTGACTACCATCACCCCAAAAGGTGTCACCCCGAAGTTGACAGAAAGCTTCACTTGAAGAGTAATAAGGTTCAATGGCTTTACGAACAAATTCATCAGGAAAATTATTTCGCTGGGCTATGGTCTTTGCTTTAAGTAAACTGTGAGGCTCTATATCTTGGTTAACTATCATTCTATTAAAATGAAATTCAGCATTTTCAGGTGTGATGTACTTGTACCATTCTTCAATATATCTATTTAAAGCTTTACTTCTGCTAATATCCCCTTCTGTTGCCATTAGTCCTTAATTAGCTCTAGGAAGTGTTCAAAATCTATAACAACTAAAGGGTCTCTTGAATTCATCTTCATTACTACAACGGGCTCAAGCTTACGGGAATTCTTTGAGGCCTGTTTATAGAAATCATAGATGGTCTTCATCTTCTCTTGGTTCTTAATCTCCCATTGGTATGGGCATAACTTACGGGCTACTTTAGACAGGATAATATCTGGTCCAGGTGCGTAATTCTCAACACACTGAACATCTTTGGCTTTTAAGTGTGGGAAGTTCTTAAGTAACTTATCTCTAACAAAATTTTGAAGTCTTCTCCCCTTTGCTTTTCTACTTTTCTGTTTCATTAGTAGTCTCCTTGTTTTCTTTTCCGTCTGATTGTCTCAAATTCCTCGTCAGGATTTTCTTCAGGTGCACCTTTATGAAACTCTTCATATGCTTCTATCTCTTTAAGACCATCATTGATGACTGAAAGATCACCATCTGATAAATGCCATTCACTTTTCATTTTGTCTGGTGCTGAACCAATCGGCATCCAATACTTATTAGCAATGGATCTCATTGACTTGTCACAAAAGAAATCAAAGTTTTTTGTTAACCAGTAAATTGGATGTTTGCCAGTTTTCATATGTTTAACTTCACCTACTCTTTCACATCCTAGTTTTTTTAATGCGTCAGCTAACTCATTAATTCTACCAGGTATGTTGTGTTCTTTTTTTAGAAACTTAAATGCTTCAGAAATAGAAATAACTGTTTGGTGAAATGGTGTGGCTCTTTCATTAAATATAGGTTTAATATCTCTTAATATTGGGTGACCACCTTCTTCACTCATTACTTTTAAGAAGTTAGTTTTTAAAGAAACAGATTTAGGATTAAAGTTATTACTGATTTTTCTATTAGTTAAAAAATACTTCACAGCTTCAACAAGGCCATCTGCAAGTTTACCTTGATCATCCCAAAAGAGATTAAAGAATTCATCTCCTCCCATCTGGTCTCTTGTTTTACCTACATCTATTATGGTGTACCTGGCTTCTTTAACATCTACTGCAAGTGCGTCTTTGTGATTAGTAAAAAGCATAAAGAAACAAGTTGAGTAAACATGTTTCCAATTATGAAATAATGGTCTTATTCTAAATTCCTCATTAGTCATCATTGGTTTCATGGTATTAAGAGTAGAAATATTTTTTTTATAATCACCATCAAGTTTGATCTCATCAATTAAAACTATTTGGTTTTCTAAAAATCCTTTATTTTTATCTATTGCTTCTTCAGGTGTTATCACTGCGCAATTATCTTTACCCAATGCCTGTTGTACTATTGTAAAAAAAGTATTTTTCCCAACCTGATAATTTTCAGAATGAAATAAACAAGCTGATCTAATTTTATTTCCAGGTTGTTGGAAAGGCATTGAAAGGTGATCTAAAACATAATCATAAAGATTTATTTTATTACCTTTGCTATCAATACCAGTTCCTTCATGTTCGGTAAGTTTTTCAATAAGTTCTTTGAAGTTCTCAATATGCTCTATGATTTCTTTAGGCTCTATATTGCTAGGTCTATAAGTATTTAATTGTAGTAATCCATTCTCATCCTTTACTATTGGATCTTCAATAGACTTAAATAAATCAGGCCTATATACAGTTTGTTCAACTAGTTGGGCTTCTTCAAATGCTACAAAGTTTTTAATAACTTCAGATATTTTTCCCTTAAAGATATGACCATAAGTGACCTGGATAGCTTTTTGATCGTACTCTTGACCAGTGCTTTTGTCGTACCAAAGATTATCTCTTTTAATGTAGATAACATTCTTAAGGAATTCTTTAATTTTCTCTTCTTGTTCAGGATCAATAAATCCATCTAATACACCCACACCTTTGAGGTCTTTTCTGTAGTAACCATTGATTGACTTTAAGTAAGTCTCATAATGTTCAGTAAGATAATCCTTATTATATTCACCTTCAAAATCTTTTCTTTCATGTGAATTAATATCTTTTGTTAATCCTGGCTCTGTTAATGGCTCACTAAATTGTTCATTAACTTCGTAAGGTGTAAGAGATAAATTTTTATGCTCAATTACTTGTTTTGCTATAAATAAAAACTTTTCCCTACCTCCTTCTCCACTTTCAGCACCAACTAATGATCTTAATATTGGTTCTTTTCTCCAGTGTATCGCAAACTCTACTTGCTGTTTTGTTAAAGGTTTTCCTGATGGTGAATATCCACAAGTATTTTTATTTTTTAAATCTTTATGTGGACAGTAAGGCATAAACAACCATCCTCCAGGTTTACCTTCATCTATTGTGTAACCTTTAGGTAATGAGTGAGAGCCATCTACTTTTAAACCTTTAAATGTTTTCTTAAATATGGCTTCATATTTTTGAGCAGTCTTACTAGCTTCTTCAACACTAATAAAATCATCATAGTATTTATGGATGTGCCAGTTATCACTTGAAGACTTATAACAAAATAATTCTGTATCTATTCTAAAGATAGCTCTACAAAATGTTTCAGGGTCTTGATTAAAATCTAAATCCCAACCAATCCAACGACAAAGGCCTTTTCGTTTAGTTCCATCAAATTCAATTTTAACTGGTGAGATTCCAAAGTATTCTTTACCTTCAAAATGTTTTTCCCAGTCCATATGTTGATGCTCATAAGTACCATCTTTTTTTATTTCTCCTTTTTCATTTGGTGGTAAGTAACCTTTAAACTTTCCTCTTCCACCTATTGCGCCATCTAATCTTTGCTCTAATTTTAATATCATTTAATTACTCTCCTTTTTCTTTTTCATTGACCATTGGTGAAGTACTTTTCCATTTTCTAATAAGGTGTGTTTCTGTTTGAAGTCAGTAAACTCTTCACGATTATTTTCTGGTAATTGCTTATTGTGTTTTTTGATTATCTTCTCATCAACATACTTACCCATTTCAGCTAACCCATTATAAGCCCTGGTAATCTCATTATGATCTTTGAGAATTTTTCTGTTAATCTTAATGCAGTCTGAATTGACCTTCCTGATTTCTATATTGGCTTTCTCAAGTTCAACAATGTACTTCTCTAATTCTGCAACTTCTGTCTTATGTTTTGCAGTCTTCTCTAATAAGCTTTGATTAACATCATCAATCCATCTTTGTCTGCTATTGGTCCATTCCTCTATAGTTGCACCTTTTCGGTCTATATCACGAGATAATCTATCAATAACCTTATCTTGAAGTTTGATGTCTTTGAGTTGTTTCTTAAGTACTTTCTCAAGTTCAATGTAAGGAACTTGATCATGTTCACAAACACCATATTTTTTTCTTAAGTTTTCTGTAACAGTATTTTTAGACTTTAATTGTTTTGCCATTATGTTTCTCCATTGCGTCTCCTGAAGAATTACATTTGGCCTCATTCTTATCTGTGATTAATTTCTCAACTGTTTTTGCCTGGGACAGTTTAAGTCCAGGTACTAAAGTCTCGCTCAAATCATTCAGCATAGAATAAGTAGAATTCTTCAATGAAACTGATTTATATTTCCACTTATCAGTCATAAGTTTCCTCCTTATTTGTTGGGGTTAACATCTCCTCATTCGTGCTTTCTGATCTTTCTTCATTCTTACCTAATACATAATCATAATTTTTTTGAATATCTGCTCTTAAGCTTATTAGGTCCTCACTCAATCCAGGTTTAAATCTGGATGAATTCTTTATTACTTCTGTCACTGGTGGTGTTGGCGTTGGTACAAAAGGTTTATAATTAATATCTACTGTTGGTATTTTAATTTCAGTTTTTTTGGCTATCTGTGATGGGTGCTTTCCTATAAACTTCAAGCTTTCTTCAGATAATGATCCTCTTCTTTTTGGATTATAATAATCTCTATTAATCATCCTTTTATATTCATTAGCAGTTTTACGATCTTCTGGTGTCTTTGGATTTTTTACTACTTCCAACATGGCTTCCCAGGTATTTAAAGTTTTCTTTTGGTTCACTGGGTAAGTTGATGGATCATCATTTTTAAAAGGTTTAGGTCTGTTTGCTTTATTAGTTAAATACTCTGCAATATTATTTGGTGTTGATTTTATAACTGGTGTCTTCTTCTCTAATCCACTCATAGATCGCCATTTCTCTTGATCTACAATACTCTTATCATCATAGTGTTTAGGTTTAGGGCCATCATCATGCAAATGATGTAATCGTTCAAATCTTTCAGTAAGATTTTCTTCTCTCTTTTTTACTTTAAGTTTATCTTCAGGTTTACGCATTAGGCATTCTATCCTTAATGTTAACTCTGTATTCCTTGTAGATAAACTGTATGTGCTCTTTAAGTGCCTCTATAAGATCATCATTAACTTTGTTCCATTTATTTTTGATATGAAATAACAGATCATAATTAAATAAAAGTTTTTCTACACTCCATCCTTTTGGTTGGAAGTATTTTAAATTTCTTGATAATTCTGCGTTACATCTAATTTTATAATCGGTGTAACTTTCTCCACTTTTAATATTAAGTAAATTTTTCTTTAATAATTTCTCATGAAAATCTAATGGGTGAATAGGTTTGTAATATTTATTTGTAGTTCCTGGAATTTTGAACTGTTCTTCAAATCCACTCCATTCTTTATAACCTGGTTCATCAGGATATAGACCTTTATTAATATCGTAATTGTGAGCCATTATGGTTTTCTACTTATTTTTTTATATAGAGAAATTAAACCTCCATCTTGGACACCTATCCTCTTGAGTTCATCTTTACTCAAACTGTCCAGGTATTCATTAAAGGTACCTTTGAAGCCTTCTTTTTTAGCTTCTTCAAATGCTTGAGATAAAGAATTCATCAACTCTAACTCAATATGTGTCATTGGATCCTTTTCTGCCATCTTTGTTGTTGAGACTGCCTCTAATTTTTTATCGACAGAATTATTTTGTGCTTTTGCCATATGTTTTCTCCTTATTGTTAATTTAATCCTTTGTTAGTATTCTTCAGTTCCTTCCTAATTTTACTAACAACAGAATTGTTTTTCAGTTCATGATACAAATCTTCAAGAGTAACTAGAGCCAACTTATAACCCACTACTTCCTTTGATTGATTGCACCATCCGATATATTTTTTACTTCCAAACAGTTCAGCTTTACTTCCATTAATTACAGAATTTAAGATGTGACTTACTTGGTGTATTCTTTTTATAAACTCAACTTCATCTATAAGTTCACCTGAAGAGGCAAGTTTTATATTCTTAATAGTCATTATAAATTTATCTCCTTCTCTTCATTTACTTTAGGTGCCACCATAGGTTTAGGTTTAAGGTCTCCCAAAGTGTCTGATTGTTTTCCAGTCACTAGTTGAACAACCTGAACAGTTTTTAATCTTAATGTGCAACCAATACCGATAGGCATATTCCAGGCGTAAGGTTCAAAAGTAATTTGTAGAATACTATCACCCCATATCTTTTGAGATTTATCAAAAGGTGTATGATCGTTATTAAGAAGATTAGGCTCTTGAGTAAAAGGTTTTTTATCAAACTTTCTCACTCCTTTAGCATTCATCTTAAAGGTAAAAGTAATCTCCTCACCATCTTCAGTGTAAGGTAAAGATTTCTTTATTGCTTTGTCAGGATTAATATCATGTTGTTTTTTAACTTCTTGTGCAATCAGATCATCAATAGCTTTTTTGATTTTTACACTTTCCTCTTTTTTACAAGTTAATTTAGTATGGAATAATCCATCAGGATTAAATTCAATATCTGGTTCCGTCAGGTAAGGCCATTTTGCAATACCTTCAGGTGTAGTTAATACGATTGGTTTATTCATTAGTTCAACTCCTTTCTATTTCTATTAATTTTTGGACCAATCACTCTTCCTTGAGTAATCTTTGAAGCATTATCGTAAGCTGATTTTTCTCTAACCTGGATTAGATAAGTTTTACCATTACGCTTAATATCAGCGAAAGCATACTTACCAAAAAGGTCTTTTCCTATTCCACAATCAAAATCATTTTCAAATTCTATTTTACTAACTAGTGCTGACATAAGAGTTCTAGCTTCTTTATTGTCTGGGCCTAGTTCACCTTCTTTTATTTCTGTATTTTTTTTAATTACATCTAATTGAACATCATCAGGGTCAGTCCAATCAAAGTCTGTTCTCCAGTCTTGATTTATATTTTTCTTTGTCATTTAGTTACTCACTTTCAGTTGTTGTTGATTGTTATTAAAGACGCCTATTGCAACATTGAGATCATCTTGAACTACTTTGTCATAATCATATTGGATTGGCTTTGTTAAAAGGCCATTCTTATAGATAAACTCAAGTAACTTAATGGGGTCCCAAAGTGTCGTTGATTGACCTTTAATTTTAACTTTGCCCATCAGTGAACC
>Ga0098037_1001467_pt1 | contig 10855 bp, 10 predicted proteins | sample 5_EtaG_FD_75050 | JGI IMG/M metagenome (GOLD analysis project Ga0098037, IMG submission 75050) | Marine viral communities from the Subarctic Pacific Ocean - 5_ETSP_OMZ_AT15132 metaG | ecosystem: Environmental > Aquatic > Marine > Oceanic | place: Pacific Ocean | collected 2015-01-08 | reverse complement strand
TAGACGAAATAACACAATACCCCACACCATACGTGTGGGATTACTTGCGTTCAAGACTACGTACAACAGATGACGAACTAAGACCGAATATGTCTATGCGTTGTACTGGAAACCCCGGTGGAGTTGGAGGGTGGTGGATTAAGAAGATGTACATTGATCCACATGAATATAATAAACCCTTTCCAGCCACAGATATAGAAACAAGAGAGCAGTTATTATATCCAGAGGGTCACGAAAAAGCAAGGCAACCGTTGTTCTACCGAAAGTTTATTCCTGCACGGTTGACTGATAATCCCTATCTGATGCAAGATGGCAGATACGAAGCCATGCTCAGATCGCTCCCAGAAGTCGAACGGAAGAGACTTCTTGAAGGGGATTGGGATGTCGCAGAGGGAGCGGCCTTCCCAGAGTTTTCTAAACCAAAGCACGTTGTTGAACCTTTTGAAGTTCCAACTAACTGGCCCAGAATACGTGCAGCGGATTATGGGTATGCAAGCCCATCTTGTGTATTGTGGGGGGCTATAGATTGGGATAACAATATCTGGATCTATAAAGAACTTTATGTAAAGCAATATACAGCAGAACAACTTGCTGATAAGATAATGGAAATGGAACAGCTTGAACCCACTCCACATTACTCTGTTCTTGACTCATCGTGTTGGAATAAAACAGGGTTTGGACCATCAATAGCAGAAACTATGATGCGTATGGGAGTTAGATGGACACCTTCCGATAGAAATAGGCTACAGGGTAAAATGGAAATACATAGACGATTAGCAGATAACCCATTGACAAAGTTGCCTAGAATCCGTATATTTAATACATGTAACAACATTATTCGACAACTGGCAGGAATACCGTTGTCTAAAACTAATTCAGAAGATGTGGATACTAAAGCAGAAGATCATGCATACGATGCTCTACGATACCTTTCTATGTGTAGAACTTCAGGTCATGCTTCTATTCATAAATCTTTAAACCACATTAAAAGTCAAACTTACGAAGTTCAAGATAAGGTATTTGGATACTAATGGTTAAAGCAGCAGAACAACCGATATTTATAGCTGAATTTGAACAGCAGTTATTGCAACACCCAAAAGGTAGAACGTTTGCTATTGCAAATACTTCTATGGAAGAACTCTATAGAAATATAAACATTGGATACAAAAAAACTCTAACAAGATCTGAAGTAGACAAAAGTATTAAACTTTTACAAGAGTCTGGTTTAGGTGAAATGACACCTGCTGAATTAAATACAGGTGAAGGCAAGGTTAAATTTAGAGATGCCATGACAGGACCTGCCTATAAAAGCTTTGGTCAAAGTTTTACAACTAAGTTTTTACAAGGTTTAGACAAACCAATGGCAAATGCAGGACTTGGCGACTCTTGGGGAAGAAGAACTATAATAGGTGAATTAGGTGATGCAAAAGCTAAACAACTTTTTGATTTAGATCCTACAAGAGCTAAAATAAGAGATTTTCCTGTTGATACATTTCCAAAAATAAAAACAACCTTAATGAGGTTGCGAAATACAGATCCTGAAGCAGCTACACAAATGTTGTTTCATGTCTTGCAAGGGTTTAGACCTGAAGATTTAAACGAGACAGTTAAAACACTTGATGACGGTTCAACTATAACTTATAGTGGTTTGAATTGGGAAAGTATAAATCTTAGAACAGGAGAAGTTCGTTTAACAATTAAAACAAAAAGTGGTGTTCAAGAAACAACAGGCATCCTTGCTAGTCCTTTGGTCGATGCTTTAAAAGATCTTCAAGGGGATCAAACTCTTTCTGGACCTGTGTTTAAAGATACAAAGAAAAATTCTAGTATAATTAATGCAGAGTTTGATAAAGTTTTTGGAAAAGAATTTTTACAAGTTTCAAGTCCTAAAAAAGGAACAAGATTTGAACCTATGCGAGTTAAAAAACTTCGTAACCTTAATGAATCGTTGCTTTCGGCTCAAGGAATTAACAAAACAGATGATTTAAGTAAAGCTCTTACTTTTAGAGCAAGTCCAGAGGTTGCATCAGATTATGCGACAAGCACTTCACTTAGAAGACGTATGAATAACGCTGTTGCTAAAAATCTTGTAGCTTTTGCAGGGTATTCAGATAGTCCTAGTGCATCACAATGGATGAATGATGTAGGAGTTAAAAGTCTTTCAAATAAAACAAAACAAATATCAATTACACAAGAGGTTCTTGAAGAATTTGATTATATAGATGACGCAATAGACAAAAATATTTTAAGTCAGGAAAGACTTCAATCATATTCTCCTGAGGGAAATGTACTAGGAGGTATTCCAAAAGAAGCAGATCCAGAGGTTACAAAAGCACTTAATCAACAAACTATAGCCGAAGCAAATTTAGGGGCTGAACAGGCAACTATTGCTCGTGGTGAAATAGCCGATGAAGTTATTGAAGCTCAAAAAACTTTAGCCGAAAAGAAAAAACAAAGTAAACTGGAGGTTAAAGCTCAAAAAGAAGCAGATCTATTAAAAAAGGGGGGTAATCTTTTTGATACGTTGATGTCAAGTGCTTCAAAAGTTATTTCAAAAATAGACCCAACTAAGTTAAAATCATTAACACCATTAGTTACACAAAATCCATATGCTCTTGGTGCTGCAACTGCAGGATCAGCAGCTTTGGGGTATCAAGCAAATGTAGAAGCAGCACAAAAAGGTCAAACATTTTTAGGCGAAGACCCTACACCGTTGCAAACACAAATGTATGGATTAGGTAGAACAGCCGTAGAAGAAGTAGGGGGACTTCCAGCAACTGTAGCAACTAGTGCAAAAGATATAATTGAAACAGCCCCTAAAGCTGTTATGGCGGCAACAGATTTAGCAGGATCAGGACTTGCTGCAGTAGCAGGAGAAGTAAAGAATTTGGCTGAACAGCCGAATGTAAACCGTACTCAAAGACAAACACTATCAGAACAGCTTAAAAATTTTATGGCTGGAATGGGTACAAATTTAAATATAAGCAACTAAAAGGAGAAAATTATGCCGGGAGGTAACTATAATTTTGGTGCAGGATATATTATGAACTCAGATAAAACATCTGTTGATGATGCAATGGGTTCAGATCAGTTAACACGTGAAGGATTGCAATTTGATACAAGAGCATCACGAGACGTTTTAACTCAAGATGCACCGAAGCAACAGTCAAAACCGACAGTTGAAGCTTCATTGTTTTCAATGGCTGATCAAAAGGATTATTAAATAGCTCATGGAAGAAAATTTTTTAGAACCTGCTGATGACACTGCAGTTCCTATAGTTGACCCAGAAGAAACGATGCCGGGTCTTGCTGGTCATATACGCAGTAAATTTGAACAAGCAGAAAACGGCAGGTTCACACATGAAAAAACGTGGTTACAATCTTATAAAAATTTTAGAGGAATCTACGATACAACAACGCAGTACAGAGATTCAGAACGTTCTCAAGTTTTTATAAAAATTACAAAGACAAAAGTTCTTGCAGCTTATGGTCAAATTGTAGACATACTTTTTTCAAATAAAAAATTTCCATTAGTAATTGAACCATCTCCAATACCAGAGGGGATTGCTGAGTTTGCACACCTAACAACACCGATTGATCAAATTGTGCAACCTCAAAATGATCCTTATGGATTTCAGGGAGATGGTAGAGATTTACCACCGGGAGCTACTGAAGCAACCCCAAAAGAAATGGATTTTTTAGGGGGGCTAAAAGATAGGTATCCAAATGCTCCGTTGACAGAAGGCCCTTCACTTGTTGGAGAACCACAAATAAGTCCTGCTCAAAAAGCCGCTTTAAATTTAGAAAAAAATATACACGACCAGTTACTTGATACTAGTGCTGTGAATGTTTTACGAAATGCTATTTTTGAATCCTCAATGTTAGGAACAGGTATAGTAAAAGGACCATTTAATTTTTTTAAAAGAATACATAAATGGGAAAAAACCCCTGAAGGTAGAGTGTATAAACCTTACGAAAAAATTGTTCCTAGATTAGAACATGTATCTATATGGGATTTTCATCCTGATCCAACAGCAACAAGTATAGAAGACTGTGAATATGTCATACAAAGGCATAGGATGAATCGACAACAAATGCGTAATCTAATGAGTCATCCTCACTTTTCAAAAGAAGCTATTGAAAACTGTTTAGCTATGGGAGCTAACTACACAGATAAATATTATGAAGATACTATAAGACAGGATGAAACAGAAGCAAATTACAATGAAAGTAGATATGAAGTCCTTGAGTATTGGGGAGTATTAGATGCTAAATTTGCACGTGATGTAGGTATGGAAATACCAGAAAGCATGAGTGAATTAGATCAAGTGCAAGTTAACGTGTGGGTAGGTGGTAACGAAATATTGCGATGTGTCTTAAATCCTTTTACTCCTGCTCGTATTCCATATCAAGTATTTCCATACGAAGTTAACCCATACCAAATATGGGGTGTAGGTGTAGCAGAGAATATGGAAGATGCACAAATGTTAATGAATGGTCATGTTAGAATGGCTATTGATAACTTAGCACTTGCAGGTAATCTTGTATTTGACGTAGATGAAGCAAGTTTAGTTCCCGGACAAAACATGGACATCTTTCCGGGCAAAATATTTAGAAGACAATCTGGAGTTACAGGAACAGCAATCAATGGATTGAAGTTTCCAAACACTGCAGGAGAAAATCTACAGATGTACCAAATAAGTAGACAGTTAGCAGATGAAGAAACAGGATTGCCGTCTATCATGCATGGGCAAACTGGAGTGTCAGGAACAGGAAGAACTGCTTCTGGACTTTCTATGTTATTAGGAGGTGCATCATTATCTCTTAAAACCGTTATAAAAAATATCGATGATCATTTACTAAAACCTTTAGGTGAAGCGTATTTTGAATGGAATATGCAGTTTAACAAAGACGCTCCAGACATTGAAGGTGACTTAGAAATAAAACCACGTGGGGTTTCTGCTGTTATGCAAAAAGAAGTTCGCAGTCAAAGACTTACAACATTGTTGCAAACAGTATCTAATCCTATGTTAGCCCCATTTATCAAAATACCAAACCTAATGCGAGAGCTTGCTATTGCACAAGATATTGATCCAGATAGTCTGGTTAATGATGTAAATGAAGCACAAGTTTTTGCAGAAATGTTAAAAGGACTACAAAATGCTCAACAAGAAGCAAGCCAACAAAATCAGCCAACTAGTAACCAACAGGGAAGCGTGGAACAGTCTGGAAGACCACCTGCAGGAGCAGATCCAAATGATGCTCAAGGCACTGGTGGTGGCACAATCGGAACAGGAAGTGTACCGACTGCAGGGGAAGATAACTTCACTGGAAATGATCAAGGGGTTGAAACTTGATTTTGAAGCAACAATGAGGTCAAAACACAGTGGCAACTGAATTAGTTGAAAGATTTATACAAGGTAAATTATCAGGAATTGCTGGTAGTGCTGCAGCAGAAATGACTCCACTGCCAAACACACCATTCTTATCTAGACCTTCTTTAAGTAGAGGTAGAAAGTATAAAGGTAATTTTGATTTTTTTAGTACACAAGCTCCACAGTTATTTGATGAACCAGTAATAGGTTCGGATTCTAAGGACACTGATATTGTTCCTGAAGGAACTATTTTTGAAGGGACAGTATCAACACAAGCACAAGCAGTGCCTGAAGTTGTGCCTTTATCTATGGAAGGTGATTTTTCCCCTGCCGAAAAAAAAGAAACTACATCTTTTTTTAATATTTTTTCAGCACAAAATAAACCAGAAGCTGTTCAAGCTTATGTTTTAGGAAAAGCTGGGGCATATTTTGATCCAAAAACTGAGTTTAATATAGGGACAGGCAAGCCTATAATGACAGACTTAGGTGGAGGATTTAATATGATATTAGGACCTTTAGCTGGAGTTTCAAAATTTGCAGGTAAAAAAGTACACTCAACTCTAGAAAACATTGCGGCCAAAGCTGCATTAGGAGAAAAAGGATTTGCTATAGGAATGTACGATGGTAAACCTGTAGGGTTAAGCACAGGAATTTTTGGTCCTCAACTTACTGGGGTATACGATGAAGCACAGCGAGATACGATAATAAAAGGGTTACAAAATTTAGAAGCAAAAGGAGCAGGTGCAGGAGCATTAGGACAAGCATCATCACAATACAAATCAAGAGATGAAACTATGACACAATCTGATTTTGATTTAAATTTTGAAAAAACTATACAAGACTCAACGCTTAGTAATGAATTAAAAAATAAAATACTTAGGGTTCAAGAACAAGATCCAGTAACTGCAGATATTTTTCCAACAGAGCCAGCACCAGTGCAAGAAACAATTACACAACAACAAACACCAATACAAGAAACAATCACACAACAACAAACACCAGTACAAGAGGATAAAGATCCTAGACCTGCAGATAGTGGTACAAGTTTTAAAGATATTATAGAAAAAGGACAAGAAGCAGGAAAAGGGTATAAAGGGGGTTATGGATTTCAAGAAGGTGGATTTGTAGGAGGACCTGCTGAAAATTATACAGATGCTCAGGGTGTTGCAGATGATATTTCAATGGATGTTAAAGAGGGTTCTTTTATTATTAGGCATGCAGCAGCTGACGAAATAGGCGAAAAAAATGTACGTACTATGATGGAACTTGCTGAAGCTATTGACAAAGAACAAAAAAACGTTAATATAGATTATAAAGAAGGTGGAAAAGTTCCTATAAATATATCAAGAGGGGAAGTTGTTATACCACCTAATTTTGTAGATATTATTGGTATGGATAATTTAGAACGTCTAAATAAATTAGGCGACCCTCCTATACCGCAAAATAAAAATGACAATAATTATCAAGATGGTACTTTAGTTAAAGACGAAGGAACAGGCTATGAAATGCCTTCTGAAGAACTTATGGCTAAATTAAAAGAATTTAATAAAAGTTACACTAAAGGCAATTATAAAAATAAAACATCAACACGTAATAGAAAAGAACGAGATAGTTTAATAAATAGTTTAACTGATCAAGAAGCTTTAGCATTAGCTATTTTAACTGAAACTTACGCTTCAAAGACAGGGTTATCTCCAATGCAAAAAATTGGAGATGTTATAATGAACAGAGTAAACGATAAACAATTTGATTTTAAAAATTCTAATACGATTAAAGAAGCATTACTACATAGATCATCTAGGGGGACAGGCAGTAAAATGACTGAAATAGATGGTTTAGAACCTATGTATTTACAAGCAAGAATATCAGAAATTTTATCTGGAAATAACCCAGATGCAATGGGTAAGGTACTTTCAGCTGCAGCAAACACTTTAGATACTGAACCTGATTTAGAAAAATACAGATTACCTTCACATATATTATTTTATGCAAAACCTAGCCAATCTGGGTCTTCATTTCACGATGAAAATCCTTATCTAGAACCTTTGCTAGATGATGAAGGACACATATTTTATGGGCGATTTCATGGTGTTGAAACCATGGGGGATACAACTTATAAAGACAAAGAAGGAAATTTTCAAACTATGGAAACACCTAAAGCGTTTGGTAGTTCAAGAATTGACCCTGATTTTGTTAATGCTTATAAACGTAAAGTCGCACCATAAATTAACTGTCAGCTACCTATACACTAACGTATAGCCCTGATATAACCGAAGCAGCCACCCACAGCCATGTGGCACTGTAAAGAAGGAGAAAATAATGGCAAAAAAAGTACGAGGAGCGAGATCCAACAAACCAAATGATTCTTTTGGTACAGTAAATGACAAGTCTTTATACAGAGGGCAATATCGTGAAGATGTTTGGGCTGATGATGAAGACAATAGTACAGACGAAGTTCAACAGGAAGCAAAAGAAGAAACTTCTAAAGTTGTAGAAACAGAAGAAACTAGTGAAAGTTTTGTAGAAACAGAAAAGCCTGTTGCTACAGCAAATCATGATTACAAAAAACGTTATGATGATTTAAAACGACACTATGATCAAAAGTTGAAAGAACATGCAGAAGAAAAGAAAAAACTAGATGAAGCTATGCAAGTGGCACAAGATTCTGGTATTAGTCTTCCAAAAAGTCCTGAAGAACTAGACGAGTTTAAAACTCAATATCCTGACGTATACGATGTTGTTCAGACAATTGCAACTATGCAAGCTGAAAAACAAGCAAAGGAATTAAAGTCTGAACTTGAAGTTATTAAGAGCCGAGAGAAAAATTTAAAAGTGCAAAGTGCTTATACCGAACTTTTAAATTTACATCCTGACTTTAATAAGATTAGAAAGGATGAAAAGTTTTTAAATTGGTTAGAAGAACAACCAAAGTCTATATCAGACGGAATATTTAAAAATAATACAGATGCTAAATTAGCATCACGTGTTGTTGATTTATATAAAGTAGATATGGGCATATCAAAAAAGGTTGAGTCCTCTCAAAAAAGTTTATCGGCAATTGCTGTTAAATCTCAAAAAGCAAGAGATATAACTTCACAAGGGTCTGATAAAAAAGTTTGGAGGGCATCTGAAATTGCTAAGTTAAAATCTTGGGAATTTGAAAAGGTAGAAGCTGAAATTGATAAAGCACGAGCAGAAGGAAGAATAGATCTTGCATCGTAATAATTTAATTTTAACAACTTTTAAGGAGAAAAGCGATGGCTTTTGACACAGCTGCAGGTTATGCAAACCTGCCTAGTGGTAATTTTACACCGTCTATTTTTAGCCAAAAAGTTCTTAAATTCTTTCGCAGAGCATCGGTTGTAGAAGATATAACTAATACAGACTATGCTGGTGAAATTGAGAACTTTGGCGACACGGTTAATATTATCAAAGAACCAACAATTACAGTATCCTCATACACAAGAGGTTCTGTAGTTAATACTCAAGACTTGGCAGATGACCAGATCACTATGGTCGTTGACCAAGCAAACGCATTTGCGTTTAAGATTGACGACATTGAAGAGCGTCAGTCACACGTTAACTTTGAAGCATTAGCAACATCATCTGGTGCATACTCTCTCAAAAGAAAGTATGATGCAAATGTTTTAGATTTAATGGCAACCAACGCAGGTCTAACTGGAGAATCAGGTGCGACTACAAAACAAATTTCAGGTATCGGAACATTAGGTTCTGCTCTTGATATTGGTGGTGCAACTACTCCGGGAGATACTGCTGTAAATACAATGCTTATAATGGCGAGTTCATTAGACGATCAATCTGTTCCAGAAGAAAACAGATGGTTTGTTGCACCACCATTATTCTATAAGCATCTATTCTCAGCAGGTGCAAAATTTGCCGAAGTTCAGGTAACAGGCGATCAGACATCACCATTAAGAAATGGTCTTGTGTCTCTTGGTAACATTGCAGGATTTTCATGCTACAAGACTACAGCATTAAATTCAACTGCAGGTACTGATGAGGTAACAGTATCAGGTCTTGCTACTGATGGTTCTGAAAACATCCTATTAGCTGGACATATGTCTTCAACTGCTACTGCATCTCATATTGCAAAGACTGAAGTAGTTCGATCAACAGAAAGTTTCTCTGACGTAGTTAGAGGTCTTCATGTGTTTGGTCGAAAGGTACTCAGACCTGAAGCAATGTGTCGTGCTGTTGTTAGCTTAGATTAAGGGAGGTAGAATATGACTACATATGATCACACCATACCGGGTGGTGGAACAGTTGGACACCCCGGAAATGCCCCAAGACCGTACATGGTTCAATCAAGAATCTTTGATGCGGCTGACCAAAATCTATCAGCTAATGACATCGTGCAGATGATTGATGTTCCTGATAACACAATTGTTATCGGAGGATGTCTCGATGTCTTAGAAGCAGGTGGATCAGGGTTAACCTACGATGTGGGTCTTAGTACCGACATTGATGCTTTTGCTGACGGAGTAGACGGCAATGCTGATGCAATATACCAGTTTAATTTAAAAGCAGCTGGTATTAACACAGTTATTGCGGCTGATGCTATTCAAGTTAAAGCTCTAGGTGCAGGAGTAACTGCAGGTAGATTTAGGGTTATTGCTATCCTTTGTGATATTGGCACAGGACCTAAACAAACTGCTAGTGTTACAACTGGTACTTAATAACATTAATTATGAGGGGCAGGGCAACTTGCCCCTTCTATTATGATTTGGGTTCTTCTAGTTTTTTTATCTGGCACAGTCCAAGATAGTATTTATTTTGATAATTTAGATACGTGCTTAACGATTGCAGAAAAGATTAGAGAACAAAATTGGAATCAGTCTTTGGCAGGAGATAAAATTTGGGTCAAAGCTTACTGCGTTCCTCAGAAAGTCGAATGATGGCAAGAAAACCAGATAAACAACCACCACGAACAAAAAAATATTATCGATCTACCAAGTCTGGTGCAGGTATGACTAAAGCAGGTGTGTCGAAATACAGAAGAGATAACCCCGGAAGTAAACTTAAAACAGCCGTTACAGGTAAAGTTAAAAAGGGAAGTAAAGATGCTAAGCGTAGGAAATCATACTGTGCTAGATCTGCAGGACAGATGAAAAAGTTTCCTAAAGCAGCAAAAGACCCCAACAGCAGATTAAGACAAGCACGAAGGAGATGGAAATGCTAAAAAAAGCACCAAATAAAGGCGTAAAAAAATTACCAACAGCAGTTAGAAATAAAATGGGATTTATGAAAAAAGGTGGTAAAGTAAAACCTGCAATGAAATACGGAGGAGGTCTTAAAAGTGGCATCAAAAAAATCAAAAAAAAGTAAAGGTGCAACTCCAAAAAATAAAGCCTTATACGCAAGAGTAAAAGCAGAAGCAAAACGTAAATTTAAAGTATACCCATCTGCATATGCAAACGCATGGTTAGTGCGTACATATAAGAAAAGGGGTGGAACTTACG
>Ga0098037_1001465_pt1 | contig 10868 bp, 5 predicted proteins | sample 5_EtaG_FD_75050 | JGI IMG/M metagenome (GOLD analysis project Ga0098037, IMG submission 75050) | Marine viral communities from the Subarctic Pacific Ocean - 5_ETSP_OMZ_AT15132 metaG | ecosystem: Environmental > Aquatic > Marine > Oceanic | place: Pacific Ocean | collected 2015-01-08 | reverse complement strand
CAACAGCATTAACCCTTTTACAGGACAACCAGAATTCTTTTTTAAGAAAATTGTATCTGGTGTTAAGAAGCTTGCAAAAAAAGCATTTAACGTTGTTAAGAAAATTGCTCCTGTAATTTTACCTTTTGCGATCAATGCCATAGCGCCGGGCTTAGGCTCAGTGGCCTCTGGTGCGTTGGGCGCGGGTCTCGGATCATTATTACAGGGCAAGAGCGTTAAAGACAGTCTTAGGTCTGCTTTAATCGGCGGCGCAATAGGTGGTTTGACGGCTGGTTTTAAAGGGATGCAAATGGAAGGCGGATCCTTCCGTCAAGGATTAGAACAATTTGGCATGCCTAAAGGCATGCTTGGCGGAACAGGTCAACCTATTATTGGCGGGAAACTTGCGCAACAAGCATCCGACCAAGCTGCGGGGCAGGGCTCTGGTTTCTTGGGCGATGCTGTAGACAAAACACTTCAATCAGGAAAAGACTTTTATAGCTACTTAACGCCAGATGCGTCTACTTTGCAGCAGGCTAACTATCAAGCGGCTCAGAAAGCAATGGGCGCAGATGCTTTTGAAGCGTTAAGTTCTTCGGATAAATTGGCGTTGTTTCAATCTTCCGAGCCTACTTTTATGCAGCAGTACGGTAAGGCCGCTGTGGCTGCTGGCGCAGGGGCTGCGGCTATTGGTGCTTTTGATCCACCAAAACAAGACGAATTAAACGTTGCGGGTTATGATCCTGATGACACCGCTGAAAAACGGTTAGAAAAAAATCCAGAAAAATATAGTGTGGGCGTAGCGGGTCTTCCAACATACTTGAATCTGGACGACGTGATGGTTGAACAACCTCCGTTTCGTATCGCTCCTAATTACTTAAACCAGTCACTTATGGCTATTCCGCCTATTAGAGCTGCGGCGGGTGGTGAGATGGAAAAGTTTCCTCGGCGTTCAGGAGCTATTGCAGGAGCGGGTACAGAAACTTCTGACGACGTGCCTGCGATGCTCTCTGACGGTGAATTTGTAATGACAGCTCGCGCTGTTCGTGGTTTAGGTAATGGTAGTAGAAAATCAGGTGTGAAAAAAATGTATGATCTGATGTCAAGATTTGAAGGAGGAGTACGAGCATGAGTACAACAACCTCCATACAGATTGCAAAACAAGATCCTGCAATTGAAGCCTATCGTTTAGGTTTACTTGGCGACGTACAACAGTTTACCAGAGATCGTATAGCGGCAGGCACACAAATGCCTGATTATCAGGTTGCAGGGCTCTCTCCAAACGAGCAACGAGCAATTACGGGAGCGCAAGCAGGCGTTGGCGCTTACCGTCCTTTTATTCAACAGGGGTCTGGTGCTGTCGGCGCAGGCATTGGTAGCTTAACAGGAGCCGCTTCTGAGTTTAATCCTATGACCAGAGTTGGCGGTTACTTTAATCCGTATGAAAATGTTGCAGTGCAGCAAGCTTTGTCAGACATTGGCAGGCAGGGGCAGATTCAACAGAACCAAGCCGCAGCTCGCGCTGTGGGGGCAGGCGCTTTTGGGGGAAGTCGTGAAGGAATAGAAAGAGCCGAGATAGGCCGAAACATATTGGAACAACAAGGCAGGACTGCTGCACAAATGCGCGCAGCAGGTTTTCAACAGGCACAACAAGCAGCCATGCAGGGCTTTGAAAACGCAAGGCAAAGGCAGCTACAGGGCTCCCAGTTGATGGGGCAATTGGGAGTCCAACAAGCAGGGTTAGGTGAAATACTTCAGAACCTCCAAGGATCTGACCTACAAAACCTAATGGCTACAGGCGGATTGGATCGAGGCGTTCGACAGGCAGGATTGGACGCGTTACGTTTAACTAATCTGCAAAGATATACTCAACCCTATCAGCAGTATGGCTTTTTGTCTGACATTTATTCAGGCACGCCCACTGGGTCATCTACATTGACTGCTGCGAGTGCACCACAAGTTTCACCATTTCAGACAGCCATTGGTTTAGGTATACAAGGTTTGTCCGCCGCCGCAGGCGCTAACAGAGCGGGGTTATTTTAAAATGAATGTACCTTCTAAATTCAAAGGCTTTTCTAAGCTACCTGAGAGCGTTCAACAAAAGATGAGCCCTGAGCTGGCTGAAAAGTACAACATGGGCGGCGCCGTAATGGATCGTCCCTTGTTCAGACAAATGGGCGGCGACGTAGCGCCAGTGCCTCCCGCACCAGCAATGCCAGAGGCAGCGGCGGAGGGAATTATGTCCGCTGAAATGGGTATGAGAGATAAAGCGCAAATGATGGCGCAAGATTATCTGGCAAATACAGAACAACGGTTGGACATGGCGGATTCTCCTGAAGAGGTCATCAATGCCATACGTGGCAATGACCGACCCGTTGAAGACAGGTACAGAGAATTAGCAATGTATGTTGGCGAACAAGATGCCATGCAAACCCCAGAGTCTGTTTTGGCAATGGTGCAACCCACCTTAATGTTGACAGAAGAAGGCGCTTTAGACAGCGGTATTGGCGATCTGGTCAAAAACCTAGCTGGCGACATTGAAATGGAAACATCTGAGGGTGATGCTACAGCAATGGGAGGCGGGCTCGGTTCCCTAATGATGGCGGGGGCGGGCAACACTCCACCCGAAAATTTTAGCCAAGGCGGAGCCGTCCGCCTAGCAAACGGCGGCGAAGTCAGACCTTACTACGACGCAAGGTTACCAATATATCAGGAAATAATGGGCGGTGGAGACGACGCTAAACGTATGTCTCAAGCACAAGCCCTCTTTGCTATCTCGGATGCGGCGGGTCGCTTTGCGTCTGGTGTTGGGGCGCAAGGTCAGGACGTTCGTGGGTTGTCCCCCGCCGCGCAACTTGCAGCGGCGACCACGGGTCTTGGAACGCAGCTAGGCGCCATTGGAGCGCAGACCGATCAATTAGATCGACAAGCGCGGCTCGCGGCTCTTTCTGCGGCGGAATCTGATTTAGCCAGAGATCAAGCAGCGGCACAAGCAGCGGCTAACCGACCCATTGGTAAAATGTACGAGGCTCTAGATGCCGATGGAAACATTATTGCAACACAGCCGCTATCGACACAAAACGATTTTGACGCCTTTAAGGAAGCAAATCCTAATGCTCGTATAAGAGAAAAAGTTCCGCCAAAAGGCGCGTCGATGAAAACAATGATTAACCTTAATGATCCGACCCGAATTATTGCTGTCGATGTAAACAATGCAGAAGATTATAAGGCGGCTGTTGGGGCGGGTTTTGTTGATTTGATGGACGCAAAAGGAATAGAAGAGCTTAAAAACCCAGATGTTCAACAGATTAATTTATATAGCAAAGATGGTGTAATCACTTTTGATTTATCGCAGGAAGACGAACGTAAACGGTACAATGAATTAAGAAACAACCAAGGATATTCTGCTGATCCGACGCTCTTTAAAACACAAATTGCAGAAAAGTCACAAATGAAAGTTTTCAAGCAGCAAGAAGAAATTAAGGTTGCTAACCAAATTGAAGCCGAACTTAGGGCAAGAGGATTTAGAATTGAAGATGAGGATCGTGCGGAGCTAATCAAAATTGCAGCAGAAGAAAGAGCTCAGGGTTATAAGCTTACTGACGCCGAACGAGCAGAACGTTTTCAGATTGCTAAAGAAGAAAGAGCCAAAGCAGACGAAATAGAAAGAGAAATAAGGCAGCTTGATACTACGCTTGCCGCCGAAGATAGGTTGTTAAAACGAACGCTTGATGCCGAAGATAGAGAAATTTTACGAGAGATTGCGGCGGAAGAACGCGCACTTAATAGGACGCTAAGCGCAGAGGAGCGTGCGCAACGTTATCAAGACCTTAGAGACGATCGCGATGAAGAGCGTCAAATAGCCCAAGAATTAAGACAACAAGGTTACATCGAAGCCGCAGAGGATAGAGACTTTGTACGAGAACTTGCTAGAGAAGAGCGGGATCTTGAAAGAGTCTTGAGTAAAGAAGAGCGCGAGCAAAAATATCTTATTTCGAAAGAAGATCGCGAAGTGGCAAGAACCATTGAAGCCGAACTTAGGCAAGAGGGCTACAAGGTCAAAGCAGAAGACAGAGCCTTCTTTAGACAACTTGCTAAAGAAGAGCGCGAGTTGGGCAAAGAACTTAGTGCCGAAGAGCGTAAGAAAAAATACGACGAATATCTATACAACCGTGACAGAGCGGATGCCGATACTGTTATGTATGAGTTACCAAACGGGACTACGAAAGTTGTTCGAAAAGGCTCGGATGAAGAGGATGCAATTCTTCAAGCTGGAAACGCTAAATTGATTTCTAAAACAAAATCAGAATACAGCGTGCTAGAAGACGTAGAATTAATGAAAAATTATCGAACAGGTAAAACAAGCGAAGCGGATGAGGCTAAAATACAACGTGCTATATTGGAAATGACTGCTCCAAAAGTAGGTTCTAACATAGCGGGGGAAGCCTCAAGATTAGTGAAAGAAGCTGAGTTCGAACGTTTTCTTACAGGTAAATCAACTCAAATGAAATTTGTGTCACCAAAAGAAGTGTCAACAATAGGAAACAAAGAGCTTGAAAAATTAGGGGAGGCGGCATTTGGTACAAAGGCTTTCTTATTAAACATTGTAAACAAAGGTTTTGGATTGTTTGACGTAGATGCTCCCGCTGAGAGAACAGAAGAATCCCTCGCTTTAGTTAAAGGTTTAAATGAAAGCGCAAAAATTTCTTTTAGAAATATGACGCCGGGTAAAGTAGCTCAAGACGCAGTAGATCAATTTGCCCTTCTTCTACCTGAAACAAAAAAGTTGACTGGAACAAAATCAGAAGCGATTTCTCAAATTGAGGCATTAATAGATTTTTATGAACGGCAAGCAGATAATGCGGAACGCGACTTGGTGACTATAGGTACGGCTAAGGAACGCAACCAAGCAGAAGTTGCTATTATACAATCAAGAAATATTATTTCAGCATACAAAGCTTTAATTGTGGGTATAAATCAAAGCGGCAAGAAACCAGACCCTTCTCAATTCGACACAAGTAGAGAGTGATTAATGGCAGAAGAACAAAAAATAACTACGTCGAAGGGTGAACAAATACCTTATCAATATAAGCGAGCTCGTAATGAAGGTTTAACGGATGAAGACATTGCGTCTTACCTAAGCCAAGAAACAGGGTACGATCTAAACGCAGCGTATGAAGCGGGTCTTAGTCCAACCGACGTCATTACTTATCTTGCAGACGTTGAAGACAACCCCGTTGCAGCGTCTGCAAGAGGTGGTTTAAGAGGTACAGCTCAAGGTATGGCTATGGTCACTGGTGGGGCGCTGGGCGCTCCCCTCGGTCCTTTGGGAATTGCGGGAGGTGCTTTATTTGGTTTATTCTTCGCTGAAGGTTTGAATTCAATATTTTTAAATGATCAAGAGTATATTAACATAGGGAGTGAGACTTTTTCGGAGTCTATGACTGCGGGGGCTCCAATAGTGGGCGCACCTTACAAGATAGCCGCAAAGCAACCTTTACAAAGCACCAGTATTTTCATTCACGATTATATGAAAAGTAAGGGTCTAAAACCAAGCGTTGGTGTGACGCCCGTTGACAGAATTCTAGATTCAGCTCGACGAAGCCCCGGCACATTTGGTGCATATGAACTGGGGGCATTAACTTCAGGCTCAGCAGCGGGGGCTATAGTTGAAGAATCTGATCCCGGCAATACCTTAAAAAGATTTGGTGCTGAATTATTTTTTGCTACAGCAGGTAATCCTACAACCATCATAGCAAAATCTTACAATCCAATAAAGACAGGGATTACAAATTTTATCAGTGGTCGTACAGTAGGCGGTAAACAACAAAAATTAGGAGCTCAAATTGTAAAAATACTAGAGGATTTTGGAGAAGATCCTGAGCAAGTTGCTAAAGCGCTGAATGATTTGAGTGAAACAGAGTTACAAATTCGTGCTAGAGAATTAAACATAGAGCCCGGCAAGATAAGATCTGCTTTAAAATCACAAAGCCCTGCATTAGCCTTATTAAACAACGCTTTAATTAAAAGCAAGCGCTCCAAACCTGAAGCAAAAAGAGCGATTGAACAGAATGCCCAAGCGATGAGCACGATCGTAGATCTATTGGTACAAATGGATAATCCAGAGGCGTTAGCTTTAGCTGCTGAAGTGCAACTTAAAAATTACGAGACAACACTGGCTACTTTGTTGGACTCTGCAATATCCGATGCAATGGAGACTGCGGGTAAATCTTTATCTACTACACAAGATGATGGCGCACAGGCTGGTAATATTATTAGTGAAAGCATCAGTCGTATAATGAAACTGGGCAGGGATCAAGAAAAAGTTCTTTACAATTTAGTCGATAAGAAAGAAGAAGCTTCTGCTACAAACGTTATCAAAACATTTGATAAGATACTAGCAGACGAAGTATTGCCCGAAGAGCCTTTGCCTGCTCTTATAACCAAGTTTGTTGCTCGCGTTTCAGGTCGGGATGCCGAGGCATCAAACCAATTTACCAAGGAATATCAAGAGGGAATTGCGCGAATTTCTAAAATGGATGAGCGTGCTTCGACATTGTTACAAAAAGCAGAAGATTGGACTGCAAAATATAATGTGGACGATGAGCTTGAAGGACAATTAGGCGCCAACTTTAATTTGCAAAGAACCATAATTGAAATGAAGGGCGATCCAAATGCCAACTGGCCTTTACTTATCAGGGATCTTTCTGAAGCAGCTAGTCGTTTTAGAGAAAAAGGACCTGACACTGTTGGATCTTCTTACCTTACTTCTTTACAGAGAAGTAGAGTAGCTTCTTATGCAGAGAAAATGATTGATTACGTTCAAGCTTTGCAAAAGGTAGGGGATGAACGCGCCTTTCAACAATCAATGGGGACTCGTAAATTAGAAATTGGAGAGTCTCAAATTGCTCAAGCAAGCGAAGTAACGTTGGGCGATCTTATGAAATTCAGAAGCACGATGCTGGGTTATACACGCGATTCTTTAGCTGCGGGTCAATATAGAAACGCGCATTTTTATGGTAAAATGGCGGAAGCGGCTTTGGATGACTTAGGTTTAAAAGTGAATGCAGGGGATAATGTTGACCCTAAAATGTTAACGGAAAATCAACAAAAGTTGCAAAACGCTTTTGCATACAGCCGCGCTTTTAATGATGTTTTTACGAGAAGTTTTTCTGGAACTGTCTTAGCTAAAAAGGGTACGGGGGGTGACCGAATACCGCCAGAACTTCTTAAAGACAAAGTGTTGGGCGGCAGCGTCAACTCAACCAATTTAAATTTATTACAACTACAGGATGCGGCGGAGTTTTTAGTGAAAAACGTGGGTGAAGAATTTGCTGAGACTTCATCAAAAGAATTAGGCACTGTTTTAGCGGCACAAGAAACAATGCTTAGAGGCGCCGTCTCGCAATTTTATAATCCGCAAACTAACCGCGTAAACATGAATGGTTTGACCACTTGGATGAATCAAAACGATGCTGCTTTATCGCGTTTTCCTACGCTTAAAGAGGAGCTGGGCAATGCGGTGTTGGCTCAAAAAACTTTGGCGGACATAACAAAAGAAAACAGTTTGTTTAACAAAGACCTAAAAAATCAATTAGCTTTTGGAAAATTTCTTGGTCAAGACGAACGACCCGGCGATGTGATAGGTGAGATTATCGGGGATCCAAACAACAGAACAGCCACACCTTCTAAAAATATGAATGCTTTAATGTTGGCATCAAGACGAGCAGGCGATGATGTTTTTAAGGGGCTGCGCTCTGCAATCATGGATCATGCTTACGCCTATTCAGGCTTGCACAAGGGTGAGGGAGAGGGCAGTTTAATAGCCTACAAGGACTACTTTACAAAACCCTTGGCTCGCGGCAAAGACTCGTTGCTTACCATGATGCGCAAGCAAGGCATGTTTTCAGATAGCGAAGCAACACGATTTAATACTTTGTTAAATGAAATGTCCTTTGTTGAAAGAAATTTACAAAGTGGGAAAGCCGCAGAACTTTCGCCTGAAGATGTGCCAAAAAGTTTAGAAGATCTTGTTATTCGTGTCATCGGTGCGCGTACTGGTTCTCAAGTTGCGCAGAGCTTGGGCATGACTCAATCCATACAAGTGCCGGGTTTCTTTGCGCAAGAAGCTAGAAACCGTTTTATTTATATGCCCAAAAAATATTTAGGGGATCTTTTGGTGCAGGCCGCAGAGGATCCTAAGCTGATGTCTTTAATAATTGCCAGAGGCGTTGAGGGTAAGACAAACAATCAAAAAATGCGATTAAATCGTCAGTTGCGCGCATACTTATACAATGCTGGTTTTGTTCCCGCCCGTGAAGAAATAGAAGAAAACATGGAGGAATTCACATTTCCAGATGTCAATTTAGGATCTATGGCGGAAGCAGCAGAAATGCCCTCCCAACAAGAACTTGAAAACTATTTATCTTCGGTGTCCAATCAACCCCCCCAGACGGCGCCGATAAAGCCTGTACCACTTCAGCCAACTCCTCCCGTGGCTAACCCCAGTGGTACAGGCAATAATAACCAGAGAACGCAATATTCAACGGTTTTTCCGAATGACCCCATTGCGAACTTAATAAAAGAACGGGAACAAGGTACAAAGGCAGGTATCGGTTCTTTGTTTGGTAACTAAAGTAACCACTGCTTTGCCTCTTCGCCTAGCACGCGGCCAGCAAGATTAATCTTGTTACGCAGCGCCTGTATTATCTTTTCGTCAATTGTTTTCTCTGCAAGCAAATCAATGTAGGTCACAGGTTTTTCCTGTCCTATTCTGTGAGCTCGGTCTTCAGATTGAAGTCGTATCTCTAAATCGTAGCTGTTGCTGAAGTATATCATGGTGTTGGCGGCAGTCAGGGTAATGCCATATCCGCCTGTCTTTGGTTGTCCGACAAAGAAACGCAAGGGGTTATCTTCGTCTTGAAATGTATTCACAATCTGTTGCCGTTCGTTTTGAGGGGTTTCCCCATAATAACAGGCGGCAGCATCATCGCCGTATTTCTTTTTAAGTGCATTTGTAATCTCTACAATGTCGTGCGACCACGTTGCCCAGATAATTGCTTTGCCGTTTACTTCCTCCACAACGTCTAACAAGTCGTTTAATCGGTTGCTTTTCAGATCAAGCATTTCACCTTCATCTGTTTTAAGATGCCCACAGGTAATTTGCTGCAAGCGCATAATCTGTGTCAATACGCTTTGTGTTGTTGTGAGCTCGCCGTTTTCCAAAAGAACAAGAGCGTGCTTTTTCATTTGATCATATGCTTTGCGCTGGTCTAAAGTCAGGTGGACGTTACGCGCCTGATACACCTTCTTCGGCAAATCTAAGCAATCTTCTTTCAACACTCGCGTGCTAATAGGCTCCAGCTTCTCTGTGAGCTCATCTAAGCGCCGATAGCCTACTACTTCGTTAAATGACCTAGCCCCCATCATTCGCTTCTGTATGACCGCGTAGCGGCTTTGAAAAGCAAAGAAAGAATTAAAGCCTAAACATTTTTCTTCTAAAAAATCACACTGACTGAACAAATCCATAGGGCTTTTTGTAATCGGCGAGCCTGTCAGAATTCTACGATATCTACAAAGCCTGCCACATTTAATAATGTTCTTGGTTCGCTGCGCCTGTCTATTCTTTATAGTAGTGCTTTCGTCCACAACCATGATGCTTTTTGGATTGAGTTTAAGAAAATCTAAGGCCGTTTCGGAGCCCTTGCCAGATGAAAAGGCTTCTACATTCATCACAAATATGTGCAAGGTCTCTGGCTCACGGAACTTAGGTATTGCAAAATCTTTGAGCTCTTGGAGGAACTTTTTGGACACCATTGGTTGCCAGCGCAGTATTTTGTGTTTGATTCGCTCAGGCAAGTGCGTAGGTATTTCACCCTGTATCCAGTTGTCATAAACCCCTTTGGGCGCCAGTATTAAAGCAGTGTCTATTTCACCCGCTTCAAACAATGCGGCTATAGTATCAATGGCTACTTTGGACTTTCCTGTACCCATTTCCATAAACAAAGCATAGTATTCTTTCCGCCAAGAGTCTTTCCATGCTTGCTTTTGATGCTCGTATGGTTCAGTCTTAAATTCGTACATCTTTTTTTTCTCCTTGACACCTTACGATATATAGAAATATATAAGATGGCAAGAGGCTACAAACCTCTTTGATAACGAAACATGAAACACGGAACACGGAGCTTACATGAGTAGCATTCTAAGTTTAATGGAAGACGATGCGTCTTCAAACAGCGTTGAAACCGTATCTGGTGAAGGGCTGAAATCAGTTGCAGAGATAGCAACAAGAATTCGGGAAACCGAAGAAGAGATCGAAAAGATCGACACATACCTGAAAGAAAAGAAGAAAGAGTTACTAAAGTTAACGGATGAAGACATGCCGTCAATGCTGACAGAACTCGGAGTTTCTTCTTTTACATTAGCAGATGGGGCAAAGGTTGAAGTAAAGCCTTTGTACGGAGCTGCTATACCCTCAGCAAAGAAAGAAGAAGCTTTCGAATGGCTGCGGGATAACAATCATGCGGACATTATTAAGAACGTAGTGTCTTGCAGTTTTGGAAGAGGTGAAGATCAAAAAGCCTCAGAGCTTTTATCTGACATGAGCAAAAAGGGTTTAGTGCCCGAACAAAAAGAAGGCGTGCACAGTGCTACCTTACGCGGGTGGGTACGTGAGCGTGTGGAAAATGGGGATTCTTTCCCTATGGATTTATTTGGTGCTTTTGTAGGAGAGCGCGCAGTGATTAAGAAAGGAAAAATATAATGGCTGGCAAAGAAGTAGCAACAAAAGGCAAAACAGAAGTAGCGGCATTTGATATGTCTATCTTTGAAGAGGACGCAGGCGTTGGTAATGAAAACATTACGCAAGACGATCTTGCGCTTCCGTTTCT
>Ga0098037_1001463_pt1 | contig 10875 bp, 17 predicted proteins | sample 5_EtaG_FD_75050 | JGI IMG/M metagenome (GOLD analysis project Ga0098037, IMG submission 75050) | Marine viral communities from the Subarctic Pacific Ocean - 5_ETSP_OMZ_AT15132 metaG | ecosystem: Environmental > Aquatic > Marine > Oceanic | place: Pacific Ocean | collected 2015-01-08 | reverse complement strand
AATAAGAGATTCTAAGGCTAAGTTTAATCCTGAATTAAGTTATGATAAGATATATAAAAAATCAGAAGTAGGTATTGGTATAAACAAAGATAGAATTAGAGTAGGGTTTAAAAAGAGATTTTAATTATGGCAACATCAGGATCAACATCATTTAATTTAAACATCGATGAAATCATTGATGAAGGCTACGAAAGATGTGGCCTAAGACCTATGGCTGGTTATGATTTAAAAACAGCTAGAAGATCTTTAAATTTATTATTTGCCGACTGGGGAAATAGAGGTGTTCACCTTTGGAAAGTTGAATTAAACGAACAAGCATTAACTGCGGGCACAGCCACTTACACAGTTGCCTCAAATGTAAACGATGTTTTAGAAGCTTATATTTCTACTACAGCTGCTGCTGGTGATAATGCTAACACACAGGATGTTGCGCTTACGAAAATAGACAGATCTGCTTATTCTGCTTTACCAAATAAATTAGCTACAGGTCAACCATCGCAGTATTATGTGGACAGACAAACAACACCTAAAATAAGTTTATACGTAGCACCTGATGCCTCAACTTACAAAACTTTAAAATTTTATACTATAAACAGAATAGAAGATGCTACAGTTTATAATAATCAACAAGCAGATGTAGCTTATAGATTTTTACCATGTATGTGTGCAGGTCTTGCTTATTATTTATCCATGAAAAAAGCACCTGAAAGAATTGAAGCTATGAAATTAATTTACGAAGACGAACTTAAAAGGGCTTTGGATGAAGATGGACAGAGAACATCATTATATGTTTCTCCACAATCGTACTATCCAAATTTATCATAATGGCTAAATATGCAAACGGAAATAGATCACAAGCAATATCTGATAGAAGTGGTCAAGCATTTCCATATCAAGAAATGGTTACAGAATGGAATGGGTCTTTCGTCCACATATCTGAATTTGAAGAAAAACATCCTCAAATAAGAAGAAAGAGAACCGTTGCCGATGCTATTGCTTTGCAAAAAGTTAGACCTCAAAGATTTCAACAACCTACTCAACCTTTTACGAGTGATGTTACAATTGCTAGTTCTGGAGGTACGATGGTAGGAGTAGCTAACCTAACATTACCAGGTCAATTTGGTTTTATAAATCAAGGTACTAGTGAAATGAAACCAGCAGACCCATCTTTACAAAATAGAAGAAGACAAGCAATTACAGAAGTTGGAAATGTAATCATAGGGATATCATAATGGCAATCACTTATACAAATTTTTTAACACAAGTAAGAAACTACACTGAAGTAGATAGTAATGTTTTGACTGATTCTTTGTTGGATCAATTTGTGAGAAATACAGAATTAGACATAGCTGGTCAGGTAGATTATGACGATTTAAGAAAATATTCTACTTCTAATTTTACTATAGGTAATCGTTATGTATCTTTGCCTTCAGACGCTATAATTTTAAGATCTGTGCAAGTTATTGATGGTTCAAATAACAGAACATTTTTAGAAAAAAGAGATACCAGCTTTATATCAGAATTTGCACCTAATGATTCAACTACAGGAACTCCAAAATATTATGCTAGTTGGGAGGATAATGTTCAAACTGGAGCAGTTATTCTTGTAGCTCCTACTCCTGCTGCAGCCAACACTGTGCAAATCAATTATATCAAAGATCCACCTCATTTTGATAGTTCTACAAACACTTTTTTATCTACACACCAAGAGGCCTTACTTTTGTATGGCGTTTTACGAGAATGTTTTGGATTTTTAAAAGGACCTGAAGATCTATACAAACTGTATTCTGATAGGTATAATCAAAGTATACAAGCTTTTGGTCTACAACAAATGGGTAGACGAAGAAGAGGAGAATACGACAGTGGAGTTCCTCGAATAAAAATACCTTCACCGTCACCATAAAATTAATTAAGGAGAAAACATGGCAATAACAACTAACGCAATTTGTAATTCTTTTAAAAAAGAATTATTAGAAGCAACTCATAATTTTAGTAACCCAGGTGGTAATTCATTTAAACTATCAATGTACACTAACTCGGCTACTTTAGGAAAATCGACAACATCTTTTACAACTGGCAACGAAGTAACATCACCATCTGGTGGATATTCTTCTGGTGGTAAAGCATTAGTAAATGTAGGAACATCTATAGCTACAAACACAGCTATTACCGACTTTGCTGATTTATCATTTGTTGGTGTCACAATCACAGCAAGAGGTGCTTTGATTTATAATGACACTAATGCCGATAAAGCCGTAGCGGTACTAGATTTTGGCGGTGATAAAACTGCATCTGCAGGAACGTTCACTATTCAGTTTCCAGCATTTACAACGAGTGCAGCAATATTGAGAATCGCATAATTTAAAAGGAGGTGCCTGCTATGGCAAACATTACTAATTTGTTTTTCATAGCGGGTCATCCGTTTGGAGTTCTTCATGGCTAAAACATGGGGAGCACAAACATGGGGCGCAGGTACGTGGAATGATCAAGATTCAAACGCTGTAGCAGTCACAGGACTTTCATTAACATCATCACAAGGAAGCGCTCAAGGTGTTTCTATAAATGGTTGGGGTAGAGCAGAATGGGGATCAGCTGCATGGGGCATAACTGGATCTGTTATCCCAGGTAGTCAATCTTTATCAACAGGATTAGGAACTGTATCAGTAGAAGCTTTAGTAGAAGTTGGTTGGGGCCGAGGTGGTTGGGGCAACAGAGCTTGGGGAGAAACTTATTCTGTTTTACCAGCAGGGCAACAAGCAACACTATCACAGGGAACTGCAGTCGCTAAAACAGATTTTACCGCAGTAGTTTCTGGTTTAGATTTATTGACTATTACTCAAGGTTTAAATTCAATACAAATTGATGGTAGCGTAACTGTATTTGTTGGTGAAGATGCTATACAAAGTTCTATTGGAAGTTTATCTTCTGTAACTGGAACTGCAGTAGTTTCACCTAATGGCCAAGCTTTATCAGGATCTATCGGTCAAGTAATACCTGAAAATAAAACACCTGTAGATGTAACAGGAATATCAGCTTCTTTAACATTAGGTTCAATTACATTAATACAAACAACTAATGAATCCGTAACAGGTCAAGGAGCTACTTTATCAGTAGGCTCAATTACTCCTGTATCAGTTTACCCAGTTACCACTGCTGGATTGTTAAATGGATCCGTTGGTCAGGTTGTAGCTTCTGGTACAGCAAATATAAGCGTATCAGGTATAGGGTTGACTGGCAGTATAGGTTCAGTTAATATTACGGCATGGACTGAGATCAATCCAGGTGTAAATAATGTTTGGACTGAGGTTGATAGAGCAGCCTAATTTTGATAATATAGGAGTTATATGACATCAAGTTATTCAGCAGATTTAAAACTAGAACTTATGGTAACTGGCGAAAACGCTGGTACATGGGGTGATAATACAAATAATAATTTAAACTTGATTCAACAAGCTATTGCAGGATTTGAACAAGTTACACTATCAAGTGGTGGAACTCTAGCTTTAGTAATGACCGACAAAACTATTTCTAATGCAAGAAATATGGTTATTAAATTTGCTACTGCATCTATCGCTGCTAGTACAGTTTGTACAATACCTGATAGCATTGAAAAATTTTACATCTTTGATGCAACTGGATTAACTAACCCTGCAAATTTAACTATTAAAACAGCATCAGGCACTGGATTTACTTTAGACGCTGCAAAAATTTATGCAGCTTATTCAGATGGAACTAATTTAAAAGAAATTTCTTTAGATACATTAGGTGGAACTGTAGCTGCAGCACAAATTGCAGACAACGCTGTAACTACGGCTAAAATTTTACAATCAAATGTTACAACAAACAAAATAGCTGACAATGCTGTACGTGCAGCAAACATTTCATCAAACGCTGTTACTACGGCTAAAATTTTACAATCAAATGTTACACTTACAAAAATGGCTGCTAACTCTGTTGGTCCAAGCCAATTACAATCAACTGCTGTAACAGCGGGTGCATACACTACAGCTAACATAACTGTTGATGAAGACGGAAGATTGACGGCAGCATCAAGTGGTGCTGGAGGAGATGGTGGCTACGTATTTGCTGATGGTTCTGGAAATACTGGAACTCAAAACGTTGAGTTTACTTATACTGCTCATCCAACTGCTACAAAAGTTATTGCATACGCAATTGGCGCTGGTGGTGGAGGAGCTCAAACACCTCAATCTCAGGGATTTAGATACGGAGCAATGGGTAGTAATGGTGGTTTTGGCATTTATAGAGCAAATATTTCTGCGCCCTACACGCAACCTTTTCTTGCTGGTACAGGTGGACCTGGAAATTCAGGAACTGGTAATGCAACAGCTGGAGGAGACTCTTATTTTGGACCATCACCGTCACCTTTGTTATTAGCAACTGGTGGAGCAGGAGGTCCTGGAACTGGAATAGGAACCGCACCTCCAGGACAAGTTGGTGGTATGCCGACAGGGACTACTAATTTAACTATAACAAGTGGCCCAGGCACTGGCACAACAGCTGTAGGTAAATACAGAAGAAGAATAGATTTATTCCTTGGTCAGAATCCGCAAGATAATGGCGGTACAGAGCCAGTTGCAAATTATGGAGCTGGTGGAGATGGTGGAGATCAAATTACAGCTACAGGTGGACACACAGGTGGGCATGGTGCTGTTAGAATTTACGAATTAATTCCGTAGGAGATAATTATGGCAATAGCAATTACAAATTTAAGAGGAGAATGTATTTTAATAGCTAGAAATACTGATGATATGAATTTGGCTATGCCTCATAATGGATTATATGATAGTGCTGCTGGACAAAAACATGATATATCTGAATCTGAATTTACACAGGTACAACAAGCAGAGAAACATTTAAAATTTGATGGAACATCCCTTGTTTATGAGGATGTTAATATGTCTTTTAAAGATGAACAAGACTTAATTACTTATATTAACATTCACAAAACGGATTTAGAAAAAAAAGTTATATATCTAAATGAAGGTACTTTAAAAACAGATGCAGAGAATTACATTGGGATTTTAGACACTTTTGATACATCTTCTGTATCATTTCCAATGACAACATCATTAGAAAAACATATGTCAGATCTAGGACATACTGTAGTTTCATCTTTACAACTTTAATATTATATAGTAAAAATTTTCATGATTTGGTCTAAACAAATTATGAGATTCCCTGAGGCTATTAAAATAGAAACAGTATCTATTCTAATTAGGTACATGAAAAAAATTCAATTTCGAAATGCAGGTGTGGGTCCAGGGACAAAAGAAAATATAAATCAAAAAATTAGAAATGTGACAAGGTTCTGTCTCGCTCCTTTAGAGGGCGATTTTACTCAATCCCATTGGGCAAATTTTATAAACTATACTATTAAGAATTACATGAACCAATATATAATAGAAAAAAATCTACAGGATTATGTTGGTCAAGTTAAGTCTTGTAATCAAATAGAATTTTTGAAATATGAAATAGGTAATTTTTATAAACCCCATGTTGATGGTGGAGAAGGATTTAATAGAACATTTAGCGCTATTTTATTTTTAAATAATGATTATGAAGGAGGAGAATTATGTTTTAAAAATATCCAAGCAGATAAAGAAGAAAAAGATACTATCATAAAAGGTGCTCCAGGAGATTTAATTATTTGGCCAAGTAATTTTCTTTTTCCTCATGGAGTTAAGCCAGTGAAAAAAGGTAAAAGATACACGGTGGTAGCATGGGCGTAATAAGGAAAGATTTTAAGTATAAAGTTGTAAAAAATTTTATAACTTATGATGAACAAAAATTATTAGAAAATTATTTAAAAATCAAACATAGAACAAATAATGATAATTTTGCTGATGCAATTTGTCAGACTCGTGATAGTTCATGGTACGGAGACCCTATAACAGAATCTTTAATGTTAAAAAAAACTAAACATATGGAAGAAATTACAGGTTTAAAACTTGATCCAACCTATTCTTACAGTAGATTTTATACTTATCTAGCAGATTTAAAAGAACACACTGACAGACCATCTTGTGAAATTTCAGTGTCTGTTCAGATTGCTTCTAGCGGAGAACCTTGGCCTATATTTGTTGATGGTAATAAACACATATTAGAAAACGGAGATGCGGTTGTATATCTTGGCTGTGAGTTAAAACATTACAGAGAAGAATTTGAAGGAGATTTCCATATACAATGTTTTTTACACTGGGTTGATAAAAATGGAAAAAATAATGAGTTTGCTTTAGACAAAAGAGAATATTGGGGTCTTCCTCCAGTATTATTTTCAAAAGGAATTAGATGAATCAGGTAAATTTAAAAAATAAAACCGTTTTAACAGAAAAAATCCCTGAGGATATTTTTAACGCATTAAAAGTAAAAGTAAAAGAAAATAGAAATAAAGAGAAAGTTCATGTAGGTGTTCATACTAATCCACCTGAACACGTCTCCTTAAAAAATTTTTTACCTTTACAAAACTATATAAAAAAATTCATTGAACATTATTATAAAAACAATGTGATGTTTCATCCTTTTGCTAAAAAAGACTTACAGTTGGTTTTATCTGATCCATGGATTAACTATCAAAAAAAAGGAGAGTTCTTAAACAAGCACAAACATAACGGACTATTTAGTTATAACATTTGGATAAAAATACCTTATGATTATAAAAAAGAGGTAGAAAGATCTGGGCCAGAATCAGCTACCTTTGAGTTTACTTATTCAAATATTTTAGGAGAAGTGGTTACACAAAGTATACATTTAACAAAAGAAGATGAAGGAACTATTATTTTTTTTCCATCTCAATTAATACATCAGGTTTATCCTTTTTTTACTTCAGAGGAAGAAAGAGTTAGTATAGCAGGTAATGTTCAGGTAGGTAATTAATATGAAGTTTGTTTTTGTAAAAGAAAGTAAAAAAGGTGTTGGTGAAATGCATTTTACATGGAAAGAAATATGGATTTTAATTAGACACAAAAAATTTACTTTTAACGAAGTATTTTTAGATCATGTGATAGGGACTTTAATTAATGCAAAAGAGGATTTAATTCGTGCAAGAAAAAATAGAGATAAGGAAACAAATAGAAAAACGACTACTTAAAGAAGTATTTTTAGTAGAATTAGAGCTAGATATAAATGCTCACAAAGATAAATTAATTGAAGAAATTAATAATTCTGTAGAAAGCAATAGAAACAACAATTTTCAAACAAACGTTAAAGGTAAAATGACACCTTGGGGTTATTTTATAGAAAATGAATATTTTGTAAAAATAATTAAAACTGTTTTTGAAAAGTTTTCGGATATGAAAATTACACCTAATTTATCTGTGATGGTGACAGATGCTTGGGGCATAAAAATTGAAGGTCAAGAACACACTAAAGAGCATGCGCATGAAACAGCTTTTATGTCAGGGGTAATTTATTTATCTAACACAAATCAGATATTAAATTTTCCTGAGTTAAATATTGATATACATCCTAAAGTAGGCTCTGTAGTTCTTTTTTCAGGGTTTTTAAAACATGGCACAAGAAATTACGTATTCCAAGAACCTAAATATGCAATTGCTTTTAATATTTCTAAGAGTAACTTTTCACATCTGCCTAGATAATTGGTAATTTGGTTATATTTAAATTGTGTTAATTAAGTGTTATAATTTCATATGCCTTTAGCAAAAGTAAAAATAGCACCAGGTTTCGATAAACAATCTACGCCAGCAGACGCAGAAGGTCGTTGGGTGGATGGGGACAATGTACGTTTTAGATATGGAGAACCTGAAAAGATAGGTGGCTGGCAAGCTTTGGTAAATGATAAATTAGTAGGAGCTGCAAGAGCACAACATGTTTGGGCGGATACTGCAGGTAAAAGATACGCAGTAATAGGAACCGATAAGGTACTAATTATTTATTACGAAGGTGCCTTTTATGATATCTCTCCTTTAGAGACAACTAATTTTTCTACTGGCGCTAACATAACAACGACCAACGGATCAGCAACAGTTACCATAACTACATCAAGCGGACATAATTTGGAGGTAGGTGAAATAACAACTTTTGCAAACGCAGGGTCTTTCACATCTGCAAACACTGATTACACAGCTGCAGATTTTGATGATAAACTTTTTGAAGTACAATCAGTCCCAACAACTACAACATTTACAATAACTATGCCTTCAGCTGAATCTAAGTCAGGCGTGACAGCTGATGGCACTTTAGATGTAAATCCTTATGAGCCTGTTGGACCTTTAAATCAAACATACGGTTTTGGTTGGGGTACATTTAATTTTGGTGGTAGAGCAATCGCAGCAACCACAACAACAATTAACAACGGTGGAGTCATGCTTGTTGGCGCATCATCAGTTACCCTTACAAGCACAGCAAGTTTACCTTTAACAAATGGTAAATTAAGAATAGGTTCTGAAGACATGAGCTATACGACTAATACTACTGGCACGAATACGATTAGTGGAATTACTCGAGGTATCAACGGCACAACTGCAGCTGAACATGCTAATGGTTCAACTGTAACTGACATTACAACTTTTGTAGGTTGGGGCGATGCTTCAAGTTCAAGCACAGTTACTATCGAACCAGCAAACTGGTCATTTGATAATTTTGGAAATATATTAATAGCAACAATACACAATGGAAAAACTTTTACTTGGGATCCAGCTTCCTCTAGTGCATTACAAACAAGAGCTACTGTAGGAAGTGGTATGCCTACTAAATCAGTAATGACATTAGTCTCTGACAGAGATAGACATTTATTTCATCTTGGCACAGAAACAACTATTGGTTCATCTTCAACACAAGACAAAATGTTTATAAGATTTTCTGATCAAGAAAGTTTATCCGACTATGCACCCACATCAACGAACACCGCAGGAACTTTTAGACTAGATGATGGCACAAGAATAGTGGGAGCTTTTAAAGGTAAAGATTACATTCTAGTTTTGACTGATACAGCCGCATATGAAATGCAGTTTGTTGGACCACCTTTTACATTCTCAATTAGGAAAGTTGGATCTAATAATGGTTTATTAGGTCAACACGCAGGAACATTTGCAAACGGTGCTGTTTTTTGGATGGGTAAAACTGGAGGCTTTTATGTTTATGACGGAACTGTTAAATCACTGCCATGTCTAGTAGAGGATTTTGTTTTTACAACTGATGGCAACAATCCTGGAATTAATTTTAATTCAGGTCAATTAGTTTTTGGTGGTATTAATGAACTATATTCAGAAATAAATTGGTTTTACCCTTCTGCGAGCTCTTCTGTTGTAGATAGAGTAGTGACTTATAATTTTGATGAAGGTGTTTGGACAACAGGAACCTTAGATAGAACGACTTGGGTGGGATCTACAGTCTATGAACAGCCTTATGCTACAGATTACAATGCTTCTGACGCACCAACTTTTCCAGTTGTTAGTGGAGTTTCAAATGGTGCTACTATTTACTATGAACATGAGATTGGAGTAAATCAAGCAAATGGAGATGGCACAACAACAGCTATACCTTCATTTATTAAATCAGGAGAATTTGATCTAAATGGTAATGCAGGTGTACCAGGAGACGGTGAATTTTTAATGAGTATCAAAAGATTTTTACCAGACTTTAAACGTATAAGCGGAAACGCAAAAATAACAATATTCTTAAATGAATTTCCACAAGGCACATCAGCTGCTTCAAGCCCACTAGGTCCTTTTACAATTAGTTCTAGTACATCTAAAGTAGATACAAGAGCTAGAGCAAGATTAGCTGCGGTACAAATAGAAAATGAAAACCTTAATGAGAGTTGGAGATACGGTACGTTTAGATTTGATGTCCGACCTGACGGTAGAAGATAATGGCAAAAATAACAATACAAATACCTGAACCAAAACCTGAATATTCACAAGAAGATCAAAGACAAATTCTTCAAGCTTTTAGAACTCTTCAGTCCCAGTTGAACTTCTCATATGAGAATGATATAAAAAATGAACAGGATGCATTTACTTACTTTTTATCATGACAATACAATACAAAAATCAAGGAATTAATTTAACTACAACAGACACAACATCTATTTTGTCTTGTCCAACAAGTGCTACTTTTTTATTAAAACAAATTCAGATAGATAATTCTAGTAGTAATCCAGTAAGCTTGTCAGTGCAAGTTACAGACACTTCAGCTTCAGCTACTTTTTCTATATCTAGAAAAGAAATAGCAGCAAATACTGTTTCAAATATAATTACTCAAACCTTAGTTCTTGAGGGAGGTGATATACTTAAAATGACAGCGGGCACGGCAAATGAAATACAGGGTATAATATCTTACGCACAACTAGATAGATCGCAGGAAAATGGCTAAAAAGAAAGCGCTCTTTGGAGTTAATAATTACCACAAACGAACTCCAAAAAAACGTCCTGGTCAGCATGCCAAGAGTTATAGTAAAAGAATTCCTAGACGAAAAAAATATATTGGACAAGGACGTTAATATATTGTAATTAAATACAATGACCGTATATCAAAAAGTTAAATGTAAAACTAATACAATCTATAGAAGTATTAAAACAGGTAAAAAATATAACAGCGAAAAAGAATTTTTAGAAGAAAATCCTAAAGAAGACTTAGCAACAGATGTAATTGTTGAAGTTCCAGATTTACCTATGTTTAGTAAAACAAAAAAATAATGATAGTTGAAAATTATTTATTTGGACCATTGCTTTTTAAAACCACTGTAAAGCACGAAGATATTGAAAAAATAAAACTTTTATTCGATTGTACACCTAATCATGATTATCGTAAAAATTTGCTAGGTAATTTAGAAGGGGAATTTAAGATTGATTCAACAAATTATCAAAATTTAATTAGTAAATATATTGATGGTTT
>Ga0098037_1001458_pt1 | contig 10888 bp, 1 predicted proteins | sample 5_EtaG_FD_75050 | JGI IMG/M metagenome (GOLD analysis project Ga0098037, IMG submission 75050) | Marine viral communities from the Subarctic Pacific Ocean - 5_ETSP_OMZ_AT15132 metaG | ecosystem: Environmental > Aquatic > Marine > Oceanic | place: Pacific Ocean | collected 2015-01-08 | reverse complement strand
TGGTTTAATAAATACTTACCATCTGTATTATTACATTACTTTCCAGAAATAGAAGGAACTGTTGATGCAGATAATCCAGTGGTAGGTGTAGGTTGTCAAGCAGTGTATGACCCTAACTATGATTTAGTATATTTCTGTAAAAAAGATTATGAACCAATACCTAATGAGTGTATAGAGTATCATCCTGAACTTGGTTTTGTTTATAACGCAACAAGATGTGATGGTGAAGTTCCTGTTGCTGGTTGTCCTGTTGGATATGAATTAATAGACGGTCAGTGTATTCAAACTATAGAATATCCTGCAACTACAAGTCAATTACCTTCTTATAGTTATTTAGAAGTTACTCAAGAAGTTCCTCAATATAGTGATCCAATATGTCCACAAGGTGCAACATATAATCCTGATACAGGTTTATGTGAAGAAATAACAACAGGTTGTCCTCCAGGATCTGTATTAAATGATGCAACTGGTGAATGTGAAATAACTGAACCAGGTAGTGATGTATGTGATTTAGATGTAGTGTTTGTAGTAGACGCATCATCTTCTGTATGGATGAATGGTAATGCAAGCAGAATGAAAAATTTTGTTACTAATTATTTAGAAATCAATGAAACAGCTATTAATGATGGAAAAATTAAAGTTGGATTTATTTCATTTAGTTTCTTTGCTCATATGGCAGAACAAGGATGTACATTTCAAGGAGGTGATTGTGATTGTTTAAAAGAAAGTGGATTTAGTGGACCATTAACTTTGTCTAGTGATTACGGTGATTGGGGTTCTAGTACAGGAATGCAAGGATGGATTAAAAATTACTATAGAGCAATGGGTAAAGATAATGCTTCTGAAGATCATTGTCCATGTGTACATTGTGTAGTTTCTACTGAACCACCAGAATCAATACCTGGTATTTTTGATGCAAACGGTAATGAATATACTTGGGAAAATGTTAGTGGAACTACTAATTTTGGTGGTCTAGGAAATTGTAGTGCCTATAATGATGTGTGGACTGGTGGAAATACAAATCAATATGGAGGTAAATGCACAAATCTTATAGATGGTTTATGGCATGGATTAAACATGTTATATGCAGATGGATCAAGAGATGGTGTTGATAAAAGATTAATATTATTATATGATGGTGTTCAAAATTTAGTTCCATGGAATAATTATCAATCTGTAGGTTTTGCTACTTCTGGAGATAGAACTGCAGGAACTTTTGCAGATAATGTTAATGGTCAATGGTATAATTCAAGTCCTGCTACACCAACATATAATTTTCAAGATGGAACTAGAGATAGTAATGGAATTTATACAAATTCAAATTACATAACAGGTGTTGAAAACTATGATGGAACATTATCTGGTGGAGCATCAGTTACAGGAACTTATGTTTATATTAATCCTTTATATTTTGAAGACAATCCTCCTGATTTAGTTGGAGGTTATCAATTAAATAACATGTATGCTCCAGGAGGTTTTAATGATTGGTATCAAGGATTTGCACAACCTGCAGGGCAACTGCAAGGATATTCTGCTGCTAGCGGATGGTTTAATTGGTGGACAACTAATGTTACACAAAATCCACAATATGTAGATGAAAATCATCCTGATTTTAGAGGAAGATTACAAGTTACTCCTATATTTATGTGGAATAATTCACAAGGTTTATCAGATATAAGCCAAAGTGTATGGGCTGGAATAGAAGCCTATGGTAGAAATTTAGCAGGTATAGCTATTGAAAATAATCAACTTGCACAAGATGGTAATGGTGATTATATATTTAATTATCATACATCTCTTAATTTCTTTAGTAATGCTGAAGTAGAAAATATATCAACTATAGTAGCAAATAATTCAGGATGTAGTTCAGAACCTATTACTACAATAGTAGAATTAGAAGAGACTACAGTAACATCTACTCCTGATTATACTGTAACATGGGTAACAGAAACAATTCCAGATACATATACAACAGAAATAACATATGAAACAGTGGTAGAAGACTGTCCTAATGAATGTGAAACAATTACTTCTCCTACTGGTACTCCAACATGTAGATGTATTAGTGTTATAGATCCTACAGAAGGTGATGCATTAATACCAGTTAGTTTAGATAATCCTGAATATTTTAAAGATATATCATGGACAGTAAGTTATGATCCAAAAGCTCAAGCATGGATATCATTTCATGATTGGCATCCAGAACTTACATTGCCAAGTTTAAATCATTTCTTTACAACTAAAACTATAGAAGATCTTACAATAGAACCTTATTGTCCTCCTGGATTTTCTTATGATCAAGATACAGATCAATGTTGTCAAGTACTTGAAGGTAATTATGCAGGTGCGCAAATAGTTAGTGAAGATATTGGTAATTTAGATCCAGAACCAACTAGTGATCAACTCCCTTTATGTTTTTTAGATATTGCTATAGCTGTTGACGTAACAGGATCTACTCAGGGTGATATATTTCAAGCACAACAGGTATTTATTAATGCTTTTGTTGATGCTTTTGAACCTGCTATGTTAGCAGGATATACTCAAATAGGAATATCTCAATGGGCAGGTAGCGCAGATGCTAGCATTGTAAGAACTCCACATACATCAAGAACTGATAATTTAGATCCAAATTTACCAGCTGAAAATTTAGCTTTGATTGAAGCTAATGATCCTTTACCAGATCCGGTAGGAAATCCAGCTTATGGTTGGAGTGTTACTAATCAATTAGGATGGCTTGGTAATACACCTGATGCAAATAGTCTTGGAGGTGTTGACACAAATACTAGATATAATATAGGTATGTCAAATAACCCCTGGCATAATGAAGGAGATTGGGGAGCTAATATTACATTTGATGGTGGTGGTACAGTTTCTTATGAAGGAATAAGATGTGCAAAATCTATATTACAAATTCCAGGAAATAGTTCTTTAGGTGATAGAAGTAATCTTCCAAATTATAAACAAATAGTTATTTTTGTTTCAGATGGTGAAAATTGTATATTCCAAACTTTATGTTCTAACATTGCTGAAGATATTGCAGCTTTTAATAGTTTTACTTCTACTCCTATGGGAATTGAAAGTAGCATGAGACAAGGACAACATGTTTTACCAAATGGAAATTATGTTAATTGCGATATACATACTGTATATGCAAGTGATACTTCTAATGGAGAAGATCCTGATGTTGATTGTGGGGGATCAACTATTGATTCGTTTAATGCTATAAGTTGTTATCAAGATGATAAACAATGGAATTTAGGTACAAATAATATGTTAGATGTTGCAAATGCTATTTCAGAAGTTACTTGTGATCCTGTATTACCACCAAGAACTTGTTCTTGTGATGAAGGTTTTGAATTAGTTTGGCCAGATTCTAATGGAAATTATGTACTAAGTACAAATCCTGATCCTACAGCTGATTGTAAAGCAGACTTAGTAAGATGTAGAAAAGTAGAATGTAATTGTGAAGATTCTGGAGTTCCTGATATACAAGGTTTAGAAACTTGGTCAACTGGTGATTGTGATGATTTATATCAAGTAGGTGATCCATCTTATGTAAATTCTAATCCTCTTTGGTGTTATTATAGTGGACAAATCTGTACAGAAGCAAGTTATACTTGTGGTGGATTATGGAAACATAATGCAAGATGTGATTTATTTGCTGATTACTATAAAACAGCTTATCCTTGGGAAATAGAATTTGTTTCTTCAAAAGGACAAAGTGTAGAAGTATTAAGAAGTGTAGAATATCAATTAGAAGTTTATCAATATTTACATGATCCAAATATAGATACACCTTTTACAGACACAGGATTACCTAGTGATACTAGATGTGAAGATAGATATCATGTTAAAAACTATAATTTTAACCAAGCTGTTGTTTATAATACAGAACAAATTTCAGGGTTGTTAAATTTAAATTTAGAAACTCTTACAACTTTAACACAATATCCTGCATATAATGCTATTACTAATTCTTTTGATATTGCATTTTCTAAAGTAGAACAAAAATATAGATTTAATCAATTCTGGGATATTACAGATGATAGAAACATAGCTAGAAGTCAATGGATTACGGACATGGATGGATATGATAGAGAGTTAAATTTAACTAACTTAGATTACGGTAAATTAAATGAAGAGCATAAAAAGTTTAGACACTATGCAAATAAAATTCTTTTAAGAAGAACACCTGTTATAGATTATATGGAAATGACAGATGATGGTATAGTTGAGCACTATATACCAGAAGATAAGAAAATGATTCTTAAACTAACAAATACAAAACTTAATACATCTTTTAGATAATGGGCAAATATAGTAAAAGCGGATACAAGAAAAAAAGTGAAGATAGAGAAAATCCTTACAATCTGATTAACTCTAATCACATAACTATGAAGAACGTTGATTTTCCAGTTCTTGGTATAGATAATTTAGGAAATACAAAAATTATGCAACCTGGTGCTCATTATATATTTCCAGGTAATGAGGTATTTGAAGTACCATTAAAAAATGGTAATAGACAAGTTGCACAGTCTGGCACTGAAGTTAAAGATTTAACTTATACAGAAATACCTGGTATAGGATGGGTTGCTTTTCCAACTGTATTTCAAATAGAAAATGATCAAGGAGAAATACAAACAATAGATTTAACCATAGATAAATGGGTTCAAGAAGGTAATATAAAAGAAGAATGGGATTGGAAACCAGCATATAATATAGCTGCTGAAAGAGGTCAAGTAAAAGAATTTGGATATGGAGAAGAAGCAGAAAGACAAGCAGAAAAATTTACAACAGGTAAATTTCAAACAGGAGGTTCTTTACCTAAAGCACAAGGTGGTAAAGAGTTTTTAGTAGATATGCAAGTACAATCAATGTTGCAAGAAGCGGGATATGATACGCAACTAAGTGATTTAAGAGGTTATCAAGGTGGTTATGATGATTATTCATTTGCTAATTTTGCAAAAGCAATAGGTATATATGATAACCTTTATGAAAATCCATCACGTCTAAATCAATTTGTTAGAAACATTTGGCCTTTTATACAGTTTGCATTTAGGCAGGCTGCTGCAATGGACCTAGATGGACTACCAGGTGGTAAAAATAATTGGAAAAGTCCTTGGGAAACAGACTTTGTAAGTTGGGATGAAGCTAATCCTCTTTTAAATGAAGAGTATGATATTCAAAATTTAGTTTTAGATTTAACTGCTGTAGTATATCCTGGTGCAGATATTGTACATGGGTTTGAACAACTTGGTAGAGGTAATTATACAAATGCTGCTTTATTTATGTTATTTGGAATTATCCCAGGTTCAGCAGGACCTTTAGTTGATGCAGTTGCTCCTAAACTAGGAGCTTTATCTGATATGGCTAAAGGTAGTCCTAAAACATTTAGACAAAATGAAGAAGCAAGAAAACTTGCAAGAGAAATAGAAAAGGCAATTAAAGAAGCTGATAAGGCAGGAATTAAAATTGATCCTAATTTTAATGGTCCAAATCTTAATCCTTCAGCTGTAGGTAAGGTTTTAAATATTGATGATTTACCTTCAATGCAATCTAAAGATCCAACTCTAACATCACTTAAACCTAAAATTATAAAAATTAATGATTCTAATAAAAAAGATTTTTGGTATCAAACAGATGACAGCGGTAATCTTCTTAATAAACAAAAAAGATTTGTAAAAAATCCAGATCTAAAAAGTAGTTGGGCACCTTCTGGTTCAGTTAAAATAAACGGAGAGTTAGTAAACTTTGAATCTTTTTTAACAACTGCAAATAATAATTTAAAGCAGCATGCAAATAATAAAGGAATAATTCATAAAATGCATTATAAAAATTATGTAGATAATTTAAATATTAGTAATGCTGAAAAAAGAAATTTAATGCTTAAGGTAAATCAACATCTTGCAGATGAACCTTATAAAAGACAGGTGTCTATTTTTATGGACAATAATAAAGAGTTTGGAAGATTAAAAGAAGTTGCAAGAACAAGTAAGGATAATCCAGGTGAACTATTTGTAAATAAACAACAATTAAAAAGTTATATAGTTGGAGATGCAAGCATTGTACCTCCAGCTAGTTCAAATCCATATGATCAAGCTCTTGTTAATAAAGCTCAAACAAGAACACAAGAACAAAAAGATTATTTATTAAATCTGTTTGAGCAAAATTATGGAAATTTAGGAAAATATGATGCAATAAGTTTAAATGAGTTTCAAGATTTAGCTAATGCTAATATGGTAGATTTAAAAAACTTTTCATATCCATCTCATCAGTATGCAGATTATGGAGTAGATAAATTAGGATTACCTAGAGTTACTGCTGACGGAACTCCAAGATATGAACCAAAAGTAATTAGTATATATTCAGATGATTTAAATAAAGCATCAAATTTAGATGGAGAGTCATTTTTTGGTGGTGCAGGAAGTTTTCATCAACTTAACGAAAATTCTTTAGGACATTTTAGAATTTTAGATGATGCAGATAATCCACATGTTCTTAATGTTTTAGAACAACAGTCTGATTGGAAAACTAAAAAATTTGATAAATCTAAAGGTAAAATAAATAGTAAACATACTTCAGATCTAATAGATTTATATAGTGAGACTGCACATGTAGAAAAGTTAAATCCTTATACAAAAGGTATTTTTAAAGATCTTTTTCCTAACAACAACTATGATTTTGCTAATCCTAAACATAAAGAAAAATTTATAGAATTTATTAAGTCATCTAAACAACCGGATAAATTTAAAGATGTTCTTTTAACTAAATTAGATGATATACATTTAAAGTATGATAATTCAATTAAAAATTTAAATGAAGCAATTAGCGGTCCTGTATCAGGACAAGGTGCTTTAATAGGAAAAAATTATGACCGTTATGGTTTTCAACAATCTTTAAGATATGCTTTAGATAATAATAAATCAGTAATTAGATATCCAAGTGTAGAAACTAGTATAAAAATGCAAGGGCATAGAGCTGATCTGCCTACGAACATAGATGAATATATTAAGACAAATCCAAGACCAGATCCAAATGCACCTTTTAATGAGTATGTACACATGTCTGATCATAGTCATAATATAAATACTGTAACTAATAATATTTTTAGTACTGAAACAATAACTATACCTCCTGGAATGCCTGGTGCTGGTGCAAGAATAACTAATCCGACTATTAGTAAAAAAGCTAAGAATGAGATTATGGATTATGGTAGCATGTATGGTTTTAAATATACTCAAACTCCAAGACAAATACAATTAAATAAAAATAGAAATTGGGAAATTGAAATTACAGGTGAAAAAGGTTATAATTCTGGTGTAGTAGATACAGATATACCACATCTTACAAAATCTACACGTTCTTCTGCTTTTGTAAATGGTCAAACAAGTATTTTATCCGAAAATGTAATGAAAAAAGAACTTACAGAAAAAGGATATAAAAAATATAAAAAAATAATAGACAAAGAATATAATGGAAATGTAGAGGCATTTATTCTTGATAAATCAGATGAAATACGTAAAGCAAATCTTGACAAATATTACAGGAAGTTAAGTAATAGTCCAAAAAAGAAAACAAGAAGAGAAGAATCAATTATAGCATCTATGCATCAACACTTAGATGAATCATACTTTATAAATCCTATAAATTCTCAAGGTATGAATCATGTTAATCTTAAAACTATATCTTCTGGTGAGATGAGTAGTGCTTATAAAAACTTAAAAAAAGGAAAAACAGATTACCCTATTGATTTTAAATTAATTAGTTATGATAATTTATCAGATAAAGGAAAAGAAGCATATGCTAGGTATGCAAATTATTATGACAATATATGGTTTAATGAACCTGGAAATCCTGGTAATTGGAGTTTAGGACCTGAAAGACAAGGTCATCAAGTATTGACTAATTCAAAAGGTCAAGTGATAGGTTCAGTACCATCAACAGCAGGATCTGATGGACAAATACATGCAGCTGCCAGACAATGGCAAATAGAAGCACAAAATCAAACAATGAAAGATTTTGATGAATTATTTCAAACTAACTTATATGATGTAGATCAAGCAGGTAATCTAACATATATTGATCCTAAAGATTATAAAAATTATCAAGAAACTTTACATAAAAAAAATGTAGATTTTAACGCACAAAAATATGAATTAGATTTAGATAAAAGAATAAAAGAAGCTAAAAATTGGGATAAAAATTTAAAAACTGCAAGGAAGCAGTTGAATAAAGGAGATGAACCATTAGCTATAGCTGGTGATAGAAATTATGGTGTACATACAACCTACCAAAAGTCTAGTTTTGAAGCAATGGTTAGAGAATCATTAGGGGAAGATTATGTACAATATATTACACAATATACAGATGAAGCTGGAAATACATGGCATCAATTAGATTTACCTGAAGATATATTGTCAGGTAAAACACAAATTAGAGGTATGCAACAGGGTGGTGAAATATCTGAAGAAGATTTGAATAAATTTAAAAATGACGCAGAAAATAATCCAGCATGGCTTAATAATAGATTGCGTACTTCAGTTACACCAATGGGTTTTAAAAATGCATCTGAAGAAATGGTTTATGGCAAAAGAAAACAAGATGATGAATGGGATAATCTTAATGAAGATAGTAAAAATATGTATACTGATTCATGGCTTAAATATTTAGGTTATGAACAAGAAAATCAAACATTTAAAACTTCAAATTATAAAAAGAATGATGATGATAAAGACTATGTTCAATTTAGTAATGAAGATGCTATATATAATACTGCTATGTCTAACGAAGAATCTGATTTAGAATTTGATAGACATTTTGATTCAAAAGCTGGCTTACCTTATATATCATATTCAAAAAGTTATAATCCAAATTTACCTTTAATAGAGGATGATGCTGGTACACCATATGAAATATATGGAAGAATGTATTATGATCCATCTACAAAAGATTCAGATGGGTCTCCTATTAGAATATCAGATGACATGGTATCTTCATATGCTATAAGACCAGATGATATGAAAGCAGGAATACAACACGTAGAAAGTAATGATGGTGAAAAAGAATATGATGAAGATAATAGTAAAACAGGAAGATATGGTCAATTATTTGATGATGTAAAAGATAAATATAAAGGCTCTAAACAAGATTTTTCTGAAGATGAAAAGGCTCAAGATGATGCATTTAATGCAAGATACAGCGGTACTTTTAATGATGAAAAAGGTTTAGAACAATCTGGATATGATTTATATCAATCTAATAAAGATGTAGCTGATCAGTTGGGTTATACACCTAAAGAACTAGCAGCTTTAAGTTATTTGCTTGGTGAAGATGGTGCTCAAAGATATTTGTCTAATAAACTAACAGGAGAAAAAACTGAACAACAATTGTTTCCAGAATTGTATGGAGAAAGATTAAAAAATACAGCTTTGCTACCAGCAGATTATGTGGAATCATTTAAAGAAGGTGTTAAGCAATATAGACAAATGCAATGGGATTACATTTTAAATTTAGTAACTCAATATGGACAGGAAGATCCAGAAGTTCAAGAAGTTTTAGATAGATTTGGAGATGGTAATATGCAAGAAGAAGAAAAAAAAGGTGGTGAAATAACAAAAGAAAAAAGAAAAAATAACAGATTACAGCAACAATTAAAAGAATATAAAAAAGGAAATAGCATTTCTCCTATTGCAAAACGTGAATTAAAAACTATGGGTTTGATATAAGCAATAGCTATATTATTTTTAGCTTATATGACTATAATTTAGTATATTAATATATATAGTAGACTTTTTAATATAATGATTAAAAACAAAAAAAATTCTGTAAACACAATGCCTCCTTTAGAGGTAAATATGGCTGCACAAATATCTAATGCACAAATGCCAACATCTTCTTTTGCACAAATGGGATATGAAGCTCCATTAGAAATGTATGAAAACGAACCAACTTTTGAAGTTGAATACCACCCTACAGAAGTTCCTTTAAATATTATGTTAAGACAATCTATGGCAGAATCATCTCTTAGACCTAAAGTAAAATCTCCTGCAGGAGCAATAGGTTTAACACAGATAAGACCTGGTACATTAAAAGATTATATTAGAGCTACAGGTCATGAAGATGTTGATTTATATAATTATAAAGATGCTATGGCAGTACAAAGTTGGTATATGAATGATTTGTATAATGCATCTTTTATTGATAAACCTAATCAATCAGATAAAGTTAGAATGGCAAAAACATTAGCTTCATATAATTGGGGTAGAGGTAACATGCTTGATTTTTTAACAAGAAAAAAAGAAGCAGGTATTGATATTTATTCAGATGATATGGCATGGCTACAAGATTTACCAAATGAAACACGTGAGTATTTAGATAAAATTTTGTTTGATACACATGAAGGTTTTCAAACTGATGTTGATTCATTATTAAATGATCCAAATAAAAAAGAATATTTAGATGCATATGGTTATGAAAAAAAAGATGGCGGATCATTACTTAAAGCTCAAGGTGGTTATGAAACATTAACTAATGATCCTCAAGTTTATATAGATAATTATAATAAAACTGTTAATAAAAAAGATTTAAACTTAATAGAAAGTAGAACTAATGATAGTTTGTTTAGTTGGGATTATTGGTTTGGAGTACCTTCATATGAAAACAGTATATATTTTGGAGAAAATTATGATCCAACAGATTACAAAAATCCTGATCAATCTCAAATAGATAAAAGATTAACTGATGCAAAATATTCTACAAATTATGATTTTATAAATCCACCAATGGTTGATTTCTTTGACCTATCTAATGAAGATTCTGATGGATATGTACCTCAATCACAACAACATAAATATAATTCAGGTAAAATAAAACTATCTATAAATGATTA
>Ga0098037_1001449_pt1 | contig 10918 bp, 9 predicted proteins | sample 5_EtaG_FD_75050 | JGI IMG/M metagenome (GOLD analysis project Ga0098037, IMG submission 75050) | Marine viral communities from the Subarctic Pacific Ocean - 5_ETSP_OMZ_AT15132 metaG | ecosystem: Environmental > Aquatic > Marine > Oceanic | place: Pacific Ocean | collected 2015-01-08 | reverse complement strand
TGGGAACATATCTAAGAACTTAACTTTAAAGTTTGGTGTATTAGAACTAGAAAGAACATTCAATGTACCATCAGAGAAGTAATTCAATTCTGATGTAGGTGCATTTGGATTAGTTCTTTGCCAATCATATATCTCTTTCAGACTATCTGGGAAACCAAGTCCCCTTAACCAATGTTGTATCTCTAGATAATTTTCTAAATCTTCATCTACTAAAAATCTTAATCTTAAATCTTGAAATTGAAGTTTATCACCAGGCACAGGAATATCTGTTAGGTATGTTGTTTGTTCAGCAGTACCTAAATTTAAACCTGGAATATTTGCTGAGTTAGAAAAGAATACTACCTTAGGTGCTCTATTTAAAACAAACCTAAACCCAGTAGGACTTAAGAAGTTTTTATTCTGTACTTGATTTCTAAAACCTGATGCAGTCATTATAATATACTTTTTAAATATTTAGATAAAAAAAGACCCCCTACAAGAGGAGGTCTTTGAGAAATATAAGCATCTAGCTTACATGATGTTCTTAACTGCAACTCTTCTGTAGTAGCGGTTGCTGTTAGAAGTGAGAGCACCAAGTCCTTGAGTAGCACCTTCAGCAAATGGGTTTGAAACAAGACCATATCTTGTCTTAAATCCAATTTTTGGCTGGAAGGTTTGCTCACCCACTGCACGAACCATCTGTAGAGGAACGTATGGGCAATAGAACAGACCTGCATCATAAGGTGAACCACCTTTGTAACCAACAACATAGTACTGGTTGCTGCCTTGAGCAAGACCACTGTTGTTAGCTGCTAGGTTAGCAGAATATGGGTCAATGTATACTCTGTACTTACCTTGGATAGTACCAGCAAATGTGTTACCAGTATCATCAACATTAAGGTTAGCATTAAGAGCAGGTGTATAATCAAGTACACCAGCCATTGTTAGTGCAGATGCAACGTCTGCAGAGCACATGATAATGTTGCCCTTTCCACGACGTGTTCTCTGTGCGATTCTATTAGCATCTCTTTCAATCTGGAAGAGAAGACCTTTGAATTTCTCAACTGACCATCTACCATTGGAGTCAATGTCTAGGTCAAAGACACCATTGCTTGCTACGTTTTCTACAGCACCTTGCTCTGCAATCTTATAGATTGTTCTAATAACTTCTCTGTTGATCTCAGCAAGGATCTCAGTAGAGAGGATATTAGCAAGTTCTGCTTCTGCATTCAAGCCATGGATTGCCTTAAGGTCTTGAGCTAGTTCTAAACTGTACTCTGCCTTGAGTGCTCTGGACTTAGCAGTCACAGTAACCTTCTCAATGGCGAATGCCATCTGGTTAAAGTGATTACCAGCAGCATCTCCAAGAGCTTCAGAGTCACCAGTGACCATTCCCTGACCTACATCGTAGCCAGTAGAAGCAGCAGATCCTACAGGGTTAAGTGCAGTAGGGTTAGTACCAGACTGTTCAGTTGTACCTAAACCAGCTGTAACATCAGAGAATCCAGATGTTAGGTCATTACCTGAAGACTGACCTGAGAATGCAGTATCAACTTCATCAAAGAAGGTCTCACTGCCACCCATTCTGTCATACTTGGAGCGCATTGCAAAGATTAGTCCAGTAGGACCACTCATTGGTTGCACACCAGCTAGGTCATAAGCAACCAAGTTAGGCATTGAACGTCTAATTAAAGAAATTAGAACAGGGTCAAAACCAGCTTGATGACCAGCAGCGTTTGCACTACCACTAAAACCACCTGAATTACCAGCTGTGTTTGCGTGGTTTGTTGGAACTGCTTCGTTTATAGTTCCAGCTTGAGAGAATGATTGCTCATCTCTTAAAAACTTTTCTTGGTTTTCTAACAGGACAGCGGTGACTGCTCTACGATGAGGATCTTTGATCTCATCAACACCCTCTGCATTAAGCAAGGGAGCCCACTTTTCCTGCAGATGTTCAGCATTGAACATTTGCGTTTACCTCTTGTTGTGTTTGATTAAAATACTAAAATCATTTCTTAGCAACTGCTTGCAATGTCTTAAGATATGCAGCCATTGACCCAGAGACATCTCCCTGTGTATGATCTACAGTCTCAGAAATTGTTTCTCCTGTTGCTTTTGGAGAACTGCTTTGGAAATAAGATTCCCTTAATGTCTCCAACTTTTCACGATATTGACCTTCACTTTCAAACTCAACACTTTCTGCAAGTGAGGCGAGCTTTTCTTTCTGTGTGGCAGCAAGGCCATCAGAAACTGAGTCAAGAATTCCATCAGCAACAGACTCAGCAAGTCTGCCATTTAATGAAACATTCTTCTCTATTTGCTCGTTGAGCTTGGTCTCCATGTCATCTAGTTTTTCTACCATGCTTTCTAGCACATCATATTTATCTTCAGGAATTTGTACATAATGTTCTTCAAAAAGACCCTTCATTCCAGAAAGGAATGATTCAGTCAATTCATTTTTGAGTCCATGCTCAATAGCAAGTTCATTTTCAACGAACCACTCTTCAGCAACATACTCAAGATATTGGTCAACTCTTTCTGCAAGTGCAGTCTTAGTTGCCTCTACCTCTTCTGCAAACTGCTTTTCATATGCAGATTGCAAATCTTCTTTAAGTTCAGATACTTTAGAATTTAAAGCAGCCTCAAAAACTGTCTTTGCTTTCTCTCTGAACTCTTCAGATAACTCCTCTCCACCAAGGAGAGCATTGACATCAGCTTCAATGTCAATTTCTACAGTGTCCTCTTCTACTGTTTCTGGTTGTTCTGTCACTATCTCTTGCTCCTCTGTTTCTACTTCTTCTGGAACATTTGATAGTTTTGAACCAGGTTGTACATCACCAGATTGAACACCTGATTTTGCACCACTATTAACCACATCCTTTACTGTTTTAATCTTAGGCTCTTTGATCTTCGCAGAGTCATCATCTGGTTTATAATTTTCTGGTGTAGGACCACCCAGATCCTCATAACCTACTGATGTTCCACCAGTAGTTAGTTTTGGCATAGGATCTCCAGCTTTTGCATTAGCATTAACTGCAGTCTTGGATTGGTTAGTGCCTACTTCCATTTCTTGTAAATCTCCACGAGACATTTGTAAACCCTCTGATTACCGAGTACTTAAACTATATTTATTTAGATAAATTATAAGTTTGATAAGAAATCATTAAATAGATTCAACTTATGTTCATCTAATTTTTTCTGATCAACTAATGTGTTGATTGTTTTGTATGTTTTTTCAGCATACTTCTCACGAAGAATACCTCCATCCCATACCCAGTCTTTTCCTTCCATGATACCAGATACAAATGCATCTGGTGCTGAAGGATCAGCCACTATATCTGCTGCAGTTGCTAACATAAAGTCTTCACCTACAACATTAATTCCTTCACGAGTTTGCTTCAGTGAACCAATACCCCTAGAAGAAACACCTAACTTTACACCTTCTCCTATCAATGAAGATGCAATTTTACCCATTGGGGTAGAAAGGATTTTTGCTTTACCTACAAAATTAGAACCACTTTCTTTAAGTGAAGTAATTTTGTGAGATACTCTATCAAGATTAACAGTTGGACCCTCTGGATGTCCCAGTTCTCCAAGTGCTCTACCTGATGCCACATGATTCTCATTATAACGAGAAACTTCTCTACGAAGAGTCTCCATAGGATACATACGACCATTTCTGTTCTTTATGTTTCCTTGAAGGAATACTCCTTCTATGTACAGTTGTTTTTTACCGCCTCTGTTTTCAACAATAAATTCAACTGTTTCTATCTCTTCTCTGATTAGTTTCATTATGCTTGTCCTGTGATTTGAACTTGTTGAATGTATACTTTACCAGAACCACTATCAGTTCTAGCAGCTACTTTAAGAGATGCTCTCAAAGTTGCATCTGGATCATTAAAAGTACCACTAACTCCAGAACTGTTATGCTCAACTATGATTCTTTGACCAAAGAAGTTTTCTCCTAGTCCTCTGTCTGGAGCACCAGATCTATTAAATACAGTTTTTACTCTCTTATGAGTAAAATCAAAATCAGTTTGAGATGAACAACTTAAACTAACAAAGTCACCTACTCCAAATGGAGATGATGTTCCTTCTGGAAAATCTAATATGGTGGTTGATCCTTTAGTATAACTAACCACCCTAGCAGATGTATTAGTAAATCCTAATACAGCAGCACTATCTTTTAAAATTATAAAGTCAGTTACAGCTGCAGTAGGTCCAGTTCCAATAGCAACATGTGTATTTTGTCCAGTAGCAACCACTCTAATTGCAGTAGATTTACCAGATATTGGTGCTGACTGCGCAGATGTTGCACTAGTAGTTATTGAAGTTCCTGCTCCAACTGTCCTAAGCGTCATTCTCTTTATACAGAATCATTTTATTTATTTATAATTATTCTTCATCCTCTGGTTCAGACTCTACTTCTGCTTCTCCATTCTGATCATCTCCAGAAATTCTATCAGAGTAATCTTGTATATCCTGTTGTAGTTCAGCTTCTTCCTCTGTCTCTGGTTCATTATCACCAAAGAGTGAGTTTGCTACACTATCTTTATGAGCACCTATTTTTTCAGCAGACTTAGCATATAGCATATCTTTTATAGCATCACTGATACCTGAAGGACTTTCATCCTGAGTAATCATATCCATTAATTCATCCATTGTTTTAAAATCCTTACAGTTTATTTATTAGATTTCTCCACCTTTAGGTAGTTCTGGAGCTTCTGTTGCAGCTCCTTGAGATTCTAAATCTGGTTCTGTTACTGGTTTGCCCAGATCACCACCAGAACCTCCTTCCATGTTGGGGTCCATCATCATTGCTGGATCAGGAACTACCCCATCAGCAATCTCCTTCTTCATCAACTTATCTTGTTCAATAATTTCCTCATCAGTTTGACGAAGAATCTTACGTCTTAGATAATCTTGTGAGAAGTATCTACCAACATATGGTTCAGCAGATGCTACCATAGTTAGTCTTTCTGCCATTAATTCAGACTCTTTGAGTTCTGCAAAATGGTTGTCATAGAGGAAGTCATATTGAATATGCTCACTCATTACTGCCCAGTCTTCTGGGGTAATGACATTTTTAAGTAATAGTTGCGTCTTAAGAATATCATTGAATAGATTAGAAAATCTTTTTCTTAGTCTACCCACAAACTTAGAGAACTTAACTTCATCTCTAAGTATTTCAGATGATCTTCCTAAGTTAAAACCACTTTCTCCACCTATTCTGCTAGGAGGAACATTCAATGACTTATATAATTTCTCCTGAAAATACTTGATATCTGTAATTTCTCCTAAGTTTTGTCCACCTGGTAGTGTAGTAATCTCAGTTCCTCTACCACCCTCTCTTCTAGGAAGCCAAAAATCTTCCAACATAGACATATATTTCTTGTCATCTCTAATCTCACCAGTGTCAGCATTATAGACCATCTTATTACGATACCTCATCATCACATCTCTGAGGTATTGTTCTGCCTTAATTTTTGGAAGATTGCCTACATCAATGTAGAAAATTCTTCTTTCTGGTGCTCTTGATAATCTGTATATAACAAGACTATCCTCAATCATTCTAAGTTGATTGACTGCTTTGATTGCTTTGTGTAAGTATGATAAGTTTGATCCTTTGTTTCTATCTACTAATCCACTTGTGCAATATGCAATAGAATCTCTAGTAAATTTAATTCCTTTGTTTCCACCAGTCATAGCTGATGGCAATTGAGAAGGATAAGTTGACTTAGGACTGTATACAAAATACTCTTCAATCTCAGGAAATTCATATTCCATAGGATTGTCATTATTGATATTTGCTAGTCTTGCATCCTTATCTTGCTTCTTTTGTTGTCTTACATAACGCATTTTCATTGCGTCAATGTATCTTAATTCTACTATTCCCTCTTCTGGTTTTTTAAAATCAATTACTTTATGATAATATAATCTACCATCTATGTACCAATTTCTATAAATTTCATGTGCCTTTTTATCAAAATCTAGTAGATCTTTGACTGCCTTAAACTCTTCTCTAAGTCTTTTCTTTATTCCATCACTAGCATTTAAGTTTGATAATTCAATTTCTACTGGAGAATCATTAGTGTCTGATACTATAGCTTCATTTACTATATCTTCTATTGCACTATCACACTCAGGGTGTAGTGCCATTTCTCTATATCTTTTTATTAGATCAAATTCAGTCCTGTATACACCCTCTATATCTACATACGATCCAAAAAAACCACTAGTCAAGTAGTGGTCAGATCCATCTGCATTATTTTCAGGAACTGGAGATACCACACCAGGTGATATCTTCTCAGTATCCTCTATAGAAAATCCAAATAACCTTGCCATTATTAAAAGTTAACCTTATATGTTTATTTATTATGCTCCAGAACCTGCTGCCTCAGGGAACCAGTATTGTACTTGGAAGTCAACTGTAAATTCTTCTATGGCATCAGAACTATCATATGATAGATCAATAGAAGAAACTGTGCTTGGGAAAATATCCACAAACTTATATTGAGCAAGAATATTACTATCAGTAGCAGGACTATTAGAACCTTGCTGACTAGTTACATTTCTGCCTAGTTGATATACAGTTGCTTGTCCCATATATGATGAAGGATCAGTTAAACCTGATGAATCTCCATACTGTGCTATGTTTTGAGCCCATGCTTGGAATGCTCTGTAGTGACCAAAATCTTGATCATTGATTACTGTAACAGTCCAAGGGTCAAATGTTCTATCACCAGCAACTTTCATTACACGTCCTCTAAAAGGAACTTCTAATACACCTACATTTGATGCAGGTAATTGAGCTGCTTTACATAAAAATCTAAATCTATCTCCATCAAATTGACCATCACCATCACCTTGTATTCCAAGGTTTACTGTGTCAGGAAAATTGACTTGCACCTCAAACAGATTGGGGCGAGTACCACCTCCAATCAGTTTGGATTTAAATTGAGAAATAGTTCTCTGTGGGATTGTTGCCATTTTTTAGAATCTCCTTTGGTTATTTAGATATGATAAGTTAAACTCGACCTGCTACTTCTTCAAAGCTAACACCAGTTCTGGTGGCAACAAATGTAAGAGTAACATAGTTGATTGATCTAGCAGGCTTCAAGAAGATGTCTGCTCTAAATTCATTATTATCAATCACATCAGGAGTGTTGTTTGTCTCATCACAAATAACTAGGAAACCATTTAGTCCCCTCTTTGCCTCAACATCCCTTAGGAATGGTTCAACAATATTAACAAAATTTGCTCTTGTAACCTGATCATTAAGTTCAAATAGTTGTGCTTCTGCTGCTTTCTGTAGTGACTGTTCAATTGTTAGGAATAACCTTCTAACATTGATTCTATCAAATGCAGATGCAAATGCCAAACCAGTTTTATCTCCAAAGAGTAGAATACCAGTTCCAGGTTGATTAACTATAGAGTTAATTCTAAGAGGATAAAGTTGATCTCTTTGTGCTTTATTTGGATTGTATGCAAGTTTAATTGCATTATTCAAGATTCCTCTTTGCTGTCCAGCAGGTGAGAACCAAGGGAATGAATTAACACTTGTTCTTACCATCAATCCAGCAACATCACCATTGGTTGGGATGAATCTGAATGTGTTGTTGAACCTATCAAACATGTACTTATATCCAGTATCAAATACTGCGTATGATGATGAGGATAAAGGACTATAGAATTTAATTATGTTGTCTGTTTGAGTGTCTGTATTTGTGATATTGACAACTCCAGTTCTGTGAGGTGAAATGACTACCATGCAATCTTTTCTCTCACCAGCTATAGAAATTAGTTTATTTGCCTTTGCTTGAGAGTCATTTATGCCACCTAATCCAGGTCCCATGATTAAGTAATCAACTGCTATCTCATCCTTATTAGAGAATAAGTTATAAGATGTGATTAGATTGCCAAGAGTTGCTTGGAATCCACCAGTAGCAGAGTAATCTGCACCAGCAGTAAGTGTGTATGTATTATTTCCAACTACATTGAAAGTAATACCTTGTGCATTTCTATTCCATCCACCAGATGCAGTAGTTATAGGAGTATAACCAGAACTGAAACCTGATGCAGCAACAAAACCATCTGAACCATCTGATGGATCATCTCCTGCATAGATGTATTGTGAATAGAGTGCTAACCAATCTTTATAGAATATCTTCTGAGGTGCATTTTCTGAAGAAACTGCATCAGTTGCTTTAGATAAGTTTAAATTTTTCTCAAGAATATTACCTTGTATTCCTGTTACATCACCTAGATCATCTACAACTACTACATGCATTCCATCATTCTTGGAAGATCTATCATTTGCCCATACAGTTGTATCTGGTCTAGGAGAAATTGCCTTCCAGAATACTGTTGAGTTTGTTAATCCAAGAGTTTGCTCATCATACCAATCTTTAACAAAGTTACCACCTACAGTGGCAAATGTAGCAATACCTGTAGCAGAAGAGTTAATAATACTAATATTATTTCCTGCTATGATAGACCTTGCTTGATCTCCTTGAGCATAAGTTATATCAGTTGAGACTCCAGCAGTAGTAACCCTATTGGTTATCTTAACATCAATAGTTGTTGCTCCAAGTCCAGTAATAATACCTTTGATGTGTCCTGTAAACTCAGAAGTTCCTCCTACTCCTGCTATGATTTCATTAGTAAGTGAAACACTAACACCCATACCAACTGATACACCAGTTGTTGTTCCTATACCAATTCTTTGATCTGCTTGGTTGTCAATGGTACAAACCTTAAGGTTGTTTGCCCATGTACCAGGTGTTTTAGCAGCATATCCAAATGTTTGACCTACACCAGCATAGTTTGCTATGTAATCATCATAGTTCTTGATCTTAAGATCAGTAACATTAACTTGATGAGATCTGTTGCCATTAGCATTTACTAGATCATCATCATCAGTTCTTGCTACTTTGAGAACTCCTCCATAAGAAAGGAAGGATGAAGCACTCATCCAATACTCATATTGAGCATCAGTTCCTAGTGGTTTTCCAAAAGTTTTAATTAACTCAGTTTCATTTGTAATGTCAATAGCTTCATCTATAGGTCCAATTTCAAATGGACCAGCAATGGCGCCAATGTTATCTAATACATTTTCTGCTCTCCCTACAGTCAGATCCACCTCCCTTACTAATACTCCAGGAGATAATTGTGGAGTCGCCATGTCGTCTAGCCTCGTCTCAGTTTATCTAAAAATATTTATTGTTTTCTATGTTTTCATTGGGGAAACAATACATGAACACTACCAATCTGGATAGTTCCAATCTGTATGAGGATCTGATTTTTTTCTAGAATCAACAATTCTTCTTATGGTGCATACTTTGCATTCATATGAATAAGCAGATGCCAATGTCCCTCTATCTTTACGTGTCAAGTAAAATCCATCTATTAAATTTTTTGTTTCTTTGCATACTCTACACCTTCTATCAGAAAGTAATAAGTGTCCTAGTCTTATTTGACTATCTAATTCCACTACTTATAATCCCACATATAAGAACGATCACCATATTCATCAACATTCCAAGAACCAGGTGTTCCTGCTAATCTATCTAATTCTAAACTACCATTATCTATTTTCCATGTATCTCCATCAGAATCAACAAATGTTTCATCATCTAATCCATCCATAATAAAACCAAATGGAGACATGTCTTGTTCTATCTGATTCTTCTGCTCTTCATACAATCTCTTTCTTACATCTTGATCAGTAAGTTCTTTGAAATAATCCTGTGCTACTAACCATGCATATATGACAAGACACATAGCAAGGTCATCATTACATCCTTCCTCTGCCTCAAATGAATTATGTTTTTGGATGAAGGTAGTCAGTTCACTCAATATCTCATAGTCTTTAAAAGTAACTTTATCTTCTTCTATTAGAGTCTTTAAGTTAAGAGAACCAACCTTCTTAACTGTCTTAGACATCTTGACTCCTAATTGAGTCTTCTTACCAGAGAATCCTTGACCTACAACTTGACCTGCTCTTCCCCTCATAGAGCACATAAGTAGATTCTCATATTCTAAATCATAGTTGATAATAGCAGCAACCTGATCTCCTACATCATTTACCTCACATAGTATAAATCCATCATTATAACTCTTTGCCACTTCCCATATAATATTAGGGAACAGCATGGGTTTGATTTCATTATTTCTATACTTTGCTACTACTCTATGAGGGAACTCTGTAATATCAATAACCACAAAAGCAGAGTAGTCTCCTCCAACTCCTCTTGCTACGTCTACTGTCAGAACATAGTCATGCTCTGGTTGAGATACCTCATATACATCCAATCCAGCACTTCTTTTTTGTGGTTCATCATATACTAGTGCTCTTAACTTACTGGGAGAAATAAGAGTATCAACAGATCCTAAAAACTCACACTCAAACTCAACTTTAAACTGTGCTTCTGAAGTATTAGCAATAGTAGATTTCTTCCACTTCTCATCCCTACCAGGTACTTCACTCCAATGAACATCAGTTGGAATATATTCATTCTTAGCTTTCTCAGCATCATGCCACAACCTATAGAAGTGGTTCATACCATGAGGCGTAGAGACTATAATAACTTTAGTGCTCTTACCTGAGGTAATAGTAGGATAAACTGAACTGAAGAATGAGTCAGCAATATGGTTAGGAACAAAAGCAAATTCATCCAAGAATAGAATGTTGAATGACATACCCCTAACAGCAGATGCTGATGTAGAAGCAGCAAGAATCTTAGAACCATTCTCTAATTCTAAACTTCCTCTATTCCAAGATATGATACCCTGTTGCATCCACTTAGGTAGATTCTCATATGCAGTTTGCAATCTACCTAGCAGTTCTCTAGCAGTGGCTGCTTTGTTAGCTAGTATACCTACATTGACACTATCATTAAAGACAACATAGTGTAGAAGATAAGCGACACAAGTTGTA
>Ga0098037_1001447_pt1 | contig 10934 bp, 11 predicted proteins | sample 5_EtaG_FD_75050 | JGI IMG/M metagenome (GOLD analysis project Ga0098037, IMG submission 75050) | Marine viral communities from the Subarctic Pacific Ocean - 5_ETSP_OMZ_AT15132 metaG | ecosystem: Environmental > Aquatic > Marine > Oceanic | place: Pacific Ocean | collected 2015-01-08 | reverse complement strand
ACCAGAGTTTATAAATATTGTAGTATCTAAAAACTCATAAGGAGTAGTTGGTTGATGAAACATAGCTGTATCACCATTAGCATCAGATACCATAAAAAAGTGTGATTCTGCTGGTGCATAAAAGTCATATTGTACTTGGTAATTTACCCAAGTATTTTGTCCTATTCCTATAAAAGGTAATAATAATAATATTAATAATAATTTTTTCATTTTAAAAATCTGACATTATTTGTTCATTAATAAAGTTTTGTATCTCTTTTCTTGTTGCAAGCATTTTAAAACTAAGATCTGCTTGAAACCTTTTTATTTCTTCACCATCTTTAAATATAATTATAGTAGGTACTATAACTACCTTATGTTTTTGTTGCAAAGCTGTTTCTTTTGTAATATCAACTTTTGCAATATCACAATCAGATAGTTTGTCTACCCACGCAACTTTATTAGAAGCATTCCACTCAGCATTAAATTCTGTTACTACAATTTGTGCATTAGCAGAATTAAGTATAAAAAATAATATAAGTAAACAAATTAGTTTTTTCATTATCTATTGTATAATTTATCTTCTATTTTCTCAAGAGTACCTTTTATTTCTTCTACATCTTTTTGTGTAGTTATAATAGTATTACGTATCATTTGATCTTTCATATCAAACTCCATACGTGAAACTTCAGGATCCGGAGGAACCGGTAGTTCTTTTGCTTCGTTTATATCTGCCTGTAATGTAAACCACATACCAACTAAGGTAGCTATCAAAAAGGCCACCCCTCCTAATGTTTTTAGACTTAATTGTACAGCTGTATCTTCGCTTAGTTCTTTCGCCATAATTCAACTATAGTTCAAATCCAAGGTTAAACATCATAAATCTAAATTTTGCACAACTTGATTCATCGTTTTCACACATTTCACAAGGGCAAAATGAAATTTCAAGAATAGTTAATGTACCTACTCTAAAGTTAATTTCGTATTTTTCTTTTTTGTTTCCAGCATTCCAGCTATTTATAAAATTCATATTTTAACGTTTTCCTCCAAAGTACGCTTCTGCGTGTCCTTCAGAAATTAATAATTGATTTAAATTTACGGCTTCATTTTCTATTTCTATAAAAAGTTCTCCTAAACATCTACCAAACTTTCCTGAGCCGTGAGATTTTAAAGTAATACAAGAACATGTTGTTAGTAGTTCTTCAACTCTAGCTTTTGCCGCAAGTCCTAATTTCTTTTCTTCTAAATCTCTTGTTCTAGATTCTGGAGTATTTATCCCCATAAACCTAATTCTTTTTTTAACATGTACATCAAATCCTAGATCAATCATAGCATCTATGGTGTCCCCATCGATAACTCTGTCTAATGTTATTACGTATGTATACATTAAAATATTATATAATTAATTCCAAATTTAAAATCGTACCACTCTCTATTCCAATACTTATTGTATTTACCTTCTACAAAAGCACCTAAATTTTTAGTGTACTTGTATCCAAATATTAAACCTCCAGAATAATCAAGCCATTGTCCATCATTGTATTTTTCATAAGAAAACTCACCATTATCTAAATGATAAGGCATTACATTAGCCCAACTATGAGCCCAAAAGTTTTTCTTATAATAATAAAAATCAAATCCTAATACTATAGAATGTTGTATAGTATTATCTAACTCATTTCTTTTTCTTTCTGAATAATTATATAATACGTTTGGGATTACTACTTCTTCCCATACTTCTTTACTTGTTGCAACAATATTACCTTGAGGGTCTTTGTATTCATTATTAAATACATCAATTGAGTATCCTTCTTGTATTGCTAAGTATGTGTAATGTAAATTACCATTACCTAACATCCAATCTGCTAAAGGATCATACCCATAAGGTTCAGATAGTCTTTGTACAAGTCCAGCATTAAAAGATATTTTATTATTTACTTTATATCTATATCTCTGAGATGTTTCAAAGTATTTAATATCCGCAAACCCATCTTCTAAATACTCTCCTTTTAATATGTACTTATCTGCTACAAATCTAATAAAGTGGTGTTGATCTAAATAATCTACACCCTGCTGTCTTTTATAATTAGCTTCAAATAAAAATTCTAAACCAGATACCTTACCTACATTAGCACCATCTGACCAACTAGTTTCTGTACCATCATAGAACGTATTTGCTCTATTCTCATACCCAAACCTAGCTATTTTTCTAACTCCTAAAGCTAGATTATAATCATAAGGTGTTCTAATAACATTTTGTTGCAATATTCCTGTATTAACAGAGAATACATCTTCATCAGATAAAGATGTACCTCCGTTTACAGATGCATAAAATGTAGAAAATTTAAAAGCTTTTTTAAAATCTATTTGTCCGCAACATTTTTTTGGTGCAGTACAAGAAATTAAAATAACTAATAATATTAATGTAAATAATTTTCTTTTCAATTTATTTAAGTATTTGTAATCCCATTATTTGTTCAGCTGTTATATTTTCAGGATACATATCTTCAGTAATAGGTGTTATTTCTATTTCAAAGTCTTCTGCTAATACTAAATTAACATCATCAATTTGCTTTTCTCTAGCTTCTATTACTTCAGCATTAGCTTTTTTTAATTTTTCTATTGCTGCTAAAGATTTTTTATCCGTCTTGTTTTCATAAACTCTCATTTTTGCAGCTAGCTCCGCAAACTCTGGAGTTGCTATTAAGATTCCATCTAAATGTTTTAGAGCTTCTCTTAATTTTAAAATGTTATCTGCAACTGCTATTGCAAATTGTTTACTTTCTACTTTTGTTAATTTTGGTAAGTGGTTTGATAAATTTACCCACTCTCCGTTTTTTGCTTTAATTGTTTTCATCGTCTATTATGAATTGGTTAATAATTTAATTAATTAATCACTAAAAAGTGAATTTTACTACTTGTGGCTGATGTTGCTCCAGTAGCCGCTGGATTATGTAACGATATTTTAAAACTACCACTCGCTATTGTGTGTGTACACGCAGTTAATTGTGCATTATTAGTTGTATTCTCATCTTGCACTGTTAACATAATAATTGAGTTAGCAGTTACTGTACTATTCGTTACAGTAAATTCTGCATTAGTTGCTGCAGCTAGCGCTGATGCCGCTAATGTTATTCTACCAGAAGTTGCATTAATTGTAACTCCTGTTGCGTGGTTTGATTCTTGTGTAACTGTTCCTGTACCTGTATGTACAAGACCTTTAGCTGCTTGGGTAATAACTAAGTTACCTGTATCAATTGATACGTTTTGTCCCTCAGCTGCAACACTTAATCCTGCAGTAGCTGTACCACTTGTATATGTTTTTAATTGAATTGTTCCGTCTGAACTTCCTGAAGTATCTCTACCTGCTGTAAGAACTACATTACCTCCAGCTCCATTTCCTGATGCTGTACCTCCTGTTAAATTTAAATGTCCTGCAGCTGCACCAGCACTTCCTCCTCCTTCAATTGTTACCGCTTGACCAGCTGTACTAGATGTAGTAGCTGTAGGTTTTATTGTAGGGGCATCTGTGTTAGTAAATCTAATACCTCCTTTGATGTTTAATGTATCAGCAAATGCTGCAGTAGGAGTTCCTTGTCCTACAAATACTTTACCATCATTATCCACTGTTAATCCTTCTGCTGTTCCATCTCCAGAGATAAATGCTGTTCCTCCAACTAAATCTACATTATATGTAGCATTATTAGCTGCATTACGCATATCTATGTTTGCTTCTGCATTTGTAATAGTAGCTGCTAATGTAATAGCTCCTGCTGCATTTGTAATTGTTATACCAGAACCTGCAGTTAAAGTTGCTACTGATGGGTATCCAGTAGTTGCATTACCTATTAATAATTGTCCATTTGTAGACATAGCTGCTGTAGCTGCAATTGTATCTTCAGCACTTGCATAAAGCATTGCACCTTTAGCTATTGTAGATATTCCAGTACCTCCATTTACTACAGGATTTACACCTGTAACTGTACCTGTAAAATCTATACCACTTATAAATCCAGATGTAGCATTATTACACAAACTAAGATCTACACCAGCTTCTAATACTGTTAATACAATATTACTAGAAGTTGTACCTACAGTTAATAAACCTGTATCACCACTCTTTATTCCTTTAAAAGCTATTTGATTTTTATTTGTTAGTGTTGCACTATTATATAATGATTCACTGCTAGTTCCTGCTGTAGATACAGATGGAAATAGACTTTCTACTGTTAATTTTTTTGATTGACCTGAGTTACTATTTGTAACAAGTAAAAAATCTGTACTCGCTACACTAGTTTTTGCTAAGGTTCCTAAGTCTGTTACTTTTGCCATATTATTTTTTTTATATTTCTAAACCGTTAATACCATCAATACTCAATCTACCTGTTCTACCTCTGTTTGATGCTGGAAAAGATCTAGTGTTTTTAATTACGTTTTCATCTACTATATTGCAGTCTACACAAAACTTAGCTACAAATGTATTAAATTTATCTAAATAGTTCACATTGTTTGGGAATGAACTTATTTGTAAGCCTGATACACATTGCTGCCAGTATCCAGACCGTGCTCCTTGAGAAGTTTCAGGATTAGCACCTGCCCCAGTAAAGTTTGTTGCTGGTGGAACTACTTCATATATATTACCACTAGGCATTTTTATAACATCTCCTAAATACAAAGTATTACCAGCTACAAAGTATAAATTTGGATCTGTTATTGTAGTTCCTTGTCCTGGATTTATAATTGATCCTGCAAATGCTTGATCGTTAGCTCCTGTTTTAGGTCCTCCTATTATCCACTTTGAAGAACATGTAGTTAAGCTAGATACGTTTGCAGTTGAAGAGTCTGCACAATTATATATACATTTAGTTCCTCTTTTACTTACTAAGTACTCTATTAAAATAACTTTCCAAGCATTCATTATAGAACAATCATCTGCTTGACCAGTAACTAACTTATTGTAATACTGAAATCCATTTTTTGCTATACATGCTTCTAATAATCTAATTAATGAGTTAGTATTACTAGGTATACATGGGCTTACTACTGCTGGGTATTTACATGACCCATCATCAAACGATGCATTTGGATTAAAGTTTAAAGCATTAGGATCTATACATCCTCCATAAATACATGAACCATCATCTAGTGTTGCAGCTGGATCATAATTTGAAGCGTTAGGATCTGTACAACCACATGTTACTGTTGTACTACTAATTGAAAAAGTTTGTGTTTCTGTACATCCCCAGTTATCTGTTATAACAAAGTAGTATACTCCAGAAACTAATTGTGTAAAAGTTGAAGTTGCAGCTGCAGAATATGTAGTAGGATCTGCATATACTGATACTCCAGCATTTGTAAAATATTCTATTGTTTTAGTTTGTCCTGCCATTATATTACTACCAGGAAATGCAATACTAACAGTTACTGTTCCATCTGCATTACTTGCTCCACAAGTTCCTGTTGCATTTGTTGTAGTAAATGAGCTTGGTTTACCTTGGTTATTAGGATTACATGGAAAGAAACAACATCCGTCATCTACAGTTGCTACTACAGTAACACCCGCACAATTTACATTGTAATTATAAGCATTAGGGTCTGTGCATCCATATGTTCCATATATACAAGAACCATTATTAGTATTAGCAGCTGAGTCATAGTTTAATGCGGTTGGGTCTGTACATCCAAGAATTGGAGCTATACAACTTCCATCATCACATGTTGCTAATGGGTCATAATTTATAGCAACTGGATCCATACATCCGTATACACAATAAATACATCCTTGATTACAATTAGCTAATGGATCATAATTTAAAGCTGTTGAATCAGTACAACCAAATGTAGCAGTTGAAATTTGTACAGTTGCACTTGTTTGTGTGCAATCTGGAGAGTTACTGTATGAACTTGTTAGTACTACTCTATAAAAACCATCGTCTACAAAGTTAGTAGAAGTTAATGTTGGTCCTTGCGTATACGTAAATTGATATGCAGCATTATTAGTAGGCACATAAGTATTTGTATTTACTACAGTTATTACACCTTGCCAATCTGCATGTTCTAATGTAAAGGTTAATAAATCTGGTACAGGATCACAATAAAAATCTGCTACTAATTGATTAGTTTGACACGTCTGTGTTGGATTTGTTAATGTAGGTTGAGCACAACAAAAACTATTTAATATTGAACACATAGACGGATTAGGCCACCATAAAATATCTTCTGCTACTGGTATTATTAATACACCAGGAGGACTATTTGTATTTGTAATAGCTGTGGCATAATTACCACTTGCATCTACACATACATTTATAGGTATTGTAAAATAAAATACTTGATAACATTGTTCTACCTCTACTGTAGCATCTGGATCACTAATTGCCACTTTTACAGCATAATACCCATAATTTATATTTGCACCTATAGTAGCTGTATTCCAAAGTCCAGACCACCCTAAATTAGTATTGTTTATTAAATTACCTACTGTAGAAAAATTAGTTAAATCATTAGAAGCAGCACTACTTTGTGCAGCATCCCAATCAACTTTACTAGCAGTCTTATAAAATTGTAAAGTATATTGTGCATTTGCCATTCCATTAGCATCTACAACATCATTTATAAAAGGTTGGAATAAAGCAGTTGGATTAATAAAAGCTGTATTAACTGCACCATCATTTGAATTTGTTCTAAGTGTAGGTGTTGCTATAAATGAATTTATTCCACTTAGTGCTATTTCTCCTGCTGTAGGAGCAAGTTGAGAACTAGAATTTATTAAAGTTCCATTGTTTGCATTACAATATAAACAAGAGCCATCATCTACTACTGCATTTGAATTATAATTTAAAGCTACTCCATCATTTGTACTAGCATCATTATCTGTACATCCTGCTTGACCAACTCCATCTTGTACACACACATCTATAAGTGCGTAACAAGGAACTGTAGTATTTGCTCCATTTACACTTTCGTCTCTTACAAATATTCTATAGCATCCTGCTACAAGACCTGTAGTAAAGGTACCATTATTTGTACTAGGTGGAATTAATGTTGATGTAACACTATTAGCAGTAACTTGCAAAGCTGTAAGACCCGCAAATGCTGAACTTTGTGCTGTAGTAACTGCATCTTGAGCTAAGTCTTCTTGAAATCCAAATGTAAAAGTATTAACATAATCTTGTGCTCCTGGATGTGTTGAGTATCCTGCAGCTAAAACAACTGGACTTGTTACAGAGCCAGTACCTAAACCTCCAATGCTAGTAGCATTTAATGCTTGAATTGTCCATGCATATCTACCATTACCTGTTTCGTTTCCAGTAGCTGTTCCTATTCCTCCTATACCATAATTTTGACCTGTAATTGGTGTTGATCCTGAAAATCCTCCATCTAAAACTGTAACCTCTATTATTCCGTCACTACCTCCTTGTGTTGTTACATCTACAACTGTTGCTTGTAAGGATAGACCATTACAATCTGTACAACATGTATTTGGATGATTTTGTGTTACAAAGGTTGCAAGACTAGGATTTGCAACATAATTAATTGGAGTTATTAAATTAGCACCACTACAATCTTCTCCTGTTAATAACCAGTGATCAGTAGATCCTTGATCAGTACAAACTGTAAAGGTTGGTCCCGGTGGTGGTGCTGTTGTACAATCTGGAGTATCTTCTGAATATACGTGTACGTTTGAAAATCTAAAACCAACTCCAGTATTAGCAGCATCAAAAATATAAGGCATACCAAACCCAATTAACATTGACTGGTTTAATAAGTTTCCTTCTAACCAATCGTATGCATTACCACTTATAGTAGTAGTAAAATAGTCAGTAGGACTAGTTAAATTACCTGTTCCTGGAGTAACATTGTTATCCCCATCAAGGTTTGTTATAAAACCTTTGTAATATTGTTCTCCTGAATAACCGTCTTCTTGATTACCAATTGCTCCAAAATTAAATGGTCCACCATTAGAATCAAAAGCCCAGTCATAATATTTATAATTATTCCAAGTAAGATTTTCATGATAACCAGAAGGCATTGTAGTATTATTACCATTGACTGTTTTAAAAAATCCTGCATACATGTAGTCATCATGATTACTTCCAGTGTATCCAATAGAAACATCACTTACTGATGTGTGCACATGTCCTGAAGTTCCGTCTCCTTGACACCCATCTGCTCTTACTGAGTTTGTATACGAAGGATGACTAGCACTACCATGACTAAGATCTAGATGTGCTGTTCCTGGTAAAATAACTTCAAACTCTCTAGAATCTCCTCCCGCCCAAGTTACTCTAATTTTTCTTTGAAATGGACAAAAAGGTATAGCTGTTCCTAGGTTTTCGTATTCTAAATATATTTGTTTTGAACCTGTAAAAGTTGGATCAGCTAAATAATTAGAAGATTGATATGAAAGTATAGCTTGTGATCCTAAATTATAAGGTTCTATTTCATAATTAGTAGTACTACCTGTTGTAAAATATGGTGCCCCGGGTGAATTAGAAGGTGTTACATCACTAATAGATACAACTTCATCAAACTCTGCATCTATAGTAAGTGCACCTGTAGTTGAATCTTCTGCTGTAACATAAGCATTTACCTGTACTCTTATAAATGCTGCTGATAAACTACCTGATGGAACATAAGGTCCTGCATGTAGTTGTATATGCTTAGCTAATCCTGGAGGTGGAGGTGCTCCAAACATTTGACCTCTTCTATGTTGAGAAGGTAAACCTGAATATGGAGTTACTCTTAAATTAATTTCTCCATCACCTTCTACTACATCTCCTTTTATATCTGGGGTATCAGACTGTATATCTGAATCCGTGTTGTAACTTACAGCTGTTCCAATAGCTCCACCACCAGAGTCTTCACCTGATGATTCTCCAGAACCAGATGAGGTTTTTTCTTGTTGTTGATCTTCAGATTGTTCTTGACCACCTCCTTCTCCTCCGTATCCTTCTCCTTCTGGGTAGTAAAATATTGGAAAGTATTTAAACATATTTTATTTGTTTAGCAATCGCATCCGCAACTATTGTCACAAACCTCTCTTGCTTTAGTGTATTTATTATGTGCATCTGTAATATATCCTGCTTTTAATGTAGTAAGTACATTATTTGATTGTTTTAATGAATACTCAGCAGATTTTAATAATAACATAATCTTTTGAGCTTTTGCTAAAACTGAAGAACATTTTGCACAATCACATGCACAGTCTATAAGTTCATTGGTTAATTTTGTTAGACAGCAATCAATATCACAATTAAGTAATACAGACTTTCTGTCCATTTCTGCTCCATTAATGTAGGAGACTATGGTTACAATTCCATTAGTTATAGATAAATCAGAAACTAATAAAGGATAAGTAATAGGACCGCTTGAAGCAGTTACTGTAAAACTTGGAGATGTTATGTTTAGTATACTTTGTCCTGATGCATTTAATGCACTAAAAGTTAAATTAGCACTAGTACTAGCACTATAATAATCTGCAATTATATTTATCTGCTCACATGTATTAGATGCTGCAACTGTTAAAGCCATAGTTTATTTTTTTAAGATTAAGAAAAAAAAGACCAGCAGGGGGACAATACCCCCTGATAGTCTTAATTAAAATTTATTACTAAGCTGAAATATCAGATTGGTAATATGTTACATAGATTTCGATAACACCAGCTGTTAGAGCTGCTGTTGCAACTACAAGCTGTATTGCTCCATTAGCAGTAGTTTTATCTGCTACAGCATTAACTGTAACTTTTTCATCTGCTAAAGATGCATGGTTAAAATCTTGAGCTGAAATTACTGTTAAACCACCCGCTTTAAACGCACAAGTTGCTGAACCACCACTTGTACAAGCTGTAGTACATACTGTCATTGCATCAACAATAATTGAGTTTGCAGGAATAACTTCACCTCTTGTAGGAGTGATCGTTGATACTGCTCCTCCGTCTACTGCAAAGTCATATACTGCCTTTGCTGTCATTAATTTTGGATATGCCATTTTCTTTTTATTTTTTTAGATTAATATTATAAGTTAACTGATCCAAAATTAGCAGAACCTAAATACCCATTTAATTGAGACTCAAATAAATTTGTAATAGCTGCTGTAGTTGGGTCCATTGCGATGTTGATTTCAATTAAGTTATCAACTCCGTGAATTTGTGAAGCTGAAGAACCATCTTTAGTAGCTGCAATAGTATACATGTCGTATGCTGTTCCAGTTACAGAAGTATCTGCAGGAGTATTTGGAAGGTGTCCTCTAAAGTAGAATCCGTATTGGTTACCTTTTTGCTCATCTTCCATTTCTCTTACATAAAAACCATCACCAATTCCTTGAGATCCAGCTGTAGTAGAAGATAACGTAGCAACAGTTCCATTAGAACCATCCATGTTGTCTCCTCCTCTCATTTCAACTAACTCTTCTTGAACTGATCCATCTGCTTTTACTTCGCCTTTTTTGTAACCTGTAATACCAATGTTAGTACCACCGTTAGCTATAGACTTTACCCAATGAGGTAAATCAGCGTTAATAGCTGCTGTTAAAGCTGTACATTGAGTAGTTGGTGTAGCTCCCGCTGCAACAGTATACTCATATGATTTCATGTCAAATGGTGCATTACCATTAGTCACGTTAATTAATTTAAACTCGTGAGTAGATGCTGCTGTAGCATTTGTTGCTAATGCAATGTCAAATACTTGAGCTGTTTGAGCCGCTGCACTTTTTCCACTCCAGTTAATTACGTCTTTACCATAGATCCAAGGACTCACGATATTTCTTGTAGCAGTTCCTTGTACAATTCTAAACTGTGTTGAATCTGCTATTGTGTCTCCAGGTACCATACTTGTTGGTCCTGTTGCACTTAATTTTTGGACGTCAATTGCTTTGTCTGCTAGTAAACCTGCTGTATAACCAGTATTCGCAACATCATTTCCAATGTATAAATGTCTTGCCATTTTATTTTATT